>OMDZ01000929.1_pt1 | contig 15696 bp, 11 predicted proteins | sample 1673641 | NCBI WGS metagenome assembly OMDZ01 (sample SAMEA103958117, study PRJEB25191) | human gut metagenome | biome: human-associated habitat [ENVO:00009003]; feature: intestine environment [ENVO:2100002]; material: feces | place: Germany | collected 2013/2015
TAAATACCATGTAGTATGGAGTCCAAAGTATAGACGAAAAGTATTAATTAATGGTGTGGACGTCCGGCTGAAGGAGCTGCTCACAGAGTATGCTGCAAATCTTTCTGTAGACATTCTGGAAATGGAGATCATGCCAGATCATGTTCATATGCTTTTGGAAGTAGATCCTCAGTTTGGCATCCACAAAGCTGTAAAGTCATTTAAAGGCTATACGTCCAGAATTTTAAGACAGGAATTTCCCTATCTTAAAACGAAAATGCCGACTCTCTGGACAAACAGCTATTTTGTATCGACGGTGGGTGGTGCTCCGCAGAGACAAAAGGATAAGATGGGATAATGCAAAAAGGAATTAAATTTAGAATCTACCCGAACAGAGAACAGAAAAACTTCATCCATCAGACCCTGGGATGTTGCCGGTTCATCTACAACCGGGGACTTGCCATGCGTAAGGAAGGCTATGAAAATGGGGAAAAGATCGGCTATTCCCAGACTTCCGCCATGCTGACTGAACTGAAAAAGCAAGAGGAGTTTGCCTTTCTGAAAGCAGCAGATTCCATTGCATTACAGCAGTCTTTGCGGGATCTCGACCGGGGATTTGTGAATTTCTTTCAGAAACGGGCTTCCTATCCAACCTTCAAAAGTAAACATAACCGGTTCCAGTCATACAGAACGGTAAATCAAAAAGATAATATTCGTATTGTGGGAAGATATATCAAACTTCCGAAACTTGGATTTGTCAAAATACGCCAGTCGATGGAAGTGGGAAAAATTAATCACGTAACCATTGAGTACACACCGGCCGGAAAATATTTTGCAGTCTTAAATATTGATTTCGAACCGGAACCACGCCCAAATGCTGGAGGAACGATTGGAATTGATGTCGGAATCAAAGCATTCTATTCTGACAGCAATGGAAATACGGTATCAAATCCCAGATATCTGGAACGCTCCATGCGAAAACTCATAAGAGAACAGCGCAGGCTTTCCCGAAAACAAAAAGATTCCCATAACCGCGAGAAGCAGCGGATCAGGGTGGCAAGAGTGTATGAGAAAGTAACCAATCAGCGGAATGATTTCCTGCAGAAACAGTCAACGATGCTGGTGCGTGAAAACCAAACCATCTGTATCGAGGATCTGAACGTGAAGGGAATGATCCGGAACCATAAACTGGCAAAATCCATAGCAAGTGTTTCCTGGGCAAAGTTTTTCAAAATGCTGGAATATAAAGCTATCTGGTATGGAAATGAAATTCAAAGAGTACCAATGATGTATCCGAGCAGTCAAACCTGCAGCTCTTGCGGCTACAGAAATCCACGGATAAAAAATCTGAGCATTCGTATCTGGGAGTGTCCCAAATGCCATGCGGTTCATGACCGGGATACGAATGCAAGTATCAATATTCTGAAAAAAGGACTGCAGATGCAGTCTGCATAAAGATAAAAACTGTACCGTAGGGCATACGGGAACAGTATAAATATAGCTTGTGGACACTGTGTAAGACATTGCAGTACCGTAAGGTATTCGTCAATGCAGTGGTGGAAGAAACAAGAATCCCCCTGCTTTAGCTGTGGGGAGTGTCAAGTCTGCGTCTCAAATACGCTGCTTCTTTTTCATACTCTGTAATGGAAAACCAAGGAAAATCTCTTTTTACCTCTCTCATAGCGCTGCCTCCTGTGCATTACGATACAATCGGTTGATTCTTCCTGATTGCGGAAATGATTTTTCAGACACGCTCTGGCTTCTCTTCGGAAAAAGAAAGTAATAGCCACCAAAAATATCGGAAAAACTTTGTGAAAAAATAGAATTGTGTTTTGCAAGGGTCCCATGTAAAATAGCGGGCAGGAGGAGAAAGAGAGAAAAGGAGATTCTTAATCTTATGGGAACAAATGAAAAGAATATGACTGCGGGATCCCCCGGAAAACTGATCATAACGTTTGCCATACCACTGATGCTCGGAAATATTTTCCAGCAGTTTTATACGATGGCGGACACCATGATTGTTGGCCAGGTGGTAGGAGTAGAAGCGTTGGCGGCAGTAGGCGCCGGAGACTGGCTGGTATGGCTGGTGTTCGGTATCATGACAGGTATCACACAGGGTTTTTCTATTCTGGTAGCTCAGTTTTATGGAGCAAGGGAAAAAGAAAATCTGAAATGCGCGGTGGCGAAAAGCTATATCATGACAGCACTGCTTTCTGTGATTGTACTTGCGGTAAGTGAAGGGGCAGTTTATCATGTTCTTTTGTTTTTACAGACACCGGATAATGTCATTGACCTGACAATGCTATATCTTCGGCTGATCTTTGCCGGAATTCCGATCATAGCGGCTTATAATATATTTGCAGCGATTCTTCGAGCACTGGGTAACAGCAGATCTCCACTGATAGCAATGACCGTAGCAGCGTTGATCAATGTGGGACTGGACCTGTTATTTGTGGCAGTTTTTGGCTGGGGTGTAGCCGGAGCAGCAGTGGCGACAGTCATCGCACAGGGATTTTCAGCCCTGTACTGTCTGATGGTGTTACGGAAAATTCCGGATATCCGACTGGAAAAACAGGACTTCTACAGACAGCCGGCAATGAGTCTGCGGCTTTTGAAAGTGGCGACTCCTCTTGCAATCCAGAATTTGATCATCTCTGTAGGGGGGCTTACAGTACAGTATGTAGTCAATGGATTTGGATTCCTGTTTGTGGCTGGATTTACAGCATCAAACAAATTATATGGAGTTTTAGAGATGGCTGCCGTTTCATACGGATATGCAATTACAACCTATGTAGGCCAGAATCTTGGTGCAAAGAAATATCAGAGAATCCGGAAAGGTGTGCACAGCGGAACTTATATGGCATTGCTTACTTCTGTTGTAATCTCAGGTGTGATGGTGTTATTCGGACGCAATATATTGTCACTGTTTGTATCCGGCGAACCGGAACAGATCCGACAGGTGTTAGACATTGCATATAAATATTTGTTTATTATGGCAATTTTTCTATGGGTACTGTATCTGCTGTATGTATATCGTTCGGCGATTCAGGGTCTGGGTAATACCCTGATTCCCCTCGCCAGTGGCATTGCAGAATTTGTGATGCGTGTCAGTGTTGCATTATTGTTACCAAAACTGATCGGTGAAGACGGAATTTTTTATGCGGAAATTTGTGCCTGGACCAGCGCAGCTGTTTTATTGTTTATAAGTTATATGATTATTATACGAAAATACAAAGAGTATAACTGCTGACTGTTAAGTAAAAATAGTTCGACTCCATGGACAAAAAGGTGTATAATAAAATAGAACTTCAGTATATTAAGGAAAAAGATATTATAATCTTCCAGCAACTACGCAATGGCATTATGGGACAGACCATGAATCTTCAGGGTAAGGGAGGCCGCAAGATTTCGGTTGCGACTTATCGATTGTCGCAGAAGGTTGTCGGATTTAATTAAGAGGATAAAGGGGAATATAAGGGCAATTCGTTTGCAATTACACAAGTGAGGAGAAGAGATTATGGCAAGCATTCGAGAAGTTGCAAAGCTGGCACATGTAGCACCCAGCACGGTATCCAGAGCGTTAAATGGTAGCGGATATGTATCAGAGAAAAGCAAAAACAAAATTAAGAAGGCGGTAGAGGAGCTAGATTATATTCCTAATCAGTGGATCAGAAATCTGTATAAGAAAAGAACGGGTATTATCGGTGTTATGACACCGGATATTATCCATCCGTATTTTTCAACTCTTTGGAATTATCTTGAGGCAGAATTAGATCAATACGGATATAATGTGGTTATTTGTAATACCAGAGGAAATCAGGACAAGGAAAGAGAATATCTTGATACATTGGAACGTAATCTGTTCGATGGACTGATTGTAGGATCTGCGTTTCTTTCTGATGAATATTATATGAATATTGAGAAACCAATTATCTCACTGGATCGGATTATACCGGGAATCCCGCTGGTGACATCGGATCATCATCAGGGAGGAATTTTAGCGGGCGAATTGTTTTTGGAAAAAGGCTGTAAAAAAGTGATGTGCTTTAGTGATCCGACCAGGATGGAACTTGCCTCTGCCGATAGCGCGAGAGCCCTTATCGATGTGATGGAGAAGCATAATAGGGAGGTTATCATTGAATCTTTTCAATGGGAGGAAGTTATAAACTATCAATTGTGTATGAAACGTACCAGAACATTGTTGGATCAATATCCGGACGTTGATGGAATTATGGCTTTGGACTTGTGTGCAGCCGCCTTCCTCAAGACAGAAAAAAACAAAAAAATATTGGCTTATGATGGAACTTATGTCACGGACTTCAATTACCATTCGATTGATTCAATTGTACAGGATGCGAAGAAGGTTGCAAAGGAAAGTGTGAATATGCTTATTAAACTGATCAATGATCAACCACTTAAGAAAAGGGAAGTATTGGTTCCTGTAAAATATAAAAAGGGCGATACTTTGTAGAATGGAGAGCATTGGCACAAAGGAGTGTGTGAAACTTTTTCTGTAAATAGCTAATAACAGCAAGGTCTTCTATGGTAAAATATAAATCATAGGAGGCCTTTTATTATGGCAAGAAGAGGCTTCCAGCTCAATCATTATCATAGAAGATTATTATTTACAGACTTTTCTTCATAGTCTCTCCGGTTTTCCTTTATGCTGGTCTCCTTCTGTTTATTCCCGGTAAACCTGTGCAAACCGGAAATTTCTGATGAATAACATGGTGCAGGAGCGTTTTCGATTATTATATTTTACTGTGAGATTGTGATATTAGCAATAGTGAAATGGGGCAGAGAAGAGTTGAAAAGGCAGACGGATAAGAAACAAAGATAAAATAGTAAAAATAGAATAGAACAAAGAAAGAATATGGAGATAAAACAGAAAGGAATAAACAATGAATGTAAATCCTATAACAAGATTGGATTATCCAGATCCGGACGTGATCCGCGTAGAAGACACCTATTATATGGTATCCACAACCATGCACTTTATGCCGGGCTGTGAGATTCTGCAGTCTTTTGATCTGGTGCACTGGGAGCATGTGACTTATGTCTATGAGACGTTGGATCATACGGATGCGCAGCAACTGAAAAGCGGTCAGAATATTTACGGACAGGGCATGTGGGCAGCTTCCCTGCGCTATCATGAAGGCCGATTTTATATCTGCTTTGTGGCAAATGATACCCGTAAGACTTATTTGTATACTTCGGAAAAAATAGATGGTCCATGGAAAAAGCAGCTGATAGAAGGCTTTTATCATGACGGCTCTTTATTATTTGATGAGGATGGCAGAAACTATATTGTATATGGAAATGATGAAATCTGGATTACAGAATTGAATGAAGATTTGACTGCACCAAAGAAGGACGGATTACATCGTCTTTTAGTCAGTGATCATAAGAACCCGGAGCTAGGCTATGAGGGTTCTCATATTCAAAAAATAAACGGCTATTATTATATTTTTCTGATTCATTCCCTGAGAGACCGCTGGATGCGGACGGAAGCATGCTTTTACAGTGATTCTCTGGAAGGAGAATTCACGGGTGGAGATGTACTTTGTGATGATCGTGGATATTGTGGACAGGGCGTGGCACAGGGAGGAATAGTGGATACGCCGGATGGAAAGTGGTATGCAATGCTGTTTCAGGATTCCGGAGCAGTTGGACGGATTCCTATTCTGGTTCCGGTTACCTGGAAGGATCATTTTCCGGTTTTTGGACAGAACGGACATGTGCCGGAAGAAATAGAGGTTCACAGTACCAGACCAGGATATATTTATCAGCCATTAGTGGGAAGTGATGATTTCTGTAATGGGCTGCTTCCGCGCTGGCAGTTTAATCATGATCCAGATCCACGGTACTATCATCTGGATGCATTGCAGGGAACCTATACAATTACAACACGGGAAGTTTGTACAGAGCTTACACAGGCAGTAAATACGCTTACGCAAAGGATGAGTTATCCGTCCTGCGCAGCTGAGGTTACTGTTGATGCTTCTGCATTGAAAGAGGGCGATGTCGCAGGTTTGTGTGCGTTGCAGGGCTGTTATGCTGCAGTTGGCATTACAAAACATCATGGAAAATATGAAGTCCTTATGCTGGATAAAAAAGAAGATGGTATATTGGATATGACGGAAAGAACTGTTGTTGAATCACACCAGATGGATTTTCGTCTTGAAGCAGATTTCTGTAACATGAAGGATGAAGCACGCTGCTATTACCGGGTAAATAAGGGAGACTGGCTACCCATCGGAACCGTGCATAAGCTGTACTTCAAACTGGATCATTTTACTGGTTGCCGGTTTGGTCTGTTCTGCTATGCGGCAGAGGAAACAGGAGGAAGTGCCTGCTTCCGGGATTTTAAGTATTATGATGTTGATGAAATCTCATAAAGATAGAACTGCATAAAATAAGTGTCGGAATTTACTCAAATTTTTCCTACTTTGGACATTGGTTTTTACAACGGTATTGTATAGTGAAGCAGAGGAAAAACAAATATGGAATGCTGCAGAAGAGATTGTGTTGAAAGAATTAGTGTATATTGAAAGCGTGGAAAGCTCCTTCGGGAGCTTTTTGCTGTTTATAAGATAAATTCTGTCGGAGCTTTTGACTTAATGATTTGATTTATAAAACTGGCAATGATACAATTAGCGTAATTTGAAAGAAAGCAGAGAAAATATGAGTGAAAAGTTACTGATTGTTGAAGATGACAAAAAATTAAATGATGGAATCCGTCTGGCTTTAAAGAATGATGCTTATTTCTTTTATCAGTGCAGAACTTTGCAGGAAGCTAGAGAAATCTTGAAAAAGGAAGATATCACATTGGTTTTATTAGATGTGAACTTGCCGGATGGGAATGGGATTGATTTTGTAAGAGAAATAAGGAAAAATAGTCAGGTGCCGATTATTCTGCTTACAGTAAATAACATGGAAGTAGATATTGTAACAGGATTGGAAGCTGGGGCAAATGATTATATTACGAAACCGTTTAGCTTGATGGTTTTGCGTGCAAGAGTGTCTGTGCAGCTTAGAAATAAAGAGGCAGCAGCTAAAAATTCTATGGAGCTTGATGGATTTGAGTTCTATTTCGATAAAATGGAATTTTTCAAAGATGGAGAACCTATTGAACTTAGTAAGACAGAACAAAAGCTCCTTAGAGTGCTGTGTGAAAACAGAGGAAAAGTATTGAAACGGGAATATCTGATTGACGAGGTATGGCAGGGAGATACAGAGTTTGTGGATGCCCATGCCTTGACTGTTGCTATCAAACGCCTCAGAGACAAATTAGAAGATGATACGCAGAAGCCTGAATATATCAAGACAGTCTATGGAATTGGTTATACCTGGGCGGTGAATGGATGATAGAAACAATTATGTTGATTGTAGTTATATTTGTCCTGAGCGGAGTTTTTTGGTACAGCTTTTTTTATCAGAAAGAAAAAAAGCTTTTGAACCGGCTGCAGCGAATGCTGGATTGTGCAATAGATGGAGAACTGGAACGGACAGAAATATCAGAAGAAAAGTATTCTGCTCTTGAAAACAGCATGAAACAACATTTAGACAGTAGCTTTCTGGCAAGAAAGAACCAACAGGAACAAAAAGAAGTGATACAGAAACTTATTTCCGACATTGCGCATCAGACCTTGACTCCTATTTCAAATTTGAAAATTTATGGTGAAATACTCTCTGAAACAAATCATGAAAATCAGGAGGAGATAGCTACCATTTTGGAGCAGACAGAGAAATTAGATTTCCTGATACAATCATTGGTCAAATTGTCACGGATGGAGAGTGGAATTATCGCAGTACATTCGGAGGATACTACTATTGCACAGATGTTTGCATCCGTACAGCAGCAGTTTAACGTAAAAGTAAGGGAGAAGAATATTACTCTGAGCCTATGTGACACGGATTTGCATGTTCGATGTGATCCAAAATGGACCGTGGAGGCACTCGGAAATATTGTAGACAATGCGATTAAATACACAGCATGTGGGGGAAATGTTCAGATAAAAGCCGAGCAGTATTCTTTCTTTGTAAAGATCGATATCATTGATGATGGCATTGGAATAGAAAAAGAAGAAATACCAAAGATATTTGGAAGGTTTTATCGGAGTCTGTCAGTGGCAGACCAGCCAGGAGTAGGAATTGGCTTATTCCTTGCAAGAGAGATCATTCAGGCACAAAAGGGGTATATAAAAGTGACATCAAAGAGAGGAAAAGGTTCTACATTTTCTGTGTTTCTTCCGATAGCAAAGAAGGAATAGTATCAAAACTGTGACATTTCAGAAACCAGATGGAGACATTGTTATGATAAAGTCTGTATTGTAAAGATCAATACAGGCTTTTTTGATGGGAGGATGGCATGAATATATTAAAAGCAGTAAATTTACGAAAAATATATGGGCAGGGAGAAACAGAAGTCAGGGCTCTTGATGGTATAAACCTGGAAGTAGAAAAAGGGGAGTTTGTAGCGATTGTTGGAACCTCCGGCAGCGGCAAATCCACTCTGCTGAACATGATTGGCGGGCTGGATGTGCCTACCTCCGGCAAGGTCATTGTAGATGGGCGTGACCTATCTACATTGAAAGACGAGCAGCTTACTATCTTCCGCAGAAGAAAGATCGGCTTCATCTTTCAGAACTACAATCTGGTGCCAGTGCTGAATGTCTTTGAAAACATTGTGCTTCCCGTAGAGTTGGATGGAAACAAAGTAGACAAGAAGTTTATGAAAGAAGTGGTGCGGATGCTGGGGCTGGAGGATAAGCTGAACAATATGCCCAATAACCTTTCCGGCGGCCAGCAGCAGCGCGTAGCCATTGCCCGCGCCTTGGTGTCGAAGCCCGCTATCGTACTGGCTGATGAACCCACCGGCAACTTGGACAGCAAGACCAGCGCCGATGTGCTGGGGCTTCTGAAAACCACAAGTCAGAAATTCCACCAGACTCTTGTGATGATCACCCATAACAGTGAGATCGCCCAGCTTGCCGACCGCATTATTCGGATCGAGGATGGTAAGATTGTGCAGTAAAGGGGGCGGAACTATGAATGACATTCTATTTGGCAATAACAACAAGGCTGTCATCAAAAAGCTGGCAAACCGCAGTTTTCGCAGTAACAAAATGCGGAATGTGATTGCAGCCATTGCGATTGCCCTGACAACTTTTCTCTTTACGGCAGTCCTGACCATTGGCATGGGTGCCAGTGGGACGCTGGAATACAGCATGGCAAAAATGATGGGATCATCTGCGGATGCTCTGGTACAGGGACTTTCCGAGGATCAGCTCCAGCAGTTAAAAGAAAACGCCATGTTTGAAAAGGTGGGCTGCTGGATACCAGTCGAAATTATGACCAACACAAACCGGCGTGTTGCAGAGGTCGATTATGCCGACCAGACTCAGTTGGAAATTCGGATGCTGACACCACGCACAGGCTCTGCCCCTCAAAAAGCAAATGAGGTTTTGGTTTCTGCCAATATACTGAAGGATCTGAACATCGAAGAAAAAATCGGGGCAGAAATTCCTGTGGAATTGAAGGTTCGTCAAAGTGGTCAGGTTTATCATTTTGATATGGTCGTATCCGGTATTTACGACACACCAAATGAAAAATCAGAATCGGTCATTGTTTCCAAAGCATTTCTGGAAGAAAACGCAGAAATGATGAGCGATATTGCTTTGGGGCGTGTTGGCTGTGGTATTTATACAGCCGATGTAGTAATGCGGGATAGTTATATGGTAAAGGACCGCATTTCAGAGCTTGTCCGCAATATTGGCGGTAATCCGGACGATGTCAATGCAGCTAACGCGGTTCGCGTTGCTCCTAATCCCATCGTTTCTAGTGAAAGCGGCCTTATGATGTGGCTGGTAGCCGGTGTTTTCGGTATCCTGTTCATGTTCTGTGGGTATCTGCTCATTTACAATGTATTTGAGATTGCTGTAACAAATGATATTCGCCAGTACGGCTTGCTGAGGACTGTGGGAACAACTTCCAGACAAATCAGGCGTTTAGTCAACCGGCAGGCACTGTACTTGTTCCTGATCGGTACGCCATTCGGTCTGCTTTTCGGCACATTGCTTGGCCGCAGTATTCTGCCTATTGCACTCCAGATATTTGCTGTTGATTTCAGCGGTGGAAATATTGAGGTCGGCACACTCCCATATTTGGGAATTATCGCAGGTGCAATCCTGTTCTCAGGACTCACGGTTTATATCAGCACCAGAAAATCGGTAAAGAAAGCCTCCCGTGTGTCACCTATCGAGGCTATCCGCTATGTAGAGCAGGACACGGTTTCCATAAAGCGAAAAAAGACAATTTCCGGGGCAGTCATTCCTCGCATGGCGAAGGCAAATCTTCAGCGCAATAAGCGCCGGACAGTCTTTATTGTGATTTCTCTGACTTTGAGCATTGTCCTCTTGAACTCGGTGTTTATCTTCAGCGGCAGCTTTGATGAAGATGCCTATATCGAAAACCAGACCCGAAGTGACTTTATAGTATATAGTCCAGGCATTCAGGCGGCGTTTGGAAATGACTTTGGGCATAACAGCACTGTTCCAGAAAAGGCAACAGAAGAAATCAAAGAACAGCCTGGAGTCACAAATGAAGTCTACCTGTACCGGAACACTTTTGAAGATGACCATATCTCTTGTGACTGGGGAACTCCCTATGTGGTTGATAACACATATAAGGAGCAGCGAATGTTGCCGGAACACCTCAATTTAGGTGTTTACCAAACAGAAAATTATAGGCATACTGTTGGGTTGACTGCGGATAACCACCCCCTCGGAAATGTATTTGGCTTTTCGGAAAACTTCTTCAATCGGCTGGACATTATCGAAGGTGAAACTGATTTATCTGTCTTAAAAGACAAACTTTGGAATGGTAACAATGTAATTTTAATGGGCGAATATGACGATCATGGTAACTTTGGTGGGGCAGATGCCGCCGATTATTGTGGATTATCAGTTGGAGATACCATTCAATTTTATGAAAATGGAACTCCAACCGAGGAGTTTACCATTATCGCAAAAGCCGTAGCTACTAATAGCGATATGACTATGACTGGCGGCGGTTCAAATATTGCACAAATAATAGAAGGTCCTAAAATTTTTATGGCTGAAAACAAATTTAAGGAGATTTATGAAACGCCTACCTTGTATGGTTTCCTTTTTGATGTAGAGGAACAGTACCAGCAGGAGATGGAAAGCTATCTGGCGCAGGATACAGATGTTGCCTATACCTCTATCCTGACGATGAAAGCAACTGTTTCTGGTGTTAAAAATGTCGTTCTTCTGATCGGCGGAGTGATCGGCGATGTGTTTGCCCTGGTGGGACTAATCAACTTCATCAATCTGGTTATGACAAACATCATTACCCGCCGGCACGAGTTTGCCACCATGCAGAGTATCGGTATGACGAACCAGCAGCTCCGAAAGATGATGATTTCTGAAAGTTTCTCCTATGTGCTGCTGGCCGGGATTGTCGGTACGCTGGCTGCTGCTGTGCTTGGCATAACATTGGTAAGATCTTTTGTAGAGATCAGCCCAAGCAGTATTATGATGACATTCCAGATGACCTTGCTCCCGGCGCTGGTTATGCTGATTCTGTTTTTGGCATTGGCGTTTATCGTTCCCGTTGTCGCACTCCGGCTCTTTAACAATCGAAGTGTCGTAGAACGGCTTCGGGTAAATGAGTAAAGGCATAGGAGGTGACCAACATGAATGATATTTTATTTGGCAACAATAATTCCAAAGTGATAACCAAGTTATCCAAACGCTATTTCAAGAAGAATAAGGTCCGCAATCTGGCTGCACTGTTGGCAATCATTCTGACTGCTTTCCTGTTTACCTCTATCACTTCCTTGGCGTTCAATATGGCGTCCTCCATCCAGCTCTCTCTGCAAATGCAGAAAGGCAGCAAGGCGGATGGCACTTTAGGATATATGACGGAGGAACAGTATGAACAGCTTGTAAACAGCGATTTTGTGGAGCAGGCAGGTCACCGGCGCATCATTGGCTATGCAAGCAATACTTCCAGCCATTCCATTGAGATCAATTATGCGGACAGTGTGCAGCAGGAGCTGACCTTCTGCGTGCCTACCCATGGAGCAGCACCGGAGAAAGCGAATGAGATCGCCACTACGGATTTGGCGCTGAAGGCGCTGGGTGTAGAACCTGAGATCGGCGCAGAGGTTCCGTTAGAATTTGAACTGCGGGGGAAAACTTATCATTACGATATGGTGCTTTCCGGCTGGTGGGAAGCAAGCAATGACTCTGTGAGCGTTGCGACTGTTTCAGAGCAGTTTATAAAGGAAAACCCCGATGTGGTCCAGAACACTTATGCGGTAGACCATGAAATGTCCGGCGTTACTTTTTCCGATGTCGTGCTGAAGAATAAAGCAAATGTTCAGCAGCAGTTGAATGAGTTCGTTTGCTCCATTGGCGGCAATCCAGAGGATATGGGCGCAGACAATTTCATTCTCGCCTCTGAAAATCAAATGTCCCAGGGATTGACTTCATCAGAGTCCATCGTGTTTGCTGTTGTATTTATCCTGATGTTTGTCGTGTGCGGATACCTGCTGATCTACAATATTTTTGATATTTCCGTAATGCAGGATGTTCGGCAATACGGTCTGCTGCGGACGATTGGAACTTCCACACGGCAGATCAAGGGTATTGTGAACCGTCAGGCAGTCTGGCTCACGCTGATTGGGCTGCCTATTGGTCTGATTGCCGGTTTCTTTGCCGGCTGGGTGCTGCTTCCTATCGTGACAGAGATCATTAACCTTGAATACTCTATGGTGGGTACATCCGTATCGACCTCGCCTCTGATCTTTGTTATTGCCGCCCTCTTTACGATCCTGACCGTGTTTATCAGCACCCGGAAGCCTGCAAAAAAGGCGGCAAAGATTTCTCCTCTGGAGGCGATCCGCTACACCGAGCAGAACGCCTATAAAAAGAGAAGTGCCAAGCGTACCAATGGAGTAAAGCTGTCCCGCATGGCCTTTTCCAACCTGGGGCGCAACCGCAGGCGTTCAGCGTTCATCATTATTTCCCTGCTTCTGTGCATCGTCCTGTTTAACTCTATCATCATTGTGACGCAAAGCCTTGATGAAGAAAAGTGGGTAAACCGTGTTACCAGAACAGATTTTAATGTCTATAACTCCGCCGCATTTAATGTAATGGAAAGCGTTCAGCACCATGAAGATACGCTCTCACAGCAGGCGGTGGATCTGATTGCCGGACAGCCCGGAGTTGAGGATGAACGCTATCTTTACCGAAATACAAAAGACGATAGAAATGTGTTGGTTGACTATGGGTTTGAAGATTTAAGTGGCATAGAGCTATTCCATGAGGAAGAAGGCGTCGTAAATCAAAGCTATCAGGGATATAGCCTGTACACAAGTTCTGATACCGAAAGGCGCTATTTTGGTAATGTGATGGGAGCCTCCGAGAATTTCTGGGCGGATATGTGTATTTTTGAAGGCGAAAAAGATGCCGAAACCTTAACTCAGAAAATGGCTACCGGAGAATATGTCATTATTGGCTGTCCCATGGACAAACTGACAGAGGAACCAAGGAACACTCCGCTGACCGATCAGTTACAGGTTGGAGAGAGCATTTCCTTCTACAAGGATGGGGAACTGGTCAAAACCAGCACTATCCTTGCAAAAGCGATCCTCGTGGGAACGGAAACCGAAACGCCGACAGGCACCACCGCCCAGGCGCACATCGCCGCTGATGCTCCTTTTGTGTATCTGCCGGACACTGTATTTAAGGAAATCTATGACGCTCCCACGCTGCTGACTTATGGATTCAATGTGGATGAAGCCTTGCAGCCGCAGATGGAAGAATTTTTGAGCAGCTATGTGAGTGAAAATACTTCGGTTGCCTATACTTCCACCAAGCTGTTGAAAGAGCAGCTTGATTCGGTCCGCAGCATGATCCTGGTTATCGGCGGTCTGATTGGTTGCATCATGGCCTTTGCAGGACTGATTAACTTTACCAACATGATTATTACCAACATCATCACCCGCCGCCATGAGTTTGCTACCATGCAGAGCATCGGTATGACCGGCAAGCAGCTTCGCTGCCTGACGGTCTATGAGGGCATCTACTATGCCGTAGGTGCGGACATTATCGGCGGAGCAGTCGCAGCGATCCTGGCAGTCACAGTGCTAAAGAGCGCATTGAATGGCCCTTCCATGTGGTTCTTTACTCTGAACATTACATTGGTTCCTGTTCTGGTCATTGGTGTGCTCTATCTGCTGCTGGCTGCGGTTATTCCGCTGATCGTTCTCCACTTCTTTAACAAAGGAACTGTGGTGGAGCGGCTGAGGACTTCAGAATAAAATATCACAAAACAAGTGAACAAGGATGTGAGCAAGATGGGGAAACTCGTGATTCTGTCCATTACTGACTGTGAAGAACATATAATCAATAAAATTATGGAGCTTATTGCGGATGAGCCGGAGTTTATCCACCTTGCACCATCTCCACCGCAGTCTGCACTTTCCTTCCCTGGTCTTGAAATTCGGCTAAAGGAACAAACTGTATATTGCAACAGTACCCTCATCACTTTGACTTACCATGAATTTGCAGTCCTTACATATCTGGCTCGTCATCCAGGTTGGGTATTTTCCGCTCATCAAATCTATGAAGCTATATGGCACAAAGATGGTGAGCACTGCGGCACTGCAGTTGCCAGTGTAATCGGCCAAATCCGTCGCAAGCTGACGCCGGACACACCGAAGGGCGGTTATATCCGCACTGTACTGGGCAGCGGATATAAGTTTAACAGTTCCCCCTTTTAAGACAGCAAGAAAGGCTTCGAGGCCGTAATGATCTCGAAGCCTTTCTTATTTTTCATAAAGCATGGACACTATAACTCAATCAACTATAATCCCTGTAAGAATACTGGCTTCAGATAATATTTAAAGAACTAATCCATTCTTGGATTGCTTCCACCAGTACATACTGCTGACGCAAGACGGCCATACCTGTTTCCGGAATACTGGGGGTGTTTTCTTTTTCCCGTATATTATCTTCCAAATAGGATTTTAAGACACTAACATTTTCCTGAATTTCTGCTATACACGACTTTTGTTTTTCGATCTGCAAGAAATCCAAATTTACAATAACAGCGTTGAAGTCAAGAAAAATGTTAATCGGCTTTGCAGAAATCTCAAACATGAGGCGTTCAAATTCTGCTTCTCCGGCTTCCGTTAGAGAGTAAATTGCTTTTTCTGGCATCTTTCCTTCCTTTTGACGGTGCAAAGGTAAGATTTTCTTTTATTCGTTATACTTTTCCAGCTGTTTTTTTACGATTTTCTTTTCACTTTCTGCCTTATGAGCGCTAAATCGAATCTTTGGTGAAGAAGGGCAGACTTAAGGCTTGTAAAAGACCGGAGTGAACTTTTTGGCAAAAATGTTGTTCTTTTTTTAAGATAATCTATATATTTGTTGCATAGTGGATTGTGTAGATGAAGGATTTTTTTTCATTATCGATGACAGTACGAAGATAAGGCCCCGCTACAGGCAGGAATACCGTTTCGGGAAGATCGGCGAAGATCGGTGCAGAAACAGGTAGGAAGAGGTAGGAAATACCGGTATCGGCTGGATAACGGTTGTCCGAATGGATGGGGGCAACCCCGGAGCTAAAGATGGAACTGCGGGTGAGGACGATCGTGCAATTTCTGGGTGAGCCTTGAAACAA
>OMDZ01000960.1_pt1 | contig 15352 bp, 10 predicted proteins | sample 1673641 | NCBI WGS metagenome assembly OMDZ01 (sample SAMEA103958117, study PRJEB25191) | human gut metagenome | biome: human-associated habitat [ENVO:00009003]; feature: intestine environment [ENVO:2100002]; material: feces | place: Germany | collected 2013/2015
ACGTCGCGCGGATGCTCTTCCGCGAGGCCGACCACCGCGTGCTCCTGCCGGGAACCCTTCTCTCGGGGGCGGCGGTATTGCTTCTTTGCGATATCGTTTCCAAAATGTTCACTTTGCCCGTAAATGCCATTACCGCACTGCTGGGAATCCCGATAGTCGTATGGGTGGTTTTACGCAATAAATCGATGACGGTATGATAGAACTGTGCGATTTTTCCATAGGCTACGCAGAGAAGAGGCTTCTCGATAAGGTCGATGCCTCTTTCAAAAGAGGACAGCTGACTGCCCTTATTGGCAGGAACGGCACGGGGAAATCTACACTTCTCCGTGCCATAGCCGGACTGAATCATAATTATTGCGGTAAAATCCTGCTCGACGGACATTGTATCGCAAACATGAGAACTCCGGAGAAGGCAAGGCAACTGGCATTTGTCACGACCGAGCGCACACGCATCGCCAACCTGCGGTGCGAGGATGTCGTGGCTATCGGCCGCGCCCCTTACACCAACTGGATCGGCCGCATGCAGCCTCAAGATAGGGAAATCGTCATGCGGTCGCTCTCTTCGGTCGGAATGGAGGCGTATGCCGGCCGCACGATGGATAAGATGTCGGACGGTGAATGCCAGCGCATTATGATAGCCCGTGCTCTGGCTCAGGAAACGCCCGTCATCCTGTTGGACGAGCCGACCTCGTTTCTTGACATGCCCAACCGTTACGAATTGTGTTCCCTGCTCGCACGGTTAGCGCATGCTGAGGGCAAATGCATTCTGTTCTCCACTCACGAACTGGATATAGCCCTCTCGCTGAGTGACAGAATAGCCCTTATCGATACGCCCGTCCTTCACTGTCTGCCGACCTCCGAAATGATCCGCAGCGGGCATATCGAGCGGCTGTTCAACAATGCCGCCGTACAATTCGACCCCGTGAGCGGGATCGTGAAATCCATGCCAAGAGACTGACTTTCCTGTCGGGAAACACGTCAGACGCAATGAGGGTGTCCCAAAAAGTATTTGGCACCCTCGTATTCGTTGTAAGACATGTCGTTTATTTCGATACCTCGCACATCAGCACGCCTTTCCCCGTCACATCGGCTTTCGAGACCGTGATGGATTTTCCCGTGTAGGTCTTCACGACGGAAGTCCCGGCAGAGTTCCACAGTTTCCATGTATAGGTATAAGCTGTCCCGCCCGTGTCGATTTCCTCACCGCCCCTGTATAACACGGCTTTGGCATCCACGTCATTGCCGTTGTTCTTGATGGTGAACCCCTTCTGGCTGACCAGATCAACCGTGATGGGGTCGGACATATCCGTGAAGGAGATGATGTCGCAGACGACCTTGTTCGCCGAGGCGTTGCCCGCCGAGGTGTCCGTATCCTTGATGGCGCACTTGAAGGTCTCGAAGTTGAGAACGGCATCTGCCGTAATCGTGATTTCGTTTGTCGTCCAGCCTGCCGTCACGCCCCGAGGATTGGTCGAGGTAAGGCATGCCCAGCCGGCACCCAGCATGGAGTTGTAGTAGGGACACGAAACGGCGGCTCCCGATGCGGCTGCGGCACTCAGTGCGGAGGTCAGCGTCACGACCTTCGTGGAGGCGTTGACTGCCGAAATGGTGTACTGTGCCGATCCTATGGTTATCCTGCCTCCCGCCTCCATGTTCATTACCGAAGCGACCGTTATGGTCGTGGCTCCGGCTGCCGCGGCAGCTGTCAGTGTCGTGCCCGCGAATACCGCCGAATCCTTGATGCCCCACGCGTAGGTGACGTTCGTCGTGTCGATAGAGGCTCCGCGCCACAGGTCGCAATGCGCCCTGAGCGTCGCCACCTCGTCGTTCTTGAATACGATGCCGTCGGGTGCATACGCCACGGCGGCGATCATCGCTCCGGCGTTCAGGTGCTGCGTGAACTGAATCTCCGCCCGGAACGGAATCTCCAGCCCGTTGGCGTCGATGTAAACCGCCTCGAAAGTATAACGCACTTGCGGAGCGGAAACGGTCATGTGGTTGGCTTTGACGGTAAGGGCATACTTGGCCGATGCCGCGCCGATGGTGCAGCTGTCCTGTCCGGAGACGATCGCCGTACCGTTCTTGTACCACTTGGCCGAGCCGCTCTTCACGCCTGCCGTAAGCGTCGCGGCATTGCCTACCGAGGTGATCTGGTCGGTCGCCGCCTGACCGCTGACGAAGAGCGAAGGGGTAAGTACCAGATAGGGAGAAGCCGCCCACGAAGGGGCATAGGCATTGTTGTCTCTGTTGTACACCTGTGTCAGGGGCTGCGAGGAGCCGATGAATGCCTGCAACGATACCGCGTCGTTCTGGTCGATGATGGTGACCTGCCCGCGGGCTACTTTTACTGCCATAATAGATTATCGGTTATTTGTTATTTCCACTTCGCAATCGAAAACGGCCTTGCGCCACACGTCCCCGCCGGTTATCTCTATCTCCCTGCCGTAACGCGGTGCGGCGTTCCATATCCTGTCACTCTCCGTATCGCGGCTCGTCCGTATCCAGCGGAAATTGCCGTCGGGAATGAGCGATGTAATCTCTTCACCGCCCCTGTACACCCTGGCACGGAGTACCGTCGAGACGATTCCGTTGCGGAATGTCGTGCCGTTTTCAGACTCCACATAAACAGTATAGGAGGGAGATCCGTCGTAAAGTTTGAAAAAGGTATGGGTCGCACTGATTTTTTCATTACGGTATGTTGCCGTGTAGCGGAGGGTCAGCACGTCGCGCCCTTCCCAGCCATGAAACGGGGGTGTCATTTCAAATACGGCGGCATTGCATCCGGCATCTTTCCATATGCCGTCAACGGCAAGGTATTCCCACTGCCGACTTTCCGGCTCGAAATTGTATTCGGTCGCCACAAGCGGGATATTCTCCGGCTCGCATGCGCCTGAAAGCTCGTCCTTGAAATGGAACGCCGTGCCGCCTGTCAGGGAGACGGAACGGGGCTTGAGCAGTTCCTGCGCCTCCTCATCGAGGTCTTCCCAGCGGATGGTCACATCGCGCAGTTCGATGGTATCCTTGCCCCACTTGAACCGTCCCGAGGCGAAATGGCCCGTCCCGTCCGGATGGATGACGAAAGAACCGTCCCGTGAAACGATCGAGCCGTCTTCGTTCAGCCGCAACAGGGGATTCTGTATGGTACCCCCGATACCTCCCTTATTGAACCAGGCACCGTAATCGTCCGTGTAGGACAAGGCTTCATCGGTCGCCTGATAGGGGGTCACGTTCCTTCCGGCCTCCAATTGAGGGGCGGACAACGACAGGGGGACGGAAGCGGCAATGCCGAGACACATGACGGGGGAATCTGACCCGCGTATGAGGAACGGGACATTATAACGGACCCATCCTTTACCGGCAGCCACCGTCCGATCACCGACAAGATGTTCATCCTGATAGAACCGGATGGCTGCCGTATCTTCCGCTTTTATCCAGACTGAGAAACAATAACAGACTCCTGTATGAGCCTCCCGCCAGGCGGCACTTTGCGCACCAAGAAGACTGTCTCCGGCTATCCGTACACACCGCCCGAGTCCGGCGGGAGATGTTTCATCCAGCTCTTCCGAATGGCTGAACCGGCAGGACAGGCTGTCGGGTATGACATTCTTGTGGATTTTGCCCACATAAAACGTGCTTGAAAAACCGTTCTCGTCTCCCGCGGTAAGCGTGCCGGCTATATTGACATTGCGTGTGGCATAGAGATTCTGGAAATAGGCCCCGTAACCATCCAACATGCCGAAGACCGGATCGATGATGCCGCTGACCTTTCCCACACGGGCCTTGCTCGCCTCGCTGAAAGCGGATACGGAGGCAAGACGAACAATGTTCAGGTCGGCGACCTCGCACCAGTCCCCCTCGGAGGCCAGGCTTGATGTCAGGTCAAGAAACAGGCTCCGGCTGTACTGTGCCGGGTAATCCACGGTGATGACCCATAACTTGTACTTCCATTCCCGGCCGATGGAGATTTCATCTTCCGCATCCGTCTTTTCACGGTTCGTATAGCCGAATCGGATCGGTACGGAACCTGATGTTTTGGAAGACCTGACCTTGAACGATACCAGCAGGCGCTCCGGGTATCCGACCGGTTCTTCCAATGTCAGCATCAGCCCGAAGGAAGCGTTTCCTGCCGGTTCCGCGTTGCGGATAATGCGGACAATGCGTGTCGCTTCCGAATCGGCATCCAGATATCCGTTTGCAGCATGCTGCCATAAACGGCGTACCTGGACTTGTCCGGCACTCCCGCCATGCCTCCGTCCATGACGGGATAGCACAGGGAGCGTTCGGTCGCCATGCCGTCGATGACATCCATATAGGGTGAATCGCTGTCAGAAGCCGTCAGGTACAAGGCGCCGCTACGTGCCGTATCGAACAGGTTGGTAATCCGCACGAAGTCCAGCAGTTCACCGCCCTGCGGTTCGTCCCCGTCCAGCAATGCCCCGATGAAATAAGGGGCGTCCTTGTCTCCGACAAGCTCCGTTCCGGTTTCTGTCACGCACATCAGCGAATAGACGGTACGCTCCCGTTCGGCATATTGCCTGCGGATGATATCCCCGGCTTGCAGTCCCTGTGTCTTCTGCGAGTCGGGGGCAATACGGATCTTGTATGTCGGATAACGGAATACGGACATGGATTATGACAGTTTTTCCACGGTGTCTCCCGAACAGCTGTCGCTGATCCAGAAGGAACCGTTGGTTACCGAAGTCTTTTCGACCTCGAACTCATAGGCGCGGAACTTACGGCGGGCCACCACCTCGTCGAATGTGGCGGAGACGCCTCCTGTCGTCCGGTTCCGGCGGACAGCCCATCCGCTTCCGGAAAGGCCCGGGGAAAAGAACTCCGAAGAGAGCGACCCGGTAAAGACGCTGTTTCCGTAATGCCGGATACCGTCCTCCACCGCTTGCAGGCGTAACGCCTCTGTCAAGTATAGGATTCTGTCAGTAATCCGGGTGGGCGACGCATGGATTCCGATATGCCCGGCTGCTTCCAACGGAACAGCGACCGTAACGAAATCGGCATCGGTGCGGATATGGAACGATTCGCTGTGACGGTTCTGCGGGGCATAACAGCTCACGGACGGACGGTGTGAAAAATCCGTGCTGTGAGGGATAGCCGTCCTTACGTCCTCTTCCTCGTAGATTACCTCGGAAGAAAGCGATACGCGCTCCCTGTCGCCTGTGAACATAAATCCCTCTGCTGTGCCCATCCGCAAGCGCTTGTGGATAACGATACCTTCATCGGAAGTGTCTACCCGGTATGAGGAGAGCAGGTCGGCGCCGTAGTTGTGGCGGACAGTCAGCGAGCCCGGAAAACAAGCCTTTCCGTAAGGGGAAAGCATCAGACACTCGCCGTCCACGTCCGATATGCCGGAGAACAGGCGTATCTTCGGGGTATGGTCGCCGCCTAAAAGAAGGTCACCGCCGATACTCCCGAACTGTATCTTGTCCTTGTCGGTACAGAGCAGTACGGGAACATCTCCGATCCGGATGCCGAATCCGTCCAGGAACGAGAGGAACCCGCCGAGCGCGACATCCTCTTCCGAAAACGAAAGCAGACATTTCCCTTTGTCGCCCAGTTCCACGCCTTGCAAGGCTTTCAGTCCGCCATCCATGACCGTACTCCCTCGCACCGTCAGATTCCGTCTCACCATGCCGTCCCGCATCGTCCAATCCACCGTGTCCGTATTGGCGTTGCCACGATGATAGACATCCTGCCCGCCCACGGCCAGCCGTGTCGGGGAGATGGATATTCCTGTATCCTCGTCCCCGATAATCCATGCCCCTTTGGAATGTACCGTCGCATCCAGAAAGTCTATATGGGAAGCGTTGATTGTAGCGGTGGCCTTGTCCGCGTCGTAACGGAGCAACTGCCTGCCGCCGATATGCAGGCTGTCGCCCCCGACTTTCAGGTTGCCGGTAATCCTGATACCGTACTCGATGGCAGTTACCACACCTTCCGGATCGGTAATGTCCTGCGAATAGGTTTCCAGGATACGGGTGTTTCCAATGCCGGCTTCGAAACCGTAATTGGCACTGAGCTTGCCGGTCATGTCACCGCCCGATTTCTTCAGGTAATCCAACAGCAAGCCACCGCTTCCGGAACCGCCTTCTCCCGTAACGGCTCCGGCAATGGCGGATGCAAAACCGTAAGCGGTATTCTTCAGTCTCAGGCTGGTCTCGTCGCCTTCCTCGATGCCGTAAGGATGCTCGTCGTCCTTTTTCTGCTGGGCATTGAAAAAGTTATGGTACAGCTGTGCATAGATGGAATAGCACAGGCTCTCCTTGTCGAGGGTTTCTATATCGGGATGCAGTTGTACGCTCATTTGGTATAGCTGGTCTTGGAAAGAAATTTCTGGATACGTGATGTCAGCGAGATGAAGTTCGGCATATTGATCGGCGACATCGTGCCCATCAGTGTGGGAGTCATGATTTTCGAACATTCCGTCAGGAAGTCGAGCATCAGCCGGGCAAGCTCATTACCCAGAACCAGCGGCTCGGTGGCATTCTCGTCACCGAGCGTCACCTTGTTGTCGGCAACGGCAACGGTCGTGGAATTGACCTTTTGTACCACTTTATCTGCTGTCTGTCTGACTTCAGACTTGTCCACCGTATGCGTGATGCTTTCCGCATCGATAACGGTTGTCGCTTCCTTGTCCTTGTCATTCCTAACGGTTGTTGTGACGGCCGTCGGCGTATAGTGGGTGGAGGTCTCGTTACCGGTGGTTTCCAGTTCGTCGTAGTCCGGGGAAGAGTCGTTTTCCGGATCCAGTTCCTCCATTTCGGTCACGCCGATGACGGTTTCCGTGCGGGCATTGAGCCGCAGGATATCCACATGGGAGAAGTTAACCACATAGGCATAACGGGTGGCGGCATCCATGAAGATGGTCACGTCGGAAAAAAGTGCGGGGACGATCAGGAAGCCGCCTTCGCTGTTGGTGGCGGCCGAGAGCAACACGCCTTTATGGATAACAGGTTCGGCGGAGGCCGTCTCGTCCGGGTACTCGCCGACATCAATGGTACCGCCGTAGTCGGAAAACTCCTCGTCCGAGGGGTTGTCGTGTATCTTGGCGACATAGCCGTGTATCATGCGGGCCGTACCGATACCGGACATGCCTCCGGGAGCCAGATTGATACGCTCCATACTCCGTCCCAAGGCTATCTTGCGGATAGCCTCACGGATAAGCAACTGGTTGGATTTGTCTGAAGACATGAGTTTTTTGAAAGAATAGGAGGAGCATAGTTTATTGGTTGCCAATTATTTTGTACTTTTGCAAAGACAATGATATTACTTATGAAACAAGAAATTTTAGAATCCTATATTACATATATATTTGATTTCTTTCAAAAATCAAGATGCTTTAAAGCCGGGCAAGGTAACATGCTCAGAAATTTTAGATTTGCAGCTGAAAAGCAATTTACTCGTAATCAATTGGGTATATTGTATTTCCTGGTAAATACCCTCATTGATAATGGCTATCTCTACTTAAAAGATAGAGATTTTATAGCTCTTACGGAGAATGGTGCCGATGTTATAAATGGGGGAGAGTGTGTTATTCCTAAAATTTCCCTTGAGCGGACAATTTATGAAAAAGAGACCAGTAGATCAGATATATATGAACAGCTTTGGAATATTATCGGATCGAACAAAGAAAATGATTATGCGCCGCTGTATGTAGATGGACCATTGTTTTATAATACAATCAGGCCATATTTAACAACATTGTCGTTACCTCATACATATGGGGAATATATGGCAGAATTGCGGGAAAAGGAAGAATTTACATCAAGAATTAAATGGTATAGGACTTTATTTTTAGCTCTTGATGAGAATGATGTACAAAAATTCCTCAAAGATTTGTCTATCAAAATAAACAGGCTGCTGCTAATGAATACTCCAAAAGATGCGATACAAGAAGCTTTGAATCCTTGGGCAGATGTAGACATTCCTACAATCGATAATACGCCTCTGCCTGAAATTCTCAATAAAGTGGCGGAAGAACCAATTGTGAATAAAAACAAGCCGTTTGTGTTGATTTCGTATGCGTGGGAGGTAGAAGACAATGTCTTTATGAATTGGATTCAAACTTTCGCCAAAGATTTGCGAAGACGAGGGATTGATGCTCAAATAGACCAGTATCAACCTCATGGAACTGACTTGCCTAAATTTATGCTTGAAAGCATCCGTAAGGCAACTAAAGTTCTGTGCATTCTGACTCCAAAGTATAAAGAGAAAGCTGAATCCGGTAAAGGAGGTGCCGCTTATGAAGGGGGTATAATATCACATGAAATATATAACAATCAGGGAACCACTAAATTTATACCGGTTGTACGCAAAGGGTCTTTTGAAACTTCGACACCGGATTTCATTAGTGGAAGAAAAGGTTTTGATTGCTCTACTGACGATAAATACAATAGCGAACTTCCGAATATTATCAAGGTAATAAACGAAGAACCATTGATAGAAATTCCTCCTGTTGAATAACGGTAAATCTTATTTCCTAATTTTATACGGAATACTCAGTTGTTGCCTGTATCCACCCACCCCGAAAGTAGTCGTTACCTCTTCCACGAGGTATACGCCGTTCTTGGAAGGATTACGGTAGTCGATCAGTTCCACCTGTACGGCAGGAGACAGTCCGAAATCCCCGAATACTGTCACATTGCCGGTGATTCCGTTCAGATTGTAATTCCGAAAGTATTCCGTCGTCTCTTCTACAAGCCGGTCGGAATTGATTCCGACATGAGGTGACATATATGGTACGATGGTATATGTGGATAAATCCACCTTGGTCCTGGTCTTCGCTCCTGATGCCGTCGTGTTGCCCGTTACTTTGTGCGTCTTTTTTGAAATCTGCGTGGCATTGACCGTCTGAAACTCCTTGCTGCCCGGCGTCGCCGGGTCGTATTCAGGATTCATGCGTACTGTCACCTCAAAGAATTTTTCATCCGTCCCGAGTGCCTTGCCCGTCACCGCCAAAAACTTCGGATCGGTCTTGACCACTTTCAGGTTGCTCTGCGCCACATGCTCGTTGAAGTATATCCTGTACGGTCCTGTCGATTCATCCTCCGGGAATACCGGCTGAGCCTTGCTGGACGAATAAGGACGCCCGACGGCAATGGACGGTATGGCCCCGTCATCATCGGCATCGTATTTTAAAAAACAGTAGACCTTGTACTTCGACCATTCGGAAAGGATATCCGCTACCGTGAAGTTGTCCGTGACCTTTACCTTGCCGATATGTATCTCAAACCGCTTCGTATCCGAGTGTATCCTGAAGCCGGTATCTTTCAGGATATTATACTTGCCTTCCAGCACCTCGTTCACCGTCGTCCCTTTCGCCGGGGTCTCGAAATGAGGTGCCTGTTTCAGTTTGAGTTTGTAGGCCATATTCTCACACTGGATTTCCAGCGTGCTGTCCGAATTGTATCCGGTAATGTATCCGTCGAACATATTTTTCAGCACGCCGTTGTAGCCCAGCTTGATATTGATGCGCTGTCCGACCTTGAATGTCGTCTCGTCAACCAGACGCTGCGCGCTGCGTTTCTCGATGATGACACCGTCCTGCATCACCTCCGTCGTTATCCTCGACACGTCCTTGCCCTCCAATGTCACGTTCCCGATAATCGTGGAGCGGCATACCGACCCTTTCGGGAATATCACTTTGGCCGTTCCGATCAGCTTCTTGTAACTCTCGTTGATTTCGAGCGACTGGACTTCCGTAATCTCCACGCCGTTCTGTATCCTCATCGGATTGGATGGGTCGGCATCCCCGATGGTGATGCGACAGCAGAGGATATCCATTGCAGCTATACCCATAAACGTGTCAGTTTAAGCAACGAGGCGGGGTCGATGACCTCCGTACCGAATTTAACATACTTGATCCACTTGTTCGTGTGCTTGATGGCCGTGTCCACCTTTTCCTGTTCCGCCAGTTTCAGTTCCACGGCTTCCGATGGCTCCACGGCGACACAGTTCAGCGAATACGGCTGCACGTTCCGGCAATCCGTAGGCTGTAAGGTATAGCCCTGTATAATCAACCGTGAAATGTTGAACTGGCGCAATACCGTGTTGTCGCAATCGATGACACCCTTGTATTGTACCAGCCTGATAAACTTGGACACTTCCGCCTCGGGATACACGTCCGGGTATTTGGAGGTGATCTTGCCGTTGATGGTAATCTCGAGGTCACCCCCGGATATATATTCCTTGCGGGTATAGTCCCGCCCCTGTACCCGGGTCAGCAGGATATTGTTCCGGCTGCTGACCTGTACCTGCGGTCCCAGGTCCACGAATGTCACCAGTCCATACCGGCTGTTCGGCAAAACCTTGCACTCGCTGTTGTCATAATACTTCCCCTCCTCTGATATGGACAGTTCCAGAAAATCCGCCACTGTCCGGCCGACGATGGAATCGATATGGTTTTTCTTCTGCGCCACCGCCTGCTGTTCCCTGATGAGCTGGTAGTACTGTCCGGTCTTGTTCGCAAGGCTGGACTGCGACTGTGTCTGAAGATATTTGTCCCGCACCTGCTGTTCCCAGTATTTGAGGTATCGGGGATAGGAACGTAGCAACCCGTAAGCCGTCTGCGAGGCAACCTGTATGGCTGCCCGTTTGAGCAGGTCATGGTGCCTGGAGAAGTAATGTACCTGCCCGTCCTGCAATTCGGCAAGCCCCATGCCCAACGCCAGACGCGTGGCGTTGCTGATGTATCCGCCAAGCGAACCGTGGTTGAGTATGCCTCCGCTCAACAAAGTCGAGGCCGCGATTTGTATCAGTCTTCCCATAATCCTTTCATTTTATGCGTTCCAGGAGGCATCGAAGTCATGCACGACATCGATGAGCGCCTGTGCCAGTTGTTCTTTCAGGTTCTGTATCTCTTCCGTCTGCCCCTCCTTCGACTTCATCAGGTCGATGGTCCTGACACTGAGCAGGCTCTCTATGTTCACGATGACCTGTTTAGGTGCCGCCGAGGACAACCGCCCCGTGCCGGAATAGTTGCCGCCGGCCCCTCCGTCATCCAGATGCGTGTTGGTAATCGGGTTGGCAGCAAACGGACGTGTATCGTTGGAATCCGGTTCGTTGCCGTACTGGTCGGGAGTGAAGCCCGCCACGCGGAGGATGTTCTCGGCTGCCTCCGCCGAACCTCCGAAAGTCTGCCGGAGCGATGAAAAGAACTTCACGAGTGTCGTATGTGCCAGCTTGCGATGCGCGATGTTGTCTATACGCTGCGCATCGGTGGCGTTCTGCCCCAGTGCCCGCTGTTTCCATAGCCCGTTTTCGTCCTGCTCGAATCCCCAGGCCCTGAACTGGTCAAAGTCGAACCCTCCCTTACGCATCAGCTCATGCGCATTGGCGGCACTCGATATGGCATTCCGATAAGCGGTGGCGGCACGCACAATCTCCGGAACGGTCTGCGTGTTCATGTACCGGGCATAGTCGTATGTGCGGGCGGCAACCGCTTCCGACCTGTCCCCGATATCATTCACATAGACGGCCTTGCCATCCTGCATACGCCACAAAGACTTGTCGAGATCCTTCTCCTGTTGCCCGAAACGCTCCTTTACCGTCTTGAGGAAAGCGTCCACTTCCAATACCGTACCCATCTTCCCGAACTCGGCGTACGCGGCATCGATACGTGTCTGGCTGTCGCGTTTGGCAAGGGTGACAAGCGCATCCCTTATGTCATCCTGACGGGCTTTGTCCATGTTATACACATGGTCTCGCGATACCATCCCCTCAGATGAAGCGATGGCAAATTCCCCCAAGAACCCGGCCCACCAGTTGGATGTGAAGGCTCCGATTTTATGTCCCGAAGCCTCTTCGATACTTTTGCCGGCAACGACCTCGTCCACGGCACGCTTTGTCTTGACAGCCATGTTATAGGTCTCGCTCAGGGAGGAGTAAAGTGCCTCTATGGACGGATAACGGTACTTGCGGTTCGATTCGATCTCTTCCAGTACGGCATCCTTCGCCTCCTTTATCTTCCAGGTCTTGTAAGCCACCCATCCCAAAGTCCCGACCAATGCGGCTATACCTGCCGTGGCGGCAACCGCGCCTGTACTGATGGCACTCAACGAGGCGGCAGCACCGGTCAGTCCGCTGCCGGTAGCCACCTGTGTGGCAAACAGCGACTGCAGGACTCCTTTGGCTCCGATGACACCGCCCCCGGCCATCAAGGCGCGGTTCATCGCTCCCCGTCCCGCCACGCCTGCGGACTGCATGGCCGACACGATGGCCCGCTTCTGGGCAAACGAAACCTTACCGATACCACCCGCCCCCAGCAGCCCCTGCACGGCACTGATTGATGTCGTGGCCGCAGACTGTTTGCCGATAAACCCCATGGCGATGCCGATATTCGTCAGGGCTCCCGCCACCTTGAACAGCCGGGTCGCGACAACGCCTGTAAAGACAAGCGGTTCTATCCAATGGAAATTGCGGGTCACCCATGCGCCGATATTGCCGATCACGGTGAAGATGTCCAACAAGGCATTCCCGATGGACACCAGGCCACGGGTAAATTCCGGAGCCTTGAACTTTGCCAGAAAAGTGCGGAGCACAGTGCGGATAGAGGGTTCCAACACCTCGTATGCCTGCATGAACCCTTCGGTCAGCTGGGAGGTCACCTGCGCCCACAATCCCTTGGTCGTATTCTGCTTTACCAATGCCAGTTCTGAGGAAACGCCCTGGGACCCCCGGTTATATGAAGTCAGTTCTCGTAGTTTGTCGTAGTTCTTCAGGAACATCATCGCCGCGTTACCGCCAATTTTCCCGAAGATTGCCTGGACATCCGCCATCGACGCGCCCTTCTTGTTCAATTCCTCGAAAATGTCCGCTATAGGACGGAGTTTCTCGACCTGCACCCCCTCGATGTCGCGCATTTCCGTGAACCGGATGCCCAGGCGGTCCAGAACTTCCTGTGCCTCCTTGGTAGGTTTGGCAAAACGTGTGGAAAGAGCACGCAACGAGGTTCCCGCCAGCGTTCCCTTCAGACCCATATTGCCCAAAAGACCGATGGCGGCACTGCTTTCCGTGAAGTCCACGCCCGCCATACGCAGGTAACCGGCAGCCATCTTGTATGACTCCGCCATCTCCACGATATTCACATTCGAGCGGGAAATGGTGGAGGAGATAATGTCCGCCACGCTGTCCATGCTGTCGTTATGGATATCATAACCGGCCATGATGTTCGTGGCCAGGTCGGCGATATACGACACGTCGTTGTCACCGATAAGTGCCAGGTTCGTGATCGGGCGGATGGACTTGTTGATTGTCTCGATATTCATGCCCGCCATCGACAGGTATTTGACGGCACCGGCAATCTCCACGGCTGTGTATTTCGTGTCGATGCCGATTTTACGGACATGACGGGCCATACTGTCAAAACGGGTCTCGAATGTCTTGAGGTCGCTGTCCGCCACACGGAGGATGGAATGTGCCGATTCCATGATGTTGGAATAGTCGATGGCCTTCGTCAGTTCCGAACGGATCAGGCTGTAACCCATATAGGCATTGAGCATCGAAGCGAACGGGAGGTTCCTGAGTGACGGCGCTTTCGAATACTGGATACGGTTGATGGCGGCACGGCGTTTACTGCGGTAGAGCGTACCGGCTGCAGTATGTTCCCGCTGCATGAGCCTGACGGACTGCATCGCATTGCGCTGTTCCTGCCGTCTTGCAGCCTGCTCGGCCTTTATACGTTCCGTTTCTGCCTTACGGCGTGCCTGTTCTGCCTGCCGGCGTATTTTCTCCGCAGCACGGGCGGCATTCTTGCACTCCCGTTCTTTAGCCCGCGCTTCATCGGCACGCCGCTTTTCCGCCGCGGCGGTTTCTGCCAGAGCCGCCTTACGGCGCTGGTCTGCGGTAAAGAGCTCCTCCGCGTGGACCAGTTTCTGGCGATGCAGCTGCTGTCCTGCATAAAGCCGTTCCATCAGTTTTTGCCGGGCCTTTTCGGGCATTACGAAGGCCTGCGGAGCATATGGCACCGGAACGGAAGGTGTGAGTCCTTCGGATGGTATGCCTCCCTGCATGTTGAAAGAAATGACAGAAGCACTTTTGATACGACCCAATAGGGAAAGTATCTGCTGCAACCTGTTTTCCGCCGTCCCGGTCTTGATTTGCAGTTCCCGGTCACGTTCCATGGAAACCAGGGCGGAGTTGATTTTCCCGATGGCTTTGGTAATGCGTTTCTGCGCGTCTGCCATCGTGCCAACGGACGAGGCGGCATTCTTTTCGATCTCCGCTTTGCGCATCTCGGCAGCCTTTTTCTCGTAAAGGCTTTTGGCGTTGGCCTTGATTTTCTTGCTGTCCAAAGCCTGACCGGCATTGATGGTCAGGCTGATGCCTTTGGAAAGCGTGGAAATATCCGTGAGTAACCCCTTGATACGTTCCAGCTTCTCTTCGCTTTTTTTCGTATCGATGGTCAGGCGGTAATCGAAATTACGTTTCTTGCCGTTCTTGGTGCGGAACACGCGGTCTATCTCGTCCATCATATTCTTGATGTTCGTGACGGCCGGAGTCAGGGACGCTTTCGCCTGTACCAGCTTGCCTACCGCCTCACCGAAGGCGATAACCTGCTTGGTGCCCTGAGAGGCATCCACGTTGATGGAGTAGTTGACCTGATAGTTCTGTTCCTGAGCCATGGTAATGGGTACTGCGTTAAAAGAATAGTCTTTCCGCAAGGGCGGAGATTATGAAACGAAGGCCGCCGCAAACCGGAAGCTTACGGCGGCAGGTCAAGGAGTCCTCTCCGGCAATGACATCGGAACGGGCATACGGCTGATGAGCATCTGCTCGTGCAGCCACAACGCCTCTTCGGAAAGCATCGCGAACTCCTCGTCGGAAATCGTGTCGAGGTTGACGCCGGGAAAGTAGTGGCGGACATAGATCATCCGCTGGCGGATGCGCTGCTCGTCGGTCACTACCCACCGGCTTATAAGTTTACCAGGACACTCTGGCGGGTGGTGATCAGCTCGGAAAGCTGTCCCATCAGACCGAACAGGAAGAGCGACTCGTCGTCCACGAGTTCCTTATCTCCGTCCACGAAGCAGTCGCGGGCCAACGTGCGCATGGCGATTACCTCGTCCTTTTTGGAAGCGGCCATGAATTTGCTGAACTGCGGAAAGCTCGGTTCGGACATGTAGGCCACATAAATCTCTTTCTCGCCGTTTGCGGTGTCTCCGAAAACGACCATCGGACAAATCTTGCGGAGTTTCTTCTCCTCTTTCAGTTTGAGGGCTTTTTCCTTGATCTTGATCTCCTGTTCCAATGAAAGCATTTTTTCGTCCATATCGAATTTGTTTTGATTCACCGAAAGAGTAGGACAAAGAATCGTGGAAAGGTTGAAGACACGGTTCTT
>OMDZ01000982.1_pt1 | contig 15129 bp, 10 predicted proteins | sample 1673641 | NCBI WGS metagenome assembly OMDZ01 (sample SAMEA103958117, study PRJEB25191) | human gut metagenome | biome: human-associated habitat [ENVO:00009003]; feature: intestine environment [ENVO:2100002]; material: feces | place: Germany | collected 2013/2015
TCTGCGGACTGGCACAGCGCACGGATGCGGTCGATGAGGGCCGGGGTGACGGTGGAATAGGCCTTGCCGTTGTCGCCCATCACAGGGTCTACCACCTTATAGGCCGAGGGCCAGAGGTCAAAGGCCTTTTCGGCCAGCGCGGCCTGCTCCTCGCCTCCGAGGTAGCCGGTATAAATGCAGTCAAAATCCAGGCCCAGTGCATGATAATGCTCCAGAGCGGCCTCGCCGTAGGCACAGCCGTCCAGACGGGCCGGGGTGCCCAGCCCGCCGGTATGGGTGGAAAGCACCACCGTGGGCAGAGCCACAGGCTGCAGCCCCATGACCGACAGCACCGGCAGGATGACCGCCAGACTGCAGCGCCCCACACCGGAAAGGTCATGGATGCAGAGAACTTTTTTCGGTTCCGTTATCTTCAGCAAAAAAGAAACCTCCTTCGCGGAATATGCCTTTTCCCATAAACCAAGCCAGCCCATAACCAGCCCAGTTTATCAGCATATCATACAGTATACCACATTTTCCTGCACAAAAAAAGCGTATAGTGAATCCTTTGGCGGAAATACTATCCTCGCAGCCCAAAAATTTTGATTCGAAGGGAGTGCCTCCTATGAAAAACGAACACACAAGCTCCACTGCCCCGCTTCTGATCGGCATGGCCGCCGGTGCCGCACTGGGTGCCGCCGGCGTCATGGCCACCAACACGAGCCAGCGCCAGATGCGCCGCACCGCCCGCAAGATCGCCAAGGGTGCCGAGCACGCCGTGAGCCAGCTGGACAAGATGGTGGGCGACTTCGTGGAGCACAAGATGGAGGGCTGACGGCCCCCGCATCGCGCAGAAAGGCCGGGACAGAGGGTTCTCCCCTGCCCCGGCCTTTTGTTGCAGCAAAAAAGCCAGCAGATAACTCTGCTGGCTCTTGGTCGGAGTGGCGAGAATCGAACTCACGGCCTCTTGAACCCCATTGTGCTTCTCTCGAAAACACAATGTACAATCCGATACTGCCTAGACTCAGTATCGTTAAATTTCAAATGTATTATATCGTTCTGTTTCATTTTCCAACTTGGGTATACTCCTGTTGTGTCCGACATGAAGAAAATCGTTCAGAAAACTGCCGCATCGTCTTTCCCCACATGGACGTTAGCCGTATGAGATATGGATACTGCAGCATTATATAGGGTCAAATACGACAGAAGTCATTGATTTTCTTTGTTTATCTGTGATACCATTCGTTATAAGACCGATGGCGTTGCTCTCTTCGCCTATGGTGGAGACTCCGGCACTCAAAGAAAATTTCCGAAAAACACAACGAGGTGACCATTTTTGAAACGTCGAACTTTTCTTGTCTGCACCGCTGCACTTTTTTGCGGTGCGCTTCTGGCAGGAGGCTGCACTCAAAAAACTTCTCAGCCCGTCCTTCAGCAAATTGAATACTCCAATTTGGCAGATTCGGATACACAGGCTCTTCTTTCCAAGCTTTTGCAGGATGCCGGCGTATCCGACCTGCGGATACAGACCTTCTTTGATCATGTGCAAAAGTTCAACAATGCTGTGGACCTGGCATGGCTCACCACAGGGTTTGAAAATGCCAAGCCTTCGGATCTGAAATACGATCCTTACTCCATGCAGGACGCATGGACGGAAAAATATGACACCTTCCCCGGCTGGAACTGTCGGATTACCGCTTGTGGGCTGTTCGGTGATTTTATCACTGTCACGGGCAAGGCAGACCTTGACTCAGCCGAGGACACCCTGTTTATGGACTATGAAACACTGGATTCTGACCCAGAATCCCTTTGCGGCGATGAAAGACAAAAGTTTGATGCGCTGTTCGCCCCAGTTAAAACCACTAATACGACCGATATTCCTACCCATTTGAAAACGATTCAGCAGGAATGGAAGAAACGCGGTCTCTCCTTCGTAGAAGATGATAAGATCCGTCTCGTCTCCGTAGTCCTGCACGATCAGTTCTCTGAAACGGACAATTCTCTTATGATCGGTCATGTCGGCGTTATGCTTCCCACATCGGATGCAGTATATTTCGTCGAAAAGGTCGCTTTTCAGGAGCCGTATCGCTTGTTGAAGTTCAAAAATCGAACCGAGTTGAGCGATTATCTGATGCTGAAATACGACAACTCGTGGGGACAGGATACTTCCCACACCTTTATTATGGAAAATTCAGACCTGATGGACAGCTGGCGCATATTGGACACAGCGGACTGAAATCTGAAATCTTTTCAATGCCAAAGAGCAGGGGCATATCTTCGCCTTTGCTCTTTTCCTTTTGCACTCTGTCCCGGTATCTCTACCACAGCTTTCAACATTGTCAACTGGTTTTCACGCCGTTCTTTACAGTTTTTTCACATCGGCAGCTTATCTTTTTGCATTTCAGTCAAACACTTCGATTTTGTGCATATTTTGTTGTATCTTGTCCATGATGAATCTGAAAGAGAATCTGCCACCGCCTCATGTGAAACATGGGCGGTATTAACTAACAATTTCAAAGAAGCCGCAAAAATCATTGCCGCCTTGTTGAACAGCAAACAAAAGCGGTGACTTTCCGTATTGTGGAAAGTCACCGCTTTCTCTTATGCTGTGCAGTGGTCGTTCACTGCACAGATTGATAAGAAGGAGAACTTAAATTTCATACCATCTGATTTCATTGGCATCCAGATGCAGGTCAAAGCTGTTGCCATCAGTCGTATAAACTGTGGTATCCTGCGGCTCGTACGTGTTGTTCACCACACAATACTTGCCGTTCTTGACGTAGGCGTGAACTTCTACATTATAATTGGAGCTGAACCATGTATGCAGTTCCTCCTCGCTGTGGGCACTCCACAGGATAGCGCGGTAAAGGGTGCGGCTGTTGGCAAAACTGTAAGGCACACCGCTGATGTACACGGCACGACCCTTTCCGAAGTCGTGTGCCGCCATCTGCACTTCTTTGTTTCGCTGCACCAGCACCTCGGTGCCTTCGAGGGCGTAGATGTTCTTTTTGCCCTCGCCAAAGTCCACGGGTTGGTCGGCGTCCTGCAGGATAAAGTGGTCGGGGTGCTCCTCCCAGTTGTACTTGTCGTAGTTGAGGGTGAAGCCGTTTTCTTCCTCCACGCCCAGCACGCTGGCAAGCTGGAGAATGTGGCCCTGATACGGGTGACCGGAAGGCTCACCCACGCCGATAAAGCCGCCGCCGTTCCAGACGAACTTGCGGATAGCGGAGGAGATTTCCGGGTCTTCCCACCAGATGCCGCCGGTGTGTGCGGTGTCGGCATCGCCGACATTGATAATGACATCCAACGAGTCCAGCAGATGCGGGTCGTTCTTGATATCCTCAAAGCTGATAAACTTCACATCAAAGGGCGCACCGGACAGCATCTCAATGACACCGGCATAGCTATAGTTCTGCTTGTAATAGAGGGCGTGATGCACCATGTGACAGCCCCAAGCCCGCATTTTACCCCAACAGTTCAGCACGGCCACTCGCTTGACACAGTAGGGTGTGGTGCCCTTGATGTTCTCGTACAGTTCGCGGAACTCGTTGCAGACGCTCTCCACGTAGTCCACGAACTCCGGGAACTGCAAGGCCAGTTTCAGATAGCCGCCATAGCCGATGCGGTCGATGGGCTTGCGCAGGATAGCGCGGCGGGCTGTAACCCAGTTCTCCTTGGCTTCCCGCACGGGGTCGCCGCCCTCGTGGAAGGTGTCGGGGAAGAAGTACGGCAGGAAACGGCCCTCGGTGTACTTCACGCCCTCAATGTCAGAGATCAGGCGCAGGGTGGAGCCGTTGCCCACGCTGCCCACCACGGCATCCAGCCCGATGGTCTTGAACTCCGGCATAAAGGGTTCGGTGCCGATCCAGTGATCGCCGAGGAACATCATGGCTTCGCACCCGCACGCGTGGGTGATGTCCACCATCTCCTTGGCAAGCTTTGCCACCTCGCGGCGCTGGAAGGCCTGAAAATCCCGGAATTCCTTGCTGGGCACCCGGTACTGGTTGTTATAGTAGCCCTGATCGATGATGTACTCCGGGCGGAACTTGTAGCCCACTTCCTGCTCAAACTGGTTGAGGATATAAGGGCTGACCGAAGCAGAGTATCCATACCAGTCCACGAACTTCTCCCGCTTCAGCTCGTCGAAGATCAGGGTGAACTGGTGGAAGAAGGTGGTGTAGCGGATGACGTTAACATAGGGGTGCTCTGCAATGAACTTGCGCAGGCGCTCCATGGAATACTTGTGGGTCTTGGGCTGACGCACGTCAAAGGTGATCTGATGCTCAAAATTCGTCCAGCCGTTGGTGGTGGCATTGTACATATGCACCGGATCCCAGATGAGGTAGGCAAGGAAACTCACGGTATACTCATGGAACGGTACGGCCTGTACGGTCACACTGCCGTCGGCGTAGCTCCACTGCTCCGGCGGCACGGGCTGACCGGTGGTTCGATCCATGACCTCCCACCAGCGGGTGATGTCGTCGTTGGTGTTCACCTGCATCAGCTCCGGGCTGATGCCCTTCATCAGCGGGATGGTCACGGTGTCGCCGGGGGCGGTGTAAAAGCCGGTCATGATGTAGCACTGCTGCACCTCGTCCGGGTTTGCCTTTGCCCATGCGTTGTCCTTGCGGGTGGTATAGTAGGTGGAGTAGATCTTGGCGTCCGCATCCTTGAGCTGCTGCGGGAAGTCGGTGCCGTCGCAGTCGCGGATGGCATCCGCGCCCCAGCGCTTGAGCATGTCAAGGGTTTCGGGTACTGCGTCCATATCGGTGGGAATCGTTACACGACCTTTGGTATTCATTTCTTGTTTTCCTCCGTCCATTGGTAAGATTGAGTTTGTCCGGCCTGCAAGGTGACCCAGCAATGCGTGTTGCAAAGATACCAGCTTCCGTCCTGTGTTGCTTTTACGGTAAGGCTGTGCTTGCCGTCTGCTGTCCGCTGATAAGAAATCAGCAGACCATTTTCTGCCCGCAAATTCTGAAATGCAACAGGTTCATTTTTCCAGCCCTGCGGGCAGGCCGGTAAAACCTCGATATGATTCTTTTCGGAACGCAACAGCATTTTCTGTACGGCGTGTGCCGCCAGAAAATCCGCTTCCAGCGTAAAGGGGCGATAGTGGAAATCACAAACGCCGCTGTTTTTGTAGTCGCCGTTCAAATGAAATCCGTTCCGGCTCAGGAAATGCTCTGCGAAGCGGTGCAGCTCATACAAAGCTCCATTTCCATTGCTGCGGGCAATCTGCAAAAGTGCCATCCAGCCGAAGGAGAATCCTACCCACTGCCCGCTGCCGAGATGTACAAGATGGTCTACCGTTGCATCTATTACGCTTCGATCCTGCGGGTTTTCATAGCGCAGCATACACAGCGGTTCGATTGCCATAGCGTGGGAAAAATGGCGGTGCGTTTCCTGCAAGGTTTCATTGGGCGAAAGCATCAGCCCGGTTTCTGTATCTACGCTCAACGGAGCAAGTTTGGCCTCCATTGCATGCCAATAGCCGCGGGGGTTGCCAAGCTGGTACTCGATCTGTACCAGAGTGTGGAACAGATAGTGCAGCAGCGCTAGATCGTAGTTGCTGTTAGGAGTCAGCCATGAGGCTGCCTCATCATCGTGAATTTCCGGTGAGGACGAGACCGGTAAAACCAGCTTTCCGTCCGGGCCTTCTTGCAGGAGTTCTTCCAGGCAGGCTGCCGTGGCGGTAAAGTAAGGCTCCACACGGGTGCGCAGAAACTCTTTATCCCCCGTCAGGCGGTAGTATTCATAAAACATCTGGCAGAGCCAGATTTGATTGGTCGGTGACAGAGAATACATCGGCCAGCCGCCGAGCGCACCGCCGTCAATGTCCATGACACTGGGCAGGCACTCCCCTGCTGTGCCGTAAAATGCACGGGCAAACTTTGCCGCCTGCGGGCGCAGCGACCAGAGATAATCAAGAAACACCTTTCCCTGCTCCGGGTGGTTGGCAGTCAGATAGTGACAGTAGGTGAATTGGGTGTTGAGGTCGTTGTGGTAATCACCTTTCCACGGTGGGAGCTGATCGTCATCCGCGCACCATACCCCTTGCAGCGGCATCGGGGCATTGCCCGGCTCGGAACCCGCTGCCAAAAAGTAATTGGCGCGGTACCAAAGCTGTTCGAGTGTTTCATCCGGCAGTTGCAAACTGCTTTTGCCCCAGTATTGCTTCCACCAGCGTTTATGCTGTTGCAGCAACTTCTCGGCGCCCATATCTTTTGCTGCACATAGTTCCAGCTTCGCCAGTCGGCTTGCCTTTTCTACGCTCTCTGCCTGCACAGCGGTATAATACAACGTTGCACCACATTTTTTACAGAGTAGCGAATAGGCAGTCCGATCATCGACCTTTTGGGAAAAGCCAATCATGCCGTCCTCCGTTTCGAGGTTGGCATCCGGCAGGGTGAGCTGCTGCAAGCTGCCGGGGGATACGCTGTTGCCCGCTTCGGCTGCCTGCGTGCCATTCCCGAAAGAGGGGCGCTCCACCGTAAGGGTTACATCTCGGTATGTTTCCGGCAACATCAGTACACCCACAGGCCGCCCCATACAGAGGAAGGCGCGCAGAATGGTTGTACCCTTTTGCGAAAAGAATGCCACCGCCGTGCCCAAATCAAGACTTGCCTGATAGCTGCCTTGCGGCAGTCCATCCAGGAACAAGTGTCCTGCGGGGATTTTTGTAGGTGTCGGGTGGGCATAGGGCGTATCAAAGATACGGCGTGTTTCTGCCACATCGCCTTTCCGTGCAAGCTCTACCAGTTTTGCATAAGTAAATTCTTTATCGAGTTTTTCCTCCGGGCGGCGACGCAGCCACAGTCCGGCAATGTCCACGGAAATGCGCAGGTGCTCCATCGGCCCCCAAAAAAGAGAACCGAGTATGCCGTTCCCCAGTGGAATTGCTTCATCCCAGCGGGGTATTGGGCCGGTTAAATTGATGTTGCAATGTTTTGGGGGCAGCATATCGGTTCTCCTAACCTATTCGATTTTATTTAGCCCTTAACGCCGCCGACGCTCAAGCCCTGCACGAGCTGCTTCTGGCCGACGATGAAGAGGATGACAGTGGGAATCAGTGCCAGCACGAGGGCTGCGAACAGCGCGCCCCAGTCGGTAGCGTAGCGCTGGATCTCATACAGGTTGGCAAGGCCGACAGGCAGCGTAGCCTTGGTCGGATCGGTAACCATAACGAGAGCCACCGGGTACTCGTTCCATGCTGCCATAGCGGAGATCATGCAGACCGTCACGATACCGGGTTTGCACATAGGAATGATAATGCTCGTCAGAATGCGGAACGGACCGCAGCCATCAATCATGGCAGCTTCCTCGTAATCGCGCGGGATGCTGCGAAGGAATCCGGTCAGCAGGAAGATTGCGAACGGGAACTGCATGGTTGCATACAGCACGCCCAGCGCCGTCAGGCTGTTGAGCAGGTTCAGCTTGTTCATCTGCAAGAACAGCGGAATCATAATATAAGTGGCCTGAATGAAGATGGCCGCCATGTAGATGTTCAAAATCAACTTCGCGCCGGGGAACTTATACCGCACAAGGCAGTAAGAACACGGCACAACACAGATCACAATAATGACCAGTGTTTCCAGCACGACATAAATCGAGTTGCCGATGTTGGCAGCAAGGTTAGATTTTTCATAAGCGCGGACGTAGTTATCCCATGCAAGTCCCTGCGGCCATGCAAAGGGATCCGTCAGAAACTCTGTACTGGTTTTGAACGAAGAAACGACGTTCCACGCCAGAGGGTACAGCATGATAATGGCAACCAAAATCAGGAACAGGCGCGTCACCCACTTGATGACCTTTGCTCTGATTTTGCTTTTTTCATTTTGTGTCATATTACTGACCTCCTTCGGAAGCATCGGTCAATTTGCGGGACAGCATGGACAGCGCCACGGAGATGGCGAGCGTAAAGACCGTGATAGCCATGGCATAGCCAAAGTTGCCGTTGACAAAGCCCTGCGTGTACATATATTGCAGCAGAACGCTGGATGCACCGTTAGGACCGCCGCCGGTCATGACCTGCGAAAGCACAAAACTCAGGTTGATGGTGCCGGAAAGTGCCAGAACAAAGGTGATGCCGATAATATCTTTCATCAGAGGCATCGTAATACTGACGAGCTTGCGCCATGCGCTGGCACCGTCCAGCGTTGCGGACTCGTAGATTTCCGGCGAAATGCCGTCCATAGCCGCGATATGCATGACCATGTAGTAACCGGCAGCCTGCCACAGCAGCGTGAACGCGATACACCAAAGTGCGGTCTTGCTGTCGCCCAGCCAGGAACGCTGCAAGCTCTCCAGCCCGACAGCACCGAGAATCTTATTGACGATGCCCACATTCGGGTGGAACACAAAACTCCAGATAATACCTACAACGGTCAGAGAAACGATGTTCGGGAAATAGAAAATCGTGCGATACAAGACCATTTCTTTCAGCTTGCACTGGTTCAAAACGAATGCCAGCACCAGACTACAGAAAATTGTGATAACGGGAACAACCGCCATCAGCTTTGCTGTGTTTTTAAGTGCTTGAATGAAAGATTTGTCGTGGAACATATAGATATAGTTATCCAGCCACACAAATTTGTTGTTAAGCCCCAGAGAGGTCGCATTGGTAAAAGAAAGATATAATGCCTGCACCGTAGGCCAGATCGTGAACATAAGAGTTAGGATCACGGCAGGCAGAACGCTGATGCAGATAAACAGTACGGGAAGCGGCTGCGCCTTTTTTTGGCGATTTTGGCGGTTTTTCAAACAAGTTTCCCCCTTAAAAAGAACCCTGCCAAGTTCGCATGGCGTTTACTCGGCAGGGTCAATCTTACTTTGGTCAGTGGAAATTCAGCAATTCAGCTTACTTGGAAGCAGCAATCTCCTCGAAAGCAGCCTCGATGCCGTCACGCCACTGCTCGGCAGTCATGTCACCATTCATAACGTCACTGGCAACATTGAAGACGGAATCAGCGATAACGACCTTGCTGGTGTCGGGCATTGCATCCCAACCGAAGACCATGAACGTGCCTTCCTGATAGATGTCGTTCATGTTGTAGACACCATCGGTAACGATGCCCTTGACCATCTCGTTGGCCTTCTTCAGAGCGTAGATGCCGTTGGCTTTTTCTGCGAACAGCTTAACGGAATCCTCAGTGTACAGGAAGCGCAGGAACTCTTTTGCCAGTTCGGGGTTCTTGGCGTTGGCAGGAATCTCAAACTGCTCAACGGAGCTCATAACATAGCGGGTTTCGCCGTCATCCAGAACGGGTGCGCAGGTCAGACCAAACTCAAAGCCGTCTGCACGGGGAGCATCGGCCATTTCGCCTTCCATCCAGTTGCCGTTGGGGATGAACAGAGCCTTGTTCATCATCATGTCAGTCTGGCTCTGGGTATGGTTCAGAGCAACGGTGCCATCCATCAGGTAGCCATCGGTGCCGATCTTTGCCATGTTCTGGAAGACCTTGAGGGCCTCATCAGAGCTGAGGGAGCCGGGCGTGTAGGAGGCGATTGCCTTCATGTTGTCGATGCCGGTGGCAGAAGCCAGTGCGGGCCACAGCATGCTCTCAAGGTAGCCGGGGTAGATGCCCTGATAGGTAAACAGCGCGATACCCTTTTCCTTGGCCTTGTCGCCCAGTTCAAAGAAGTCATCCCAGGTCACAGGTGTTTCCCAGCCGTTCTCTTCGAACAGAGTCTTGTTGTAAACCAGACCCATCGGGCTGGCATCAAACGGGGCAATGTAGATCTTGCCGTCGCCGTAAGGAGAGCACTTGGCGGAATCCAGCAGGCCATCGATGACCTGATCCTTCAGCGGGGTGTCATCATCAATGCCGCCCTCCTCAAAGACATCAGACAGATCCATCAGTGCATGTTCCTTAACCATGGAGGAAATCAGGCCGGTGGAGTCGTTGTCGTTCATCGAGATGAAGTCGGGCACATTACCTGCCACGATTTGCGGGCGGATGATGTCGCCAATCTTCGGGCTGATCTGCATATTGACAGTGACGCCGGGATAGGCATCCTCGAAGCGTTTGATGATTTCGTCCCAGTACGCGGAACCGTAGCCGCCCTCGAACACCGCGATGTTCAGTTCATTGTTCTCAAAGGTCTTCTCACCGGTAGAGGCTTCGCTGGTAGCGGCGGACGTTGCTTCGGAAGAAGCGGCCTCACTGGATGCTGCTGCGCTGGAAGATGCTGCGCTGCCGCAGCCTGCCAGACAGGTAGCTGCCATTGCAGTGGCAAGCATCATGCTGATTGCTTTTTTCATGGTTTTCCTCCTAAAAATTATTCCTTCTTTGTTTGGGATGCGGCTCATCTGTCGTTCCCTGATTGCACTCTTATTATATCGGGCAAGCCGGATTTGATAAATGTATTCCCTTTACTTAAAGATGGATTTTATTGACTTTTTCTGTCGTTACCCTTATAATTCAGGTAATGTATGGATAGATTGTAGTCACTTTGCACAAACGGAGGCCTATATATGTCACTAAATGCACAAAAAACGCGTGAGTTTTCCCCCAATGTGTTGCGACGAATCAAACTTCGCACCCGTCTGTTCGTGACATTTTTGATTATTTCTCTTGTTCCCGTCATCACGATTGGTATTTTTTCTTACCATGCATACACCCAATCCATGAACGAAAAGGTCAAACAGGCTGCCTTACAATCTATCGAACTACTCAACAATAATATGTCTACCCAGCTTGGCATTTATAGCGACTACATAGGTTCCATCTCCGTATCTGATACTGTACAGAATGGTGTCGCATCTGTCAATAATGGGCACCCCCTTACAGTCGATATTGTAAGCGGTATTGGTGAAATGATCGTCACAATTCCTTTTCAGAGCACACACCTTAAAAACATCCGCGTCGTTTCCAATGATCGCACAGTCATCTACGATTTGGGCTATGACGATATTACACCTCAGCGTTTTAATGAATTGCTGGATAGTATTGAAGCCGCTTCCCCACAGGATAGTCTGCAATACATCCACACTTACCGCGCCAACGATAAAATTGTCATTGGCCGTAAAATCTATGATATGCACCACACCAGCACGCCGCTGGGGTATATCATGCTGTACATTGACGAATCCCAGCTAAGCCGCTACATATTTACCGATGTTTCCTTTGGCGAGGGGGCCAACTTCCTGCTGATTGATGCCGCCGGCAATGTGGTATCTTCTCAGAATGCGGAACTGCTGGGAGAAGATTTGGCCGATGACCCGATTTTTCAGCAGATTACGGCGCTTCGGCAGGCGGGTGAAAACAACTTTTTATGTGAGCTGAACGGCGTAGATACACTGACAATTTTCAAATACAACACAACCTATAATGTGTATCTGGCGGCCACGATTCCTCAGGCCTACATTACCAACGGCACAAGAACCATCAATATGATGCTTATTGCGCTGGCCGCAGTGCTAGTCGTTGTCAGTGTGTTCCTGACACTGCTTGTCTACCGCAGCGTCATGCACCCCATTGATAATATGGTTGCCGCCTGCAATGCGAAAAGCGATGAGGAAATCGGGCTGAAAATCAATGATCCCAGCCCCGACGAACTCGGATTTCTGGCGCGCACCATCGACAACATGGTCAACGAAATTGGTCTGCTGGCGCAGCGCTGGAGCGATGATCAGCGCAAAATGCGCGAGTTGGAATTGCAGACTCTGCAATATCAAATCAACCCGCACTTCCTGTTCAATACCCTGAACACCTTAAAGTGGATTGCCACACTCAATCATGTTACCCCGGTCAGCCATGGTATTGATGCCCTCTCTTCTCTGCTGCAAAGCACCCTTATTAAAAAGGATGAATTGATTCCGTTTGATGATGAGCTGCGCAACCTGAAGAACTACTGCGACATCCAGCAGCTGCGTTACGCAGGGCGCTTTGAGATGGAATATCAAATTGAAGATGCTGCCGGATACTGGACTGTGCCGCGCTTTATTTTGCAGCCGCTTGTAGAAAACTCCATCCTGCACGGCACGGCGGATGAAGATGATTTTGTCACCATCACCGTCCGTGCCACCGTGAGCGAGAATTTGCTTACCATTCATATCTCCGATACCGGCTGCGGTTTTGACCCCAGTGCCATCAAGGAGAAAAATTCTGAGCGCTTCTCCGGCATCGGATTAAGCAACGTAGATGAACGTATGCGTCTACACTACGGAAATGAATACGGCCTTACGATTGAAAGTGCCCCCGGCATCGGCACACAATGTATTCTCTGTATTCCAAATGAAGCCATTCGCTGAGGTAACACAATGTATAATTTATTGCTTGTAGACGACGAGCCACTGATTAAGGTTGCTTTCCAGTCCGCCGTGGAGTGGGGCAAGAACGGATTCCTGCTGGCGGCAACAGCCAGTAATGGGCAGGAAGCGCTGCACATTGTAGAGACACAGCACATTGATGCGGTTATCACGGACTTGAAAATGCCCGGCATGGATGGGCTTGCGCTCATTCATGAATTGAAAAAGCGCAGCTTTACCGGCCCGATTCTGGTATTGAGCAACTATTCCGATTTTGATTCCGTGCGCACGGCCCTGACGGACGGCGCTTATGACTACTTCCTGAAAATCAATATGAACGGGGAAAGCATCGGTGAGCATCTGGAAAAGATGGCCGATTTGCTTCGTGTCCAGCAGCAGCGCCAGACGGAGGAGGACCACCGATCCTTTGCCATTGAAGCGCAGAAAAAGGAGAATGCCCTGATTCACTGCGCTCAATGGATAACATCCACTGCTGGGTCCTCCCCTGCTTCCAATCCGTTCTCCATGCTGCCGGAACCGCTGGTCTTTCCCGTCCGGCTGTTTACCATCACTTTAATTCCCGCAAAAACTCATCCTATGCCCGCGCTGGATGCTGTGACCGACTTAATTACCGAGGTTTTCGATGAAATCGGCGGCAAAGTATTTCTGCACACCCATGAGGATGAAATCTGCGGGTTGATCAGCAATGAAAGCCTTGTAGCCTCCGGGCGTACTCTGGATAAGAAACTTGCCCGCTTGCAACGGCAGGTCACAACATATTTTCTGGATGCCCCGGTCATCATCTACCACGACAAGCCCATTTCACTGGCCGAACTCCGCCAAGACTACCAACTGTGCGAGGATTCCAAAGCTCTCGCCTTTTATGTAGGGCGCAGCGCTCCCATAAAGGCAACAGCACACACAGTTACTGCCCAACCCTTCCATGTCTCTCAGGCAGAACTGTCCAAGGCCACCGCGGTCGCAGCACAAAATGCCGATGAGTTGCAGATGCAGATTGCCGTTCACACCTTCTTTCAGAACTGCGCGGCGCTCTGTATGCCGCCGCAGCGCGTCCGTGAAGCCTGCCATCTGTTGCTGGAGCGTCCCGGCGAGAATATGATTCCGCAGGAGACACTGGAGCAAACCTTTAAGGAAATAGAAAAAGCCCCCACCGCGGAGGCTCTTGAACAACTGCTCTGCTTGATTTTGCAGGAACGCATGGGACTTAGCAAAATTGCCTTGAGCAAATTCAAAAAAGAGGTGCAGGCCGTCATCATCTATGTAAACGCGCATTATATGGACAAACTGACGCTGGACGGCATTGCCGACTATGTAGGGCTGAACCGGGAATATCTGAGCCGCCTGTTCTCCAAAGAAACCGGCACCGGCCTGTTCCAGTACATCAACGAGGTGCGCATGAAACGCGCCGGTGAGATGATCCGCAGTAATAAGCAGGTCTATATCAAGGAAGTAGCTGCCGCCGTAGGTTTTGATGACCCCTACTTTTTCTCGCGAAAATTCAAAGATTTTTATGGGAAAACGCCGAGCGAATATGCTGAAGCGTAAAGGGCGCATTCGGCTGTTTCGTGGCAGCATTGAATTTCAGAAACCGATAAGGGGAACGGACACATGAGCAAATATGATGCGCTTTGGGCATACATACAAGGGCGTAATGAAGAAACGCTGGTTTTGAGTTTTGCGGATATTGCGCAAATTGCCGGTACACCGTTGGAGCAACGCCCTGACCAGCGAGGCATTTGCCGCTTTTATTTAGGAACATAGCATTACAGATTTTTATGTTGTTGGAGCGGATGTCGCAGCCTGCATCAAATCCACCTGCTACAACATGACGAAAAGCGGCTACACCGTTCATGTGCTGTCGGACTGCATCACCAGCTACGATAAAAGGAAGCTGCCGGAGATGCTTGCGTATAGGGTCAACTCCTTTCGCAATAATGGGCAAAACAAAAGCGACCAACTTTTTACGGTTGATCGCCTTTGCTCTGATCATTCTTTGTTTCTTTCAAATCAAAATATGCGTCACAAAAAAGTTTTTGGTCTGTCATCTTCGATTGAATACTTTATAAAATCGAATTTTTCCTTGTTGTTCTTGTAATAGTCCTCTGCCGCAGTACAAAGAATGTAGCACAAGTGGGATATATGTACTTTCAATTCTCTCCGCACTATGTTCATATCTTTGCCATAGGCGACCATGCTCAGATCACCGTTAGCACCATCTTCTCCGGTTATGACAAGCTCGAATTTATCAACCTTGCACCGAGATTCGTGAATTTTGGATTGCTCTACGTTTGGTGTGCTTTGGTGAAGCAGACAATTACGCAAACTATAAATAATTTCCTCGTTCAGATAGGGCATATCATATCCGTATGGAGAATCACATCTATCTGTAATAACATATTGGCTGCACCAGTTTTTATAGCGCACGCCGTTGTAATCCTCGTTAGGATATTCAGCCTTTCCACAAGTATCTGGCAAAGTCAGCGCAAGAGCAAGTGCCGACAAATGCAGTTCATGGGACAGAGCCATACGAATCTCATGTACAATTCGGTCAATCAGGCAAATCACCTCATTCCAAGTTATTTCATCCAATCTAAATTGGTCATCTCTTCTTTAAGTTTTGGTGTTCCAACTTTGTAAATCATGGGCTCATCTAATTTTAGATCAATACCTTTAACCTCTACAAGGTCGGAAGAAACTGCTACACAATCGTCAGGATTAAACAAGACTACATTAAAACCATTCTTATTCAAGGAACTCCTAAATCGCAGTCCATCAAAACCCATGTTTTTTATTTCTTCTGCAATATACTGTGTGGAAAGGTATTTGGAAGCATCTCCGTTATACGGTCTGGAAAACATTGCACCGATTGTGTTGTA
>OMDZ01000989.1_pt1 | contig 15072 bp, 9 predicted proteins | sample 1673641 | NCBI WGS metagenome assembly OMDZ01 (sample SAMEA103958117, study PRJEB25191) | human gut metagenome | biome: human-associated habitat [ENVO:00009003]; feature: intestine environment [ENVO:2100002]; material: feces | place: Germany | collected 2013/2015
CCTGTCAAAACAAAGGGGCTTAAAATTGCAGCACAATTGCAGAAAGGAGCTTCGGGAGGGGTGATTGAATGGAAAGTGAACTGAATGAACATATAAACCTTTTAAATAAAACTGTATGATGAAAACACATGAGAACCGGGCCTTGTTCAGCAAAGCATTGTTAAAGGCCGCAACCTGTCTTTTCCTTACTGCGGGTGCAGGGATGAGCCCTGTATTTGCACTGCCGGAAGCCAGCACATCAGTCATGGAAACAGTTCAACAAAATCAAACCATCAGCGGTCGGATTACCGATACCAGCGGGGAACCTGTCATCGGAGCCAGCGTTGTGGTAAAAGGAACGACCAACGGAACCATTACCGACTTTGACGGTAAGTTCAGCCTCAATGCACCGGCCCAAGGCACATTGACAATATCCTACATAGGATATAAAAAGATGGAAATATCCATCAACGGACAACGAACCGTAAATGTTACGCTAAAAGAAGATACGGAGATACTGGATGAAGTGGTGGTGGTAGGTTATGGCACACAAAAAAAAGCAACCCTGACAGGCTCTGTATCATCTGTAAGCGGTGAAGATATTAAAAAAGTCTCAGCAGCCAATTTAAGTAATACCCTAGCCGGTAAGACAGCCGGTATCATAGCCAATACCCGTTCAGGCGAACCTGGCGAGGATGGAGCCGACATTCTTATCCGCGGAAAAGGGACTTTAGGAAATACTTCTCCACTGATCGTTGTGGATGGTATTGCTGACCGTTCATTCAGCCGCCTCAACCCTGAAGACATCGAATCTATTTCTGTACTGAAAGACGCTTCTGCCGCCATATATGGTGCACGCGCCGCAAATGGTGTTATCCTGGTAACCACCAAACGCGGTAAGGAAGGTAAAATGCAAGTAAACTACAACGGCAGCTACACACTTTCCCAACCGACACGCATCCCCCAAATGCTGAACTCCTACCAGTATGCGACTTATGTAAATGAATATGACGCCGACCCACGCCACGATCAGGGCGGTATCACTTATTCCGATGAAGTGCTGCAACATTATATAAATCATGATGATGATCTAAATTATCCCGACACAGACTGGTGGGATGCAGTGGCCAAAGATTGGGCAGGAAAAACTCAGCACAGCTTGTCCGTAAGTGGTGGCAATGATAAATTATCCTTCTATTCTTCCGCTCAATATATGTGGCAGGATGCCATTTACAAACAGAGCACACAGGACTACAAGCAATATCAATTCATCACCAACATTGATGCCAAAATCAACAAATCCGTACGTTTTAGTTTTGATATTCTGGGACGTCAAGAACAACGTAACCGTGGAATTTATTCGACTCCCTACCTGTTTACTTATTTCCTGACCACTTTTCCCGGCAGCGCTCCCTATTTCCCGAACGGACTCCCACGAGTAGGTTACGATGGTATCACCCGCAATGCCGCCATTATGGTGACAGACCAGCCCGGATACAATAAATACACCTATAATATATTAAACCTGAAGCCCTTGCTGCATATTGACCTGGATATGATTACCAAAGGTTTGTATGTAGAAGGATATGCCGCACTGGATTTCCATTTTGATAACGGCAAATCATTAAATCAGCCGTACGACTTATATTATTATGACAAAGCAACCAATGAATACCAGAACAAAAGAGCAGATACCGGTAAAATCAGTGTAAACTCCTGGTCTAGCAACTACAAAACAATCACCCTGAATGCCCGTATCGGTTATAGCCATACATTTGCCGAAGCTCACAAAGTAGATGCATTCGTGGCCTACGAACAAAGCAAATATGATTATAACACTCTTTCCGCCTATCGTACCAACTATCTGTCTACAGCCATTCCTGAAATATTTGCAGGCAGCAGTGTACCCGAAGACAAGGACAATGGAGGTTATTCAGACGCTACAGCACGTTGCAATTTCTTCGGACGTATCAACTATGGATATAAAGACAAATATTTAGCAGAGGTAACATTGCGCTACGATGGCTCCATGAATTTTGCTCCCGGTCATCGTTGGGGATTGTTCCCGGCTTTCTCACTGGGTTGGGTGATGAGTGAGGAAAAATTCTTCGAACCGATAAAGGATGTGGTCAGCTTCTTCAAACTGAAAGGTTCCTGGGGCATGATGGGTAATGACAATATCGCCGCCTATCAGTTCATGTCCCAATACAAATTCTTAACAGATAATAAAGGGCCGTACTTTGGAGCAGGAGAGGACGGACACATCAACCAAGGTTTTTACCAAGCACGAGTAGCCAATCCAGTAGTAACTTGGGAAAAAGCAAAGACTTTAAACTTAGGTTTATCCACACAATTCTTAAACGGAAAATTTGGTCTGGATTTTGATTGGTTCCATTCCAACCGTAATGATATCCTTTGTTACCGTAACGCATCCATTCCTTATTACGCAGGAATGACTCTGCCACAAGAGAACATAGGTGAGGTTACTAACTCCGGCATAGAAATCATAGCTACATATCGAGATCGTGCAGGTGATTTTGAATGGGGGATCACAGGTAACTTAACTTACGCAAAAAATAAGGTGAACTATATGGATGAGGCAGCCAGCACTCCTGCATGGCAAAAGACAGAAGGCCATCCCATTGACGGACAAGTACTCTATAAAGCATTAGGCATCTATCAAACTCAAGAGCAGGTAGATAATACGCCACATATTGACGGAGCCAAACCAGGAGATTTGATTTATCAAGATACGAATGGCGACGGTAACATAACATGGGATGATGCAATCCGTATTGATGAAACAGCTACTCCAAAAATCATTTATGGATTTACATTAAATGGAGGTTGGAAAGGTATCGATTTAAATATGTTTTTCCAAGGACAGGCCAAAGCCAGCCAATTAGTCCAGCCAACCATGAACATGGCGACAGATTTTTATGAAGGACGCTGGAAAGAAGGAAACACCTCGGAAGAAAATGCCAACGCACGTTGGCCTAAAGCCTTCATAAAACAAACTTATGGTGATACCTGGAATGGACAAGCTTCGACATGGTGGTTACGTAATGCATCCTTCTTACGTTTAAAATCAGTGGAATTAGGTTATACATTGCCTAAGGATCTAACAGCTAAAGTAGGAATACAAAAAGCACGAATTTATGTCAACGGAGCAAACTTATTTACGATTGATAACTATAAGATTGCTGATCCGGAAGCAGGTGTAACGCGTAATGACAACAACGAAGTAATCAACTCTAATGGTGTGCTAAGCTATCCGTTGCAGCGAACGATTACTTTCGGTGCCAATATTACATTTTAAGAAACCCAAAAAACGATGAACAATGAAAAAGATATATTTATATGTAGCCTTTGCATTGGCTAGCATAGGCATGATTTCTTGTACAGATATACTTGATCAAGACCCGCTGGACTCTTTCACAGATGAAGCAGTATGGAATGATCTTGCCCTTTCAGAAACTTATCTGAATGCGCAATATATGAACCTGATGGCCGAAAACATGAAGGGCACCCGCTTTGCACACTATACAGACGAAGTTTTTCAAAAACATACTTATGGTTCAGAAAATGTGACCCAAGGATTATTAAGCTGTGATAATGCCGGAATCGGTTGGGATGATACGATGTGGGATCCCTGGTATAGTTATTATCAATATATAAGCAAGTTGAATCTTTTTTTGGAAAAGATAGATAATGTACCCGGAGATGAGACTTCTAGAAACGAACAAAAAGGGCAAGCCCTGTTTCTACGTGCATGGAATTATCACATGCTATACAGCTTATTCGGACGTGTGCCTATCGTAGATCATACTTTTGACCTGGATTCTTCATTTGAACTGCAACGTGAAGATATGGATAAAATAGCCGATTTCATTATAAAGGATTTAGATGAGGCCGCTGCATTGCTCCCTATAGAGTATAGTGATCCCAATGATTTCGGACGAGTTACCAAAGGAGCTGCTCTAGCTCTGAAATCCAGAGTACTATTATATAAGGCAAGTCCATTATTTGGAACACCCAGCACTGAAAAGTGGCAAGCGGCAGCAAATGCTGCAAAAGCAGTATTCGACTTAAACAAATACTATTTAAAAACGGTAAATAACAGTGAGGAATATGGAGCATTGTTTTATGATGTGAAAAATCCAGAAGTTATTTTCGAAAAATTATTTGACCCTAAATACGGATCAGGTGATAATAACTCATTTTTATATCAGGCTCCATGCGGCATTGGTAACGGCTTCCAAGGATGGGGGAATTTCAATCCGACACAAAATTTAGTGGATAAGTTCCAAATGGCAGACGGTACTGCTTCTGAAAAGAAAACACACTATGACTATTATCCCTGGAACGGGCGTGAAATTCGTTTTTATGCCGCTTTCTTATTAGATGGAGATGAATGGGGGTATGGAAAAGACAAACGCGAGGTAGAAGTATATTATGGAGGAGATGAAACGATTCCTGCCGGCAAAGACAGCAATTGGGGTGAATATTGGTGGAATGCCAGCAATACAGGATACTCCATGCGGAAGTTTCTCGACCCTTCTTATGATGCAACAGGAACAACCATGCACACTACCCCTTGGTTCTTCATCCGTCTTTCAGAAATTTATCTCAACTATGCCGAATGCCAAATTGAGCTAGGTAACAACTCAGAAGCTTTAGAGTATATAAATAAAGTACGTACCCGCGCACTTTTACCACCCGCTACAGGAGAAGATATCAGGGCCGAATATGAATATGAAAGACAAATAGAGCTGGTATTTGAAGGGCAACGTATGAAGAATATAGCAAGCCTATTTATGGCGTGACTATCGGCAAATTTAAAAATGAAGACGGCACCTACCGCAAAGAATACTGGACAGATAATATAGTTTCCACACGTGTATTCAATAATGACAAACTGTATTGGGTACCTGTTCCGCGTTGGGAACTGAATAAGTCCAAACTGATTGATGCCGCTCCTTACGAATAATACTATTGGGAAGCAACAGATTATTAATATTAAAAAAGGAGTGTCCAACAAAGATACTCCTTTTTTAATCACCTTCATACATAAAGGAATTTCAAGTCAAATTTTCCTATATAGCTCACTATCCAGACTATTTTGCTATATTTTTGCATGATTGTTTCATATCAATACCTCTCTAAAAACTACTTTTACCCCCACAAAATATGAAAACTATATGAAAAGAACCTTGTGTACCATGAAAACAAAACTTATAATCCTGCTGCTGGCAAGCACACTTACAGCCGGAGCACAAATGTATTTCGGCACTAAAAAAGAAGTACCCGACTCTGTATTTAACGCATTGGCACAAACTCCGCCTATGGGATGGAACAGCTGGAACAAATTCGGATGCAATGTGAGCGAACAGCTCATCAAAGAAATGGCGGACGCCATGATTGCCACAGGCATGAAGGATGCAGGCTATGAATACCTGGTCATCGACGACTGCTGGCAGGTAGGACGAGACGAAGAAGGAAATATACAGGTCGATCCCAAACGTTTTCCCAATGGAATGAAAGCACTGGCAGACTATGTGCATGCCAAAGGACTGAAAATGGGAATATATTCGTGTGCAGGCTCCGAAACATGCCAAGGAAGACCCGGAAGCCGCGGATATCAGTTTCAAGATGCACGTACATACGCCACATGGGGAATCGATTACCTGAAATACGACTGGTGCTCCAATGAAGGACAAAAGGCGGAAGCTGCTTACCGTACCATGAGCGACGCGCTGAAAGCATGCGGACGTCCTATTGTATTCAGTATTTGCGAATGGGGGGAGAATGAACCATGGAAATGGGGAAAAGGTATCGGACATTTATGGCGCATCACTCCTGACATACGCGATTGCTACCAGTGTGTATTCGACTGGGGAGGTGTGGGAGTACTCGACATTATAGACAAGATGGCCGATCTCTACCCTTATGCCGGACCGGGACATTGGAACGATGCCGAGATGTTGGAAGTAGGTAATGGTGGAATGACACGCGACGAATATATCACCCATTTCTCCATGTGGTGTATGTTAGCAGCACCACTCATGAGCGGCAACGACCTGCGCAACATGGATAAAGAAACCATAGAAATATTAACCAATAAAGAGGTAATAGCCATCAACCAAGATAAAAAAGGAGAACAAGCCCGCCGGTTTATGGATATGGGCGAAAAAGAAATATGGGCAAAGCCGCTGAATGATGGTGAACTGGCTGTATGTTTCATGAACCGTACGGAAAACAGCTGGAAACTGGATTATGACTGGAAAAAACAAACCATCTACTTTGCCGATGAAGTGAACATACATCGGAAGGAATATAAAATAAGAGACCTATGGCAGCACAAAGACATAGGAACTACAGAAAGAAATACCCAGCACGAAATTCCCGCGCATGGAGTATTGATGGTCAGACTGACACCCATTAAATAATAAAACAACTCATTTATAATAATATGAAAACATATATCCTACCCCTGCTCATGATGATACTCATCTCTTGTTCCAACTCAAAAACACAGGAAAATGAAAGCACAACGGTACCTCTGCCCGAAGGCAAAGAAATCTATATTCCCAAAGACCTGCGAAGCATGGACTTGCAAGACCCCGAAAGCAAATGGAGCTACCACCGCATGGCATGTACCGAAAACTTTGTCATCTTTTGGGAAAAAGGATTTGGTGACAACCTGTCAGACCCTCCTCAGCTGGAAGGACATTCCATGAAAGTAAACCTAAAAAATCTGGAAGAAAAACTAGAGCATTTTTACCATTATTTCTATCACACATTGCAATTCGCCAAAACCGGATCAAAATGCGACAAATACCGCATGATGGTTATGATCAATTATTCACTGGAAGGAACCGCTTATGGTGGAGACTATGACGATGAGATCGGCGCCCTCTGGATTGCCCCTAACCGGGTACAGGACGAAAAGCTGAATTGTATAGCGCATGAACTGGGACATAGTTTCCAGTCACAAATCACCTGTGACGGCCAAGGAGAAGCCTGGGGTGGTTGCGGCTTCTTCGAGATGACCTCACAATGGATGCTCTGGCAAGTGAATCCAGACTGGATGACCGATGAAAAATATCATTGGGATGCATTCAAGACCCTTACCCACAAGGCTTATCTGCATTTGGAAAACATTTATCATTCACCATACGTCATAGAATATTGGAGCATGAAACGGGGACTGCCGTTCATCGCCGAACTTTATCGTCAGGGAAAGAGAGGGGAAGACCCTGTAATGACTTATAAACGCATGACTGGACTGACTCAGGAACAATTCTGTGATGAAATATTCGACGCCTGCCGTCATTTCATCAATTGGGATTTCCCACGGGTATGGAAAGAGACACGCCCTTATGCCAATCAATATACCTGCAAACTGAACAGCATGGATGACAACTGGTATCAGATCACACCCGAAAATTGTCCGGAAAACTACGGTTTCAACGCCATTCCTCTCTCAATCCCCCCAACCGGACAAACTGTAACAATAGAATTTTGTGGAGAAGCCGATAAAAATGGATTCCACACCATCAATGCAGACAAAGCCGGATGGCGCTATGGAATAGTAACCATCACAAAAGAAGGCAAGGCAGTCTATGGAGAAATGAAAGCAGACCCTGCGGGAAAAATCAGTTATGCTGTGCCAGAGAATTCATCTCCGGAACGTCTCTGGTTCATCGTTATGGGAGCGCCAGCCGAACATTGGATAAATCCGAATCAGGAAGAAAAGGATGCACAATGGCCTTACCGGATAAGAATAACTGGAAGTCAGCCCATTATTCAATAAAACCATATCACATTTTCTTTATGAGGGTGCAACAAAAATAGTACTATCAGACTATTGGCACCCTTTTAAAGAAAATATTTCCACACATTCATATTTCTATCTTGACCTCAATAAATATATTTCATTTTACAATGCTATTATTTCAAACCTTGTTATCTTTGCATAAAGATAAAAATAACAACTATGAAAAGCCCTGTCCTTTCGATACTCTTTCTACTTATATCAGTAACTTTACTTGCTGTACCCAATGATTTCCGTTTCCGACATTTCTCCGTAGAAGACGGATTGTCATCCAACTCTGTACGTGCCATTATGCAAGACAAATATGGTTTTCTATGGATAGGAACAGAAGAAGGTCTGAACCGATATGACGGAATCATGATAAAATCATATTCAATTTGCCCACAGGCAGCAGGCAAATACATATCCTCCCTGTACGGAACCAAAAAGAATATCTGGATAGGGACAGATGAGGGAATCTATATATATGCTTATGCAACGGAAACTTTTACCTATTTCGACCTCACAACTCCCAATAATGTCCGCATAACCAGCATCGTCAACCATATTTTGCAAGATAAAGACGGAAATTTATGGTTCTCGACCAACGGGCAAGGCTTGTTCCGATACAATCTATCAAAAAACTATTTGGAACAATACGAATTTACAAGTGCGTTCGGAATAGTAGCAAGCACAATGGCAGACAGTGACAACCAAATATGGGCTCTCACCAACCAAGGAGAATCAGGTGTTTACAAACTGAACAAAGCAGAAAATAAATTCGAGCCTTTTGGACTTCTTTACAATGCCGGAAATCACCACTCACAAGCATTAGCCATGCTGGAGGATTCAGAACAGACCCTTTGGCTGGGAACATGGGAGTGCGGGTTGCAAAAAATAGATAAATATACGCGGCAAACCACTACCTATTTACACCCTACGGACGGAAAAGGTGTAACACACATTCATTCGTTAATGGAATATGCCCCTCACCAACTATTGATAGGATCGGACGACGGGCTGTTATTATTCAATACCCTTACAGAAGAATATAAACTGTTTACTGAAAATGAAACTGTTCCCAACTCTTTATCAAACCGTTTTGTATATCCCATCATAAAAGACCGGGAAGGAGGTATCTGGATTGGGACTTACTATGGAGGGATTAATTATATTTCACCTAATGCTGAACAATTTGAAAGTTTTTCCCATTCACGACTTTACAATTCTATAAATGGAAATGTTATCGGACGGTTCTGCGAAGATGCTCATGGACAAATATGGATAGCTTCGGACGACGGTGGACTGAACCGATACTCGCCTAAAGACCGGAAGTTCGTTTACTATCTACCGGCTGATCATAAAAACAGCCTTTCCTATCACAACGTCCATGCACTATGCATGGATGGAGACAACCTATGGATAGGAACCTATACTGGAGGAGTGAATGTACTGAATCTGCAAACGGGAACTTTTAAAGTCTACCGCTCTTATACAGATATCCCGACCTCACTGGACGGAACCAGTTCTTACGCCATCTTTAAAGACAGATCGGATAGAATCTGGGTAGCATCCATGAATGGAATCAATCTGTATAACCGGGAAGAGGATAATTTTATCCGTATTAAGAACCTAGATGCTATGACCATAGACATAGACCAAGATACAAAAGGAAATCTCTGGTTTTCCACACAAGGAAAAGGATTGTTCAAATTTCATCCGGAAAAACAAATATGGAAAAACTATGTGCATAACAATACACTGCCCAATACGCTGGCCAATAACCAAGTAAACTGCTGCCTGATAGACAGCCATGGAGAGATATGGGCAGGAACCATGAACGGACTTTGTAAATACAATATAGAGGAAGACAATTTTGAAACCATCCCGTTAGAAATACCCAGCCACAATATATGCAGCATTATCGAAGACCAGCATATATTATGGCTGACCACTACAAAAGGGCTGGTCCGCTATATACCGGGAGAAGGTTGCCAGGTATTTACTAAAAGTGACGGACTACAAAGTGACCAGTTTCTACCCAATGCAGGTATCAAAGCTTCTGACGGAAAAATTTATATCGGATCGGTAAACGGATTCAATGCTTTCTATCCCCATCAAATTAAAACGAATCACGTACGTCCTCCGGTAGTCATTACTGCACTAGAAATATTTAATAAACAAATTCCTGTAGGAAACAAACTGCTTCCAAAATCTCTCAACCAGTTGGAAGAACTGGAGCTATCCTATAAAGAAAATGCATTCAGCTTGCTTTATGCCTCTTTAAGCTATTGCACCCCCAATAAAAACAAATACGCCTATAAACTGGAAGGATTTGACAAAGACTGGAACTATGTAGGCTCCCAAAATAAGGCCACTTACACCAATTTGCCCGCAGGAACCTATCTTTTCAAAGTAAAGGCGACCAATAATGACGGAATATGGAATGAAAAAGGAACCAGTCTGAAAATCACCATCCACCCTCCTTTCTATTGGTCCACCGCTTCCAAACTGCTCTATTTTATATTGGTTTGCATAGCTTTCGGATTCGTCATCCGCTTCATCATCAAACGGACAGAGAAGAAACATACGGCTGAAATAAACAAACTGAACGCCAACAAGGAAAAAGAAGTACACGAAGCCAAAATCAAGTTCTTCACCATGATAGCCCACGAAATACGCACACCGGTATCCCTTATCATAGGACCTTTGGAGAAAATAATGAAATCCCCCGTGTCCCTGCCGTCTACAGTACGCGACGATCTAAATATTATTGACCGTAACAGCCAGCGTCTGCTGTTCCTGGTAAACCAATTGCTGGATTTCCGGAAGGTGGAACAGGAAGGAATGAAAATGAAGTTTGCTTCCCAAAATATCCACCAACTGCTCAAAGCGGTTTGTGAACGTTTCGAACCTTTCATCGCCCAACATGGAGCACGGCTTACTGTGGAATATCCTGAAGCAGATTTCACAGCTATAGTAGACAGTGAAGCGGTAACCAAACTAGTCAGCAACCTGTTAACCAATGCCAGTAAATACACAAAAGATGAAGTTACTCTTACCTGTATCGTACAGCCGGAACAACATACTTTTATAATCCGAGTGACAGATAACGGCATAGGGATCAGCAAAGAAGAACAAAAGAAGATATTCCATCCGTTCTATCAGGCTATGGATAACAAGCCGGGAACAGGTATCGGCCTCAGCATTGTCAAAAGTATTGTAGAATCACACAATGGCTGCATTGAAGTGGAATCCGAAGTGAACAAAGGGTCATCTTTTATCGTAACACTGCCTGTAGAACAAGCACAAGTCCTGCCACAGGATACGGGCACATCACTATTGAACAACCCAGCCATTCCCGAAGGAATCTTGCAAGAGGACCTCTCCGGTTCTCCTATCAAACATAAACCAACCATGCTGATTGTGGATGATAATGAGGAAATGTTGAATTTCCTTTCGAGTAGTCTGGCTGATAAATACAGCATACTTACCGCAGAAGACGGTATAGAAGCATTAAATAAACTCAAAGAAAACGAAGTGACACTCATTGTAAGCGACTGGATGATGCCACGCATGGACGGAGTGGAATTCTGCAAAGCGATAAGGACTAACCAAACTACCAGTCATATACCCTTCATCCTGCTAACGGCCAAGACAGATACCAACTCCAAAATAGAAGGTATGGATTGTGGTGCAGATGCCTACATAGAGAAACCTTTCTCCATGCAATACTTGGAAGCATGTATCAAGAATCTGGTAGACTTGCGTAATCTGCTGCGTCAGAAATTCTCGAAGATGCCGCTGGTTCCGCTGAACAGCATTGCCAATAATTCTATGGACGACAAGTTCCTTACCCGCATGAATGAAATCATAGAAGAGAATTTCTCCAATCCGGAATTATCCGTAGATTTCCTGGCCGAAAAGTTGTGTATCAGCCGTTCGGGTCTGTTTGCCAAAATTAAAACATTGGCCAATATCACCCCTAATGAACTGATTCAAGTGGTACGTTTGAAAAAAGCAGCGATCTTGCTAGCAGAAAACAAATACCGCATTAATGAAATCTGTTATATGGTAGGATTCAATAATCCGTCTTATTTCTCCAAATGTTTCCAGAAACAGTTCGGCATGAAACCGGGGGAATTTGTAAACGGGAAAAGAGAAGAATAAAAACTAATCAAAAATCATTCCCTAAAAATAAAAAATCCGGTTTCCCCTTTTCAGAGAAACCGGATTCATGATGAACGAGTGATTTTATTTCAATCAATAATTATTCTTCTTCACTTCGAAATAAGCTTGCGGATGCAGACATGCAGGACATACTTCAGGAGCTTCCGTACCTACATAAATGTAACCGCAGTTACGGCACTGCCATACAGTTTCTTCCGCTTTCTTGAATACTGTGCCTTCTTCCACATTCTTCAATAAAGCCAGATATCTTTCCTCATGCCCCTTTTCAGCTTCAGCGATTCTGCGATACATAGTAGCGATAGCAGGAAAACCTTCCTGATCGGCCACATCAGCAAAGTGAGGGTAATCAGTAGTCCATTCTTCATTTTCACCGGCAGCCGCAGCTTTTAAATTCTCCATAGTGGTACCAATGATACCTGCAGGATAGCTGGCAGTGATTTCTACCATACCACCTTCCAACCATTTAAACATACGTTTCGCATGTTCCTTTTCCTGATCAGCTGTTTCAGTAAAAATAGCAGCAATCTGTTCATAACCTTCTTTCTTTGCTGTACTTGCAAAGTAAGTATAACGCATTCTAGCCTGTGACTCACCTGCAAATGAAGTCAGCAAATTTTTTTCTGTCTGTGTACCTTTTACGCTCTTAGCCATAATAATTAGTTTTATTAGTTAGTTATTATTCAATCATCTTTTGGTAATACAAAGATATATCTTTTATTCCAAAATTGTATTCATTACAATTATATTTTTATATTTAATTAAACGTTCACTTTATATAAAATAAACAAGAACACCTATATTTGTGTTCACAACAACATTAACATTTTTCATTATGAAAAGCATCATCAAATTATTCACTTTTCCCCTCCTTACTATAATAGGATTTAATTCGTGTGCGTCCATACCGTTAAAGGTCGGAGAATCTGAAAACAACTCCACTTACACTGTCAGCTATCTGTTTGAACATGACGGTTGCAAGGTATATCGTTTTTACGATAAAGGAAATTACGTTTACTTTACTACGAGAGGAGATGTAACCAGTATCACAAATGATTCTACCGCCCAACGCACCATTACTATCAACAAAACACCCTATGAATAACAAAAATACGAATTTAAATAGAATAATACCTTAATTTATACATTAATTTTATCTACTTTTGCAACTCGTTTAAAATCATAGCATAAAGTAGTTGACAAATGAAAGCATTTGAATTCAAGCCGAAGCTCTTCACTACCCTACAGAATTATTCAAAAGAGAGCTTCATGGCCGACCTTATGGCCGGAATTATCGTAGGTATTGTTGCACTTCCACTAGCTATCGCATTTGGTATCGCTTCGGGAGTTTCTCCAGAAAAAGGCATCATCACTGCTATTGTAGCAGGATTTATCATCTCTTTATTAGGAGGAAGCAAAGTACAAATAGGCGGACCTACCGGAGCATTTATCGTAATTATCTATGGTATCATCCAAGAATACGGCATCAGCGGATTAACAGTAGCAACTCTTATGGCAGGAGTACTCCTTATTTTATTAGGTGTATTCAAGCTGGGAGCTGTTATCAAATTTATTCCTTATCCCATTATTGTAGGATTTACCAGTGGTATTGCCGTCACCATTTTTACGACACAGATTGCCGATATCTTCGGACTGAACTTCGGAGGAGAAAAAGTACCGGGAGACTTTATAGGCAAATGGATGATTTATTTCCGTCATTTTGATACTGTTAATTGGTGGAACGCCATTGTCAGCATAGTCAGTGTCCTGATTATCGCACTGACTCCCCGGTTCTCAAAAAAGATCCCAGGCTCGCTGATTGCCATCATTGTAGTGACTATTGCCGTATACCTGATGAAGACATACGGAGGAATCACTTGCATCGACACCATTGGCGACCGTTTTACCATTCAGTCACAGTTGCCGGATGCAGTAGTACCCAAATTAGATTGGGAGGCTATCAAGAATTTATTTCCGGTTGCCATCACCATTGCTGTACTGGGAGCCATAGAATCTCTGTTGTCTGCTGCCGTAGCCGATGGTGTCATTGGTGACCGCCACGATTCAAACACGGAACTGATAGCCCAGGGCGCAGCCAATATTATCGCTCCACTGTTTGGCGGTATTCCTGCTACAGGAGCCATCGCACGTACCATGACCAATATCAACAACGGTGGAAAATCACCTGTTGCAGGTATCATTCATGCAGTCATTCTGTTGCTGATTCTCTTGTTCCTGATGCCTCTGGCACAATATATCCCGATGGCCTGTCTGGCAGGTGTATTGGTGATTGTTTCTTATAACATGAGCGGCTGGCGTACTTTCAAGGCGTTGCTGAAGAATCCGAAATCAGACGTCACCGTACTACTGATCACTTTCTTCCTGACTGTTATCTTTGATTTAACCGTAGCTATTGAAGTAGGTTTGCTCATTGCCTGTGTATTGTTCATGAAACGTGTCATGGAAACAACAGAAATATCGGTTATCAAAAATGAAATCGACCCCAATAATGAATCCGATCTGGAAGTGCACGAAGAACATCTCATGGTTCCCAAAGGTGTGGAAGTATATGAAATCAATGGTCCCTACTTCTTTGGTATCGCTACCAAGTTTGAGGAAATCATGTCCGAACTGGGCGACCGTCCCAAAGTACGGATTGTACGTATGCGTAAAGTACCATTCATTGACTCTACCGGTATTCACAACCTGACTAATCTATGTGAAATGTCTAAAAAAGAAAATATTCAGATTGTGCTTTCGGGAGTGAATGAAAAAGTGCATCAAATTCTTGAAAAATCAGGATTTAATGAATTACTGGGAAAAGAAAATATCTGCCCTAATATTAATGTAGCACTGGAAAAGGCAAAGGGCATTATAGAAGAATAAAACGGACTACTCTATTAAAAGAATTTATCTATGGAAAAGAGGATACTCCCGATAGCTGGAATATCCTCTTTCTCATCTAAATACTTCAGGTTGGTACTACTCCACCAAAGAGTGGCATGAATAGAATGCCAATATCCGTTCTTTCAGCAAATAGGTATATTTAGCTTGTGATTGTTGGGACAACGCATCTGCTAATTTCATTT
>OMDZ01000990.1_pt1 | contig 15069 bp, 8 predicted proteins | sample 1673641 | NCBI WGS metagenome assembly OMDZ01 (sample SAMEA103958117, study PRJEB25191) | human gut metagenome | biome: human-associated habitat [ENVO:00009003]; feature: intestine environment [ENVO:2100002]; material: feces | place: Germany | collected 2013/2015
CCGCCCAAATCCGTACAGATGACAAAGAATACTCGCGCAGCGTGATTACAAAAGCTTTGAATAAGTCTTTTGCGCCCGAATTCATCAATCGTCTGGACGAAATAATAACTTTCGACCAACTCGACCTGAATGCACTGACTCGGATTATCGATATCGAACTTAATGGTCTTTACAGTCGTGTGGAACACATTGGTTATAAGCTTGTTATCGACGAAGATGCCAAAAAGTTTGTAGCCACCAAAGGTTACGATGTACAGTTCGGAGCACGCCCATTAAAACGTGCCATCCAAAACAATTTGGAGGATGGAATCTCCGAGCTGATACTTGGATCAGAAATGGCGGCTGGTGACACGATCAAGGTAAGCTATGACAAAGAAAAAGACATCATTGTCATGACTGTGGAAAAGTAAAGAGTCCAAAGTTCTTCAAAAAATAACAGACAAAATGTCAGATATCATTGTATCTGGCATTTTTTTTGCCCATCATCCAACAAAAAGACGATTCAAACGTATATATAACATAATAACTTAAAACCATAAATAGTATGCAAAAAGGAAATATTGGGGTAACCACTGAGAACATTTTCCCCATCATCAAAAAGTTCTTATACAGTGATCATGAAATATTCCTCCGTGAATTAGTTTCTAATGCAGTAGATGCCACACAGAAACTGAAAACCCTTGCATCTAAAGGTGAATTCAAAGGAGAGATGGGAGATCTTACTATTAAAGTAAGTTTAGGAAAAGATACCATCACCATTTCCGACCGGGGTATCGGACTTACAGCCGAAGAGATCGACAAATATATCAATCAGATAGCTTTTTCAGGCGCTAACGACTTCCTTGAAAAATATAAAGATGATGCCAATGCCATCATCGGACACTTTGGTCTGGGATTCTATTCTGCCTTCATGGTAGCCAAAAAAGTGGAAATCATCACAAAATCCCACCAAGAAGGAGCACAAGCTGTGAAATGGACTTGCGACGGAAGCCCTGAGTTTACTATCGAAAATGTTGAAAAAGAAAGCCGCGGATCGGATATTATCCTTTATATAGATGATGACTGCAAAGAATTTCTGGAAGAAACACGTATTTCTTCATTGCTGACTAAATATTGCCGCTTCCTTCCTATCCCCATTGCATTCGGCAAAAAGAAAGAATGGAAAGATGGCAAGCAGGTAGAAACTGCCGAGGATAACATTATCAACGAGACTACTCCGCTGTGGACGCGTAAGCCCAGCGAACTGAAGGACGAAGATTATAAGGCGTTCTATCGCGATCTTTATCCGATGTCCGATGAACCGTTGTTCTGGATTCACCTGAATGTAGATTATCCGTTCCATCTGACCGGTGTGCTCTACTTCCCGAAGGTAAAGAGCAATATCGAACTGACTAAAAATAAGATACAGCTCTATTGCAATCAGGTGTATGTAACCGATTCTGTCGAAGGCATCGTGCCCGACTTCCTGACTCTGCTTCATGGTGTGCTCGATTCTCCGGATATTCCGTTGAACGTATCGCGTTCGTATCTGCAGAGCGATTCCAATGTGAAGAAGATTTCTACCTATATCACCAAGAAGGTATCCGACCGTCTGCAATCTATCTTCAAGAACGACCGCAAGCAGTTCGAAGAAAAGTGGAACGATCTGAAGATCTTCATCAACTACGGTATGCTGACTCAGGAAGATTTCTACGACAGAGCCAAAGATTTCGCCCTTTTCATCGACACCGATTCCAAGTACTATACCTTCGATGAGTATAAGACGCTGATCAAGGACAATCAGACAGACAAGGACGGCAATCTGATCTATCTGTATGCCAACAATAAGGACGAGCAATACAGCTACATTGAAGCCGCTAAGAACAAAGGCTATAATGTGCTGTTGATGGACGGTCAGTTGGACATTGCCGTAGTAGGTATGTTGGAGCAAAAACTGGAAAAAGCACGCTTTACCCGTGTAGACAGCGACGTGATTGACAATCTGATTGTGAAGGAAGACAAGAAAGCCGAAGTGCTCGAAGGAGCTAAGCAGGAGGCTCTTGCACACTTGTTCAAGAGTCAGCTGCCTACGATTGAGAAGGCTGACTTCCACGTTTCCGCTCAGGCGTTGGGCGAAAATGTAGCACCGGTGATGATCACACAGAGCGAATATATGCGCCGTATGAAGGAAATGGCTAATATCCAAGCTGGAATGAGTTTCTATGGAGAAATGCCAGACATGTTCAATCTGGTGCTCAATGCTGATCATCCGCTGGTTAAGGAAGTGTTGGCTGGTGAAGAAGCTGCCTGTGGTGCAGAAATCGCTCCGCTTCAGAAGGAAATGGACGAAGTTCATAACCGCCGGACAGAGTTGAAGAAAGCTCAGGAAGGTAAGAAGGACGAGGAAATTCCTACGGCAGAGAAAGACGAAGTGAACGAACTCGATAAAAAGTGGGAAGAACTGAAGAAGCAGAAAGAGAATATTTGGGCCGGATATGCTTCAACGAACAAAGTTATCCGCCAGCTTATCGATTTGGCTTTGCTTCAGAATGGTATGCTGAAAGGTGCTTCGCTGAACGACTTTGTCAAGAGAAGCCTGGAACTCATTAAGTAATCATTCTTTTTCTACCAGATATATGGAGGATGTGTTTCCTATGGAAATGCATCCTCTTTTTTTGTGTATGGAGTTTGCTGCGTAACCATCCGAAATCGGCCGTGTTTTTTATATTAGCAAAAGTTCCGACCTTTGCTTCAAAAAAGCCATGTTCAACTTGAATGAAAGCAACCGCTTTGTGATGAGCCGCAATCCCATAGACTTGCGCAAGGGTGTCGACAGCCTGTGTGGCGCTATCCGTTCCTGTCATTTGGATCCCTCAAACGGGGATGTTTATGTGTTTTCCAACCGGAACCGTACTGTGTTGAAGCTTCTCCATTGGGAGCGCGGTGGGTATACCTTATACTACAAACGTTTGGCCTTAGGACGTTTCCATCCTAAAATCTTTTTGCGTGAAGGTATCGGATTCCGTTCTTTGCGCTGGGATGAACTAGTGCTTCTGATGGAAGGCATTTCTCCACAATCAGCCCGGAGAAGAAGGCTGCAGATGGGGGCGCCGTGCCTCTCGGAGGGAATTGAAAAAAAACTGCCCGAGGCTAAAAATTCTTGCATAAAAAGTTGGCTATTCCGATGAAAATGAGTACTTTAGTGTATGAAAGAACAGCCCACATATGAAGAATTGCAGGTCAAAGTCCAGCGTTTGACCGAACGTGTCGCCTACCTTGAGCGCCTGCTTTGGGGAGGCAAACGGGACAAACGGGTCATACAGGGGCCGACCCTCTTTGACGAGCTCTTCAACGAGGCTGCGGATGCCAAGGAGGCCGCCATCGAAGAAACGGTTCAGGAAATCAAGAAGGAAGCGGAAAAACGCCGCGCCGCCGGGAAAAAGAAACCGGAACGCCCTGAACGTTACCTGTATGTGGGACTGCCCGAAGAATGGCGGACGGAATATCCGGAGGACGTGGACATTACGGAATACGACATTATAGGCAGGGATGTGGAACGTATCCTGCACCGTACTCCCGCCCGTATATGGGTAGAATGTGTGGAACGACCTGTCCTGAAGAAGAAAGGCGAGAAGGACATCCCTGCCCCGCACATCCTTCAGGCCCCGGCTCCCGTGTCCGTACTTGGAGGAGGGCATGTGGCGGCGGATTTCCTTGCCGGAGTACTCACCGACAAGTTCGTCTACCATATCCCCGAATACCGCCAGGTAAAAATGTATGAGGAGGCAGGGGTGAAGATCCCCACTTCCACGCTCAACGATTGGGTGCACAGAACAGCCAACAAGCTTTATCCCCTTTACGAAACACTTATTGACGACATCCTGCAAAGTGATTACCTGCAGGTGGACGAGGTTCCCTGGCGCATAGCCGACCGTCTGGGGCAGAGCTGCCGGAACGGTTACGCCTGGCAGTTCAGGGACGCGCGTGCGCAAAGCCACGGGACTTACTTCTACTACCTGAAAGGGAGCCGGAGCGGTGAGATCCCAAGGGCACAGCTGAGGCACTTCAAGGGGGCGGTACAGACGGACGGCTACAAGGTGTACGATTACTTTGAATCGGTGCCAGACATCGTACTCCTATCCTGCATGGCACACATCAGGCGAAAGTTCATCGAGGCACAGAAGAGCCACCCCCGGCATGCGCCGAAAGCGCTTGAATGCATCGCCCTACTTTATACACTGGAAGAGAACCTCAGAAACCGCGGAGCTTCTGAGGAAGAGATACGTGTGCAAAGACAGGAAAAGGCGCTTCCCATCATGGATGCCATGGAGGCATGGATGGAAAGCGTGCAGCACAAGTGCACGCCGGATGACCCGTTGGGACGGGCACTGGACTATGCCTACAAGCTCTGGCCAAGAATGAGGAGATATGCCGATGACGGAAGGTACCTGATTGACAATAATCCTGTGGAGCGGGGGCAACGCCCTACCGTCATGGGCAGGAAGAACTTTCTCTTCAGCAAGACCAATGAGGGAGCCGAAGACAATGCGGTCATCTACTCCCTCCTGGGAAGCTGTGAAATTGTGGGGGCAAATCCGGGCAAATGGCTGGAATACGCACTCGCAAATCTAAAGCCGGAGAACACGGAAGAAGAACTTGTAAAGTTACTGCCTTGTAATTTTGTATGAAACACGGCCGATTTCGGATGGTTACATAGTAACTGACTGAGGGTGTGTCAAATTAGGAAACTGCTTTCCTTTAGGCACGGATTACACGGAATTTCGCGGATGATTATTCTTCTTTCTCGGTGTTTTTCCGTGTAATCCGTGCCTAAAAATAACAAGATGTCAGTTACTTTTAGTTTTGACACACCCTTCTTATCCCCCGTTTGTGGGACACTTGTGTGGAACAAATGTAACGCAAGTGTGGCTCGCGAGCCGTGCAAGTGTGGCTCACGAGCCACACAAGTCTCCTACAAACGGGGTACTTGTACCCTTCCCGCCGACCGGCAGAACTCGCCCTGAGGCATCCCGCCAACCGGTTCCTTCCTCCAAATCGAAACAAAACCTAAAAAAACAGGCCGGATGCACCGGCTATCGGTCCGTTTCATTACTTTTGCCCCGCATTAAAAAACAAATTGAGAACAACAGATATGGACGATTCAAACCCTCGAACGTGCAACAGTATTAACCCTTAACCGCGGACGGAGACCCTCTGCATCGCCAGCCTCCGTACGCAACCTAAGAAAGGAGGCTCTGACCGATGAGAAAGTATCTCTACAGCGAGAACGGCTTCATGGAGAAGCCTGTGTGGGCACCCAACTGCTGGGTAAACGTAGAATGCCCCGACCCTGACGATTTCCAATTCCTGACCCGCGAACTCAACGTACCCGAATCCTTCCTGGAAGACATTGCCGACGCCGACGAACGGCCCCGCACCGAGACCGAAGGCAACTGGCTGCTGACTATCCTGCGCATCCCCATGCAGAGCAGCGACCCGCAGATTCCCTTCATCACCGTGCCCATCGGCATCATCACCAACAACGACATCATCGTCTCCGTCTGCTATTACCGCACGGAGCTGCTGCCAGACTTCATCCAGCACACGCGCCGCAAGGGCATCACCGTGAACAACAAGCTGGACCTCATCCTGCGCCTCATCTACTCCTCGGCCGTCTGGTTCCTGAAGTACCTGAAGCAGATCAACAACGAAGTGGCCAACGCCGAAAAAGAGTTGGAGAAGAGCATCCGCAACGAAGACCTGCTGCGACTGATGAAGCTGCAAAAGACACTGGTTTACTTCGACACCTCCATCCGCGGCAACGAGGTACTGATAGGCCGGCTGAAGAACATCTTCCAGAACACCGGCATGCTGGACATGGAGCTGCTGGACGACGCCGTCATCGAGCTGCGCCAGGCCTACAACACGGTGAACATCTACAGCGACATCCTGACCGGCACGATGGACGCCTTCGCCTCCATCATCTCGAACAACGTGAACGACATCATGAAACGCATGACGAGCCTCAGCATCACGCTGATGATACCCACCGTCATCGCCAGCTTCTACGGCATGAACGTGGACATCCACCTGGATGCTTTCCCCCATGCCTTCCTGCTCATCGTAGTGCTGTCCGTCGCCCTGTCGGCGGTGACGTTCGTGTGGTTCAGGAGGATTAAGTGGTTCTGAGAAGAAATAGCATAAAAAAGATAGGAGATGTACACTACAAACGATGTGCACATCCCCTACTCTTAGTTATCCAACGTATTGGATATTAGCCCATGTACTATACAGACGGGGTACCTGGATTAGGTTTAACTGTTACGGCTACATTGTAAACAAATGTCTTCCACTTATATGTAAAGGTAACCGGAATGTAAATGATGTATTCCTTATTAACCGGCGTACCGCTGTAGTTATAGTAAACCAATTCGTCTTTACCTCCAGAAGTTGTTCTGATAATCTTCACATTCTTTGGCAATGCACCATCTTGGTAACCTTCAACCGGTTCAATATTTCCATCAACTAACTTCAAGTTGGTCTTCAGTCTCGAAGGATCCAATTCACCGGTAGTCAGATCGAGGTATGGCCATTCACCTTCGTTTGCTTCATAGAATTCCCACAGTGCTTTTGGCAATCCGGCTGTATTAGCAACGGTAGAATTGTTCCAAGCCTTGTATGTGAATTTACCTTCTATAGAGATACGAGAACCACCTTCCTGGGCATCAGTGAACGGTGCCAATGTCGGATCGCTCATAGTCAACGGTTCAATGATGAATGCCTCATAAGCCTTCACAGTCTTTACATTCCAGTCTTTGCCAACTGCATCGCAAAGTACAGCTTCCATTCTAACCGGAACATCTGCTCCAACCAATGCCTTGGCTGCTTCTGTCGGTTTCTCACCGGTGCGCGGAGCGTGGATTGCATTTTCCTCTTCCAGACGGATGTTGTAAGTCTGTTCTGCCGCATTCAAGAAGTTCTTTCTTTCATTGATGATCTTGGCAGCAACTTCACCGTTAATCCACAAAATAGATACATAGTAAGAGGTTCCGTCAATCGTTTCCAGTCTATTTTGTACCGTTGCCTTCTTAGGCTCATACTTCATTGCCGAACGGTTGTAATACTGGTAAGTATAGTTATTGATGCGCGTATCGTCAAACACGAAACGAATGGTTTCATAAGGTTTCTTATAGAAATCTTCCTTCACTTTACCGCAGTCATACCAAACGGCATCTTCTGCGAATAATGGCTTCGTACCTTCTTCATTCAGGAATCCGTTCAACAAGTCGGTATAAATGTTACAAGTTGCATTTTCATCCTTCCAGTCTGCTGCGGTTGTTTCCAGTTCGCCCCATGCCGGGTTGGATTCTTCCGTATCATAAACAATCGGGTTAACGTTGAAGATTGTGTACTTCGGATCTGTTGTCTTCCAGTATGTACCCAAGTGACCCCAAACGCCAAGTTCAGGCATGTTCACTCTTCTCTTCAATGTAATCTTCAGATCCGGATAAGACTTGGAATCATTTCTGTAGTAAACAACCTTGCTGAAGTCTTTGTACTTCTGACCCGGCCAGATGTTGCCCATGGTTTCTGTTGTCAAATCCCAAAGGATATTATAAGAATCTACACCACCTTCGGTATTGATTACGTTCTTAGCCGTACCATAAGGTTCAGAAGCATTTTCGTCAAATGTCGTATAGATAGCCTTGAATTCTTCGTGAGTCATACCGCCTTCTTTAGCCTGGTGGTAGATTAATTCATTCATCATCTGAGTCGTTACACGGCTTTGGATGCCACAAGCATAGCAAATCGGATCAAACTCGATTGTGATTTCCTTCACACCAATTTCTCTTGTCCATTTTACTTTCAGATAGCGCTGTGCAACCAATGCATCACCGTTTTTGGTGTCGACCAACGATACACGTACAATAGGCTCACGACCGATAGCTGTAGCAGATGTTCCTTCAATTGTATACACCTTTGATGTCATGATACCATTGGACGGAGAATCAATTTTTGCAAACTTCTGCTGGTCGGTCTTATTGGTATTACCTTCCGGACCTCCTAAAGTGATGTATGGAGCTGCTGCCAGACTGAAGCGGAATTCCAGACCATAATCCTTGTAATTCTTGAACAGTTCGTGTTGAGCATGATCCTTCCATGCCTCTGCCTCATCAGAAACACAGACTGTTACATACTTCTTCAGATCCAGTTCTTCGGCATAGTCTGCATAAATGTCAATATCCTTACCTGCTAAAGATTCATATGTACAAATGGAGTCACGATAGTGTACATAGAAACTTCCATTGGCATCTGTCTGAACTTCGTCAGCAAAATAGTCGGTAGTCAAAGGCTTGCCGAAATCTGTTCTGATATTGGCAATATAAGGCACTTTAACCAGCTCTTCAATACGCGAATATTCAGAGTTCACATAGGTCTTTGTCCCTGCTTCATAAGCTTTCCGTTCCTCAGCATCCAGATTTTCCTTAGCAATGGCAGCTTTAGCCGATGCCATCCAGAATTTTTCTTGTCCAGGTGCGGGGTGAGCATCGCCCGTGCTCATGATTCGGTCGTTCAAGAATTCTTTGCTTTTCTTGAAAGTAACAGTCATCAGACTCTTGTCAATTTTAAAACCTGTCACTTCAATAGGACTGTTCTGCTTAATCAGGTCACTTTCAGCTGCACGAGTTATGTTTTTAGAAGTCATGCAGTCGAAGGCTAGACTTTCCAGATCCTGCGTACGGACACCCATATTAGGACTTACCTGATAATATGCCTCGTTCTTCTCACTAGACAGATAACGTACTTTCGCACCCGCTACAGCCGTGTGGTCCAATACAGGGCGTTTGGAGTGATCGGCAGGTGTTGTCATTACTGGATGCAATGGGTCAGAATAATCCGTTACAGCATGTCCTTTAATAGGAGTATATACCTGCGGAGTATATTTCAGCGAAGTGAAAATAATGGCAGGAATACCATTGATATGCTGCGTAGGAACCAAGTTCATGCTTGTCAGACGATGGCCTAACAGTCTGATGACTTCTTCACTTAACTGAGATACTTTTGCAGCCAAAGCATTCAGCTCTTCGTCTGATACAAAATCACTTAAAAGTTCCGCTTTCAAAGCTTCAATTTTCGCATTTACGTCCTCTAGTGAAGCTTTTTTGCCCAACTCTTCCTGAATTTTCTTTTCAGCATCAGCAATTGCTTGCTTCAGCATTTGTTCCAATTCTTCCTGTGTCACTCCATCAGGAGTGTTTTCACCAACTTGAGCCAAAGCTTCTTCAGCTTCAGCTTTAGCAGCCTGAGCTTCTTTGATTGCTTTATCAGCATCAGCGACTGCCTTATCAATGGCAGATTCAACGCTACTGATTTCTGATCTTAACTCCTCAATAGAAGCTTTCTGATTCACTTGCTCCTGCAGATTAGCAATCTCATCATCGTAATCCTTGCAAGAGGTAAATGTTCCAGTAGAAGCCATCAATAGGGCACCCACTAGCATTACATTAAGATACCTTCTTCTCATAGCACATAACATTAATAAGTTAAACATGTTTCCAGGATTTTCCTGTTGTCATGCAAATGTAGCCCAATCCGCTTCATCAAGTTAGGATTTTTAAAGCAAGAATAAGGATTTTTAAACCCAATTCTATCCTACAAATAGGAAAATTGAAGCATTAATTTTTAATAATCAACTAATAATCAATATATTAAAAATCCTACTAATACGTCATTCATTTCTCATTCATCCGCAATTTTCAGTCTTCTGATTATCAAAAAGCAGACAGTTTTGGGGCTCAAAATTTGCCATCAATCTAAATTGAACCCAGATTTGAAAGCATAAATTCTTTTTTTCAACAATAGCAAACGTTAAATAAGAAGGGACACAACAGCAGAATTGCAGGCACACCAGCCTGCATTTATTAGATTAGAAAAGTCGCGAGTAACTGTGAATGTGCAGTTCAGCTAACCACACAACTTACGTTACGAATGCAATATTAGCTAATTAATTAGAGATTCTTCCGGATGACTTTTGCGCACTTCACTCCAAATCCGGGATGAACATACGTCCTTATTGAGGCGTTTTACGGAACAATGAAGGTGTTGTAGAAAACAGTTGTTTGAATACGCGCGTAAAATAACTGGTATCTTCGAAACCACAGTTCATGGCAATCTCACCAATAGGCTGTTCTGTGGAAACCAACAGACGCTTGGCTTTTTCCATACGGATTAACAAAATATAAGCCGTAGTACTGTAATTGGTTATGGCTCGTATCTTACGATTCAACTGCGATTTGCTGACACAAAATTTGTCGGCAACCATTTCTGCATTCAAAGCCTTTTCGGCCAAATGCTGATGTATAAATTCAGTCAAGTTGTTCAGGAAGTCACGGTCGGCAGGACGCAATTCAACGTTCCCCGTATTGCCCTCGCACAATGCTTTCGAGTATTTTTCACGCAGGATGCGCCGCTGGTTCAGGATATTTTCAATTTGCAGCAATAGTTCGTCGGCATTGAAAGGTTTCAATAAATAAGCCTCTGCTCCAACCTGTATTCCCTTCAACCTATCGGTTTCCTCACTTTTCGCTGTTGTAATGATGATAGGGATATGGTTGAGCGTTTGTGAACTGCGTATATTTTGGCACAAGGTGTATCCATCCATCTCAGGCATCATCAGATCCGTAATGATTAAATTGGGCATATTTTCATTGCATACGTTCAAAGCTTCACATCCATTGTGTGCATGCCTGATCCGATACTTGCCCTCAACGAGCTTATGAATGTAGAATGACACATCTTGATTATCTTCCACAATCAGAATCAACGGATTAGCATTCTCTAAAGGTTCTTCATCTATTACGGTTATATCACAGGCTTCAGCAGGCTTTTCATCGTTTTCCGGCAAAGTACTCAAAGCAGGTTCACTTTCTTCAACCCGAATTTCAATGTGAGCCTTTGGATTCTGTAAGGGTATCCGAATGGTAAATTCGGCTCCTCCCTCTTTGCTGTTGGCAGCGGTGATACTTCCATTCATACTTTCAACCATTTGCTTGACAAAAGCCAATCCGATACCGGTACCCATATTATTTTTGCTGTTTGCCCCTTGGTAAAATGCGTCAAAAATGTATGGAAGTTCTTCTTTTGATATTCCTTGCCCGTTATCAGTAATTTGCAGAATCAAATGCTTGTCGGATGCTGTGCCCAAGTGAACTTGTATCATTCCCTCTTTGGGAGCGAATTTAATAGCATTACCGAGCACATTCTGCAATATTTTATTGATGTATTCAGGAATGTAATCTGCCTGTAGCGTCTGTACTTGTGTAGTGAAGATGAGTTGGATATGTTTGGCATTCAGATAGCAGCGATAGCCATCCAAAACCAACCGGATGTAAGAAACAATATCTGCATGCACCCATTTCTGCTGTTCCATACCCGGAGCCGATTTGACTGCATCAAGCAACTGGTTAACCAGCCCGAGCAGACTGCGGCTTTGTCTGATAATGGTATCCAGATAATCGTCCACATCTTTTTTCCCCAACTCCTGTTTTTTCAACTGTTCAGCCAAGCCTATGACGACAGTAAGTGGAGTCCGAAATTCATGGGTAATGTTAGTAAAGAAAGTACTTCTCATCTGAATCGTACGTTTCAGTTGCCGGTTAGTTCGGAGACGTATGCGCTGAATGTATAGCAGAAGCAATATAATAGTTACAGCCAATATAGCAAATAACACACTACCTATAAGAATTGTATTTTTGGATTTCTGCTCTGTTCGATAAGCATTTTGAGCCACGTTGATAGTTTTCTGCGCTTTATTCCTCTCATACTTCATCTGTAAGTTCAGCGTATTGCTTTTGTTTTTCTCGTTCATTACGCTATCCGTATATGCCAAACTTTTTTCGTAATGACTAATGGCTTCCTTAAAGTTTCCGGCCTGTTGGCAGACTAGAGACTTCAACCTGTATATTTCAGACAAATGTTCAGGTGAGTGGATATTCAGTGCTTCCTGTTCACTTCTTTCGATATAAGGCTCGGCTTTCCCGCGCAGATTCTGCAATAAATACACACGCGCAATGGCAATGTGTGCTTCCAGCCAATGCCACCGATCTGAATTTTCTTCCATAAGTTGGCCCGAACTTTGGTAATGTTCCAAAGCTTCTTTCCAATTTTTTTGTTTTTCTGCCATACGTCCGAGGTGATTATGGCAAAGAGCAATGCCTAAATTGGATTGAGCCAAACGATTGAATTTCATAGATTCCTGGTAATAGATGTAGGCTTTTGCTGTTTCTCCTTTCGTTTCCAATATACTCCCAATATTAGCATAGTTGATGGCTTGTCCCAAATAGCTGCCCAATTTCTTTTCTCCTTCGAGTGCTTTACCGAAAGCCTGCATGGCAATTTCTGCATTGCCCAGAGTCAGATGGATGTTACCGATGCCGTTAAGCGAGACTACCTTGTTCTTTTTCGCTGTTTCCGAGATAGTGTCACTCCAGTTTTCACAATAACGTAATGCATTATAATGGTTGTTCGATGCCTCATCCAAGATCCCCATACGCCTGAAGTTTGTACCTATATTATTATATGCCTGAATGATTTCGTTAGTGTCTTGCGCCGCCAAAGCATATTCCAAACCTTTATTATGAGCATTCAAAGCATCCCTGAATCGGGACTCATCCCGCAACTTTTTTCCTTTTATCTTATAAGCGATACTAAGGGCGTAATTGTTCCTGGCATGCTGACGGATGAAATAGTCAAGCGAATCGGTTTCAGCCATCCGTTTTGCCTGTTTTTCTATTTCTTGTTTACCCGGATCCATACCTGTTCCTTCATGTACGGATGGGACACAACTTATCATTATTAGTAAAACACTTAATATCTGTATTATAAGGCGCTGCATAAGTAGTAATCCTATATTTTTTATTATAATAATCAAAAGGAGATTGTCATAATGCAAAAATAGCAGAATTTAACAAAACAGAAAAGTTTTTTAATATTAAAAAAAACGCCAACGATGAATTATCATTTTGTTTACTCATTTTAATCTTGGCAATCTACCTCGGCTTTTATTTTCCAAGCACATTCTCGCCTCCAAGATAGTAACATTATTTAAAATCCAGCGAAAGCTGCCCGTCGCCCAGCAGATTGAATGTCAGGCGGTGATAGGGCGTAGTGCCATGCTCGGCAATGGCGGCGCGGTGCTTCTTGGTGGGATAGCCTTTGTTCCGGTTCCAGTCGTAATAAGGGAACTCCTCGTGCAGGCGATTCATATAGTCGTCGCGATAGGTTTTGGCCAGAATGGAAGCAGCGGCAATGGAAAGATACTTGCCGTCGCCCTTCACCACCGTGGTGTGGGAGATGTCAGCGTACTTCCGGAAACGGTTACCGTCGATGAGCAGATGCTGGGGCCGTATCTTCAGCTGGTCGATGGCGCGGTGCATAGCCAGAAAGGAAGCGTTCAGAATATTAATTTGGTCGATTTCCTGCGGCGAAACCACACCCACAGCCCACGCCAAGGCCTCCCGTTCGATAACTTCACGCAAGGCATAACGTTGGTGTTCGGTCAGTTGCTTGGAGTCGTTCAGCAGTTCGTTACGGAAATCTTTGGGCAAGATGACGGCAGCCGCATAAACAGCCCCCGCCAGACAACCACGTCCGGCCTCGTCGCAACCGGCTTCGATCAAATCAGGGTTCAGGTAAGGAAGTAACATCTGTCTCGTTTTTCTGGTTTCGACAGCAAAGATAGGGGAATAATATCAAAAAAAGGATGCCGACCGGCATCCTTTTCCCTAAACACTTTCTTCTGTTCGTTTATCCAACTTTCTTAAAGGTCAGCTTTTCGTAATATTCGGCAGAACCTTCTCTTTCATAATATTCGAGTATCATTTCTGAAGATGTCAATTTCACTACATCCGAAACCTCTGTGTAGTACTTTGATTTTACAGTAATCTTATCACCTTCCAGAGTCCACGTAAATGGGTCACTTTCATCCTCCTCGTACCCTGTACCGTCGCTATTGAATACAACGTATATACCTCCTACCGCTTCACTCCACTCATCATCATATTCAGGATCTTCCGAATCGCGTTCATATCCTTCACTCCAAGTTATTTCCCATTTACCAACAATAGCTGATGAGTCTACACCTTCATCATCATCGCTACACGACGCAAAACCTGCACTCAATACAAAGGCAAACAAAAGAAAAGACAAATACTTCAATGTTTTCATAGACGTTTAATTTGTATATGCGGCTCTAAGGGGTCCTCCCAAGCCATCGGTTCATATTAAAAATGCAGCGTAGGGACCCACAGAAACAGTTTCTTTCTGCTACGCCGCATATCCATCTGCTACATGCAAATATAAAACAAACCGCAGATTAGTAAAAAAACGTTTTTATATGTATTCGTCTTATAACAGAAGCTTCAAGGATTATCCGGTCGAAAATAGCGATTATGCCGACCAAAATAATTTCCCCTTAGAACACGCTCCAGGCCACGGTGAGTCCGGCCATGACGATGGCTACCATCGACATCAGCTTGATAAGGATGTTCAGGCTGGGGCCGGAAGTGTCCTTGAAGGGGTCACCTACCGTATCGCCTACCACAGTTGCCTTGTGAACATCGCTGCCCTTGCCGCCGAAGTTGCCTTCCTCTACGTATTTCTTGGCATTGTCCCATGCACCGCCCGAGTTGGCCATGAAGATAGCCAATACGAAACCGCTGCTCAAGCCGCCTATCAGCAGACCCAGCACACCCGGCACACCAAAGACAATACCCGTCAGGATGGGGGCAATGATGGCAATGAGCGACGGAACCACCATCTCGCGCTGCGCACCACGGGTCGAAATGGACACGCAACGGGCATAGTCGGGTTCGGCCTCGCCCGTCAGAATGCCTTTGATTTCGCGGAACTGGCGGCGAACTTCGTCCACCATATGTGCGGCAGCACGTCCCACGGCATTCATCGTCAGTCCGCAGAACAGGAAGGCCATCATGGAGCCGATAAACATGCCCGACAGTACCTTGGGGTTCATCAACGTGACGTCGTAGTGGTGCATGAAGTCGAAGAACGTAGCGTCCTGCAAAGGCACGG
>OMDZ01001000.1_pt1 | contig 14979 bp, 10 predicted proteins | sample 1673641 | NCBI WGS metagenome assembly OMDZ01 (sample SAMEA103958117, study PRJEB25191) | human gut metagenome | biome: human-associated habitat [ENVO:00009003]; feature: intestine environment [ENVO:2100002]; material: feces | place: Germany | collected 2013/2015
GTGGTGGAATTATGTCAGTTGGTTTGATACTTGAGGGCGGAGGTACTCGTGGAGTTTATACTGCAGGAGTGCTTGATGCCTTGATTGATAATAAAATATTTGTTAATGATGTTTATGGAGTTTCGGCTGGTGCTTGTAATTCACTTAGTTATATTTCTAAGCAGCGTGGCAGAAATTATAAAATATTTGATGAATATATTCGTGACCCGAGGTATCTTAGCATTAATTCATACTTAAAAACGGGTTCATTTTTCGGCCTGGATTTTATATTTAATGAGCTTTCAAGAGAGCTGATACCATTTGATTATTATGAATTTTTTAAGAGCCACACAAGGCTTACAATAGGTACAACAGATTGTATCACAGGTAAACCTCTGTATTTTACTAAGCAAGATTTAGACGAGGATTTTATACCTGTAAAAGCATCATCATCTTTGCCACTTGTATCGCCGATTGTGAATTTCAGAGATTATAAGCTTCTTGATGGCGGTATAGGCGATCCTATTTTGATTGAAAAGGCTATTTCGGACGGCCACGAATATAATATTATCGTTTTGACACAGGATAAATATTACAGAAAACCACCTAAACCAGATTTCCCTGAACATATATTGAGAAAGAAATTTAAAGATTATCCTAATTTTGTAGAAACTATGTTGGTAAGACCAGCCGTATATAATAGACAAAAAGAGCTTTGCTATCAAATGCAAGAACAGGGAAAGGCTATTGTTATTCAGCCACCAGAGCCTATGCCTGTTGGCAGATATACAAGAAACAGAGATAAGCTGAAAACTGTCTATGAATGGGGCTTGAATGACGGTAACAATGCCGCAAGAGAAATTAGAAGGTTTATGATAATTCATTCTTGATGAGGTGCAAAATGACAGACTACAAAAAGCTATTAAAAGAACTTTTTAAAAAGTATGATGAAGAATTAGCTTTAGCGTTAGATGGAAATATAGAGCAGTATTGCTACAAAGAAATCTATACAAAAGAATATGGCACAAATGATGCGAATTATAAAAATAGATTGAGATTATCATATGCCATTTTATATACTCATAAATATGAGGAACATTTTAGAATTGATGGCTTGATTTTAAAGCTATTTAACGAGGAATTGTTTGATAGAGAAAGCAATAGCTTTCAAGGAATAGGAAGAAGTCTTGAAATTCTTACTGAATTGATGAATAAATATGATGTTCCAGATAGAGAGGTGCTTTTTGAGAGGGCAAAGCAAGCTAACTTCGATTGCTATGGTGGATATAATAGCAAATATGTTTCACCAAAGCTTGAGAGTTATAGCCTTGAAGAAGCTGTTGAGCTTTTAGTAGAACTTGATGAAAAAGAACTTGCCAAAAAATTGCTTGTTGAATATACATATTCAAATGATATATGCGATGAAGCAAAGATGTATTTCTGTATGAGAAATTTTAAGAATATTGGCGATGTTGATAATGAAATTTATTGTGCAAAAATGCTCTTAAATATGGAGGCTATGACTGGTAATAATTATGCAATTTGCAACCGTATGCTCGAGCTTCTTATAATCTATAATAAAAATAAGCAGTATGATGAGGCATCAAAGGTTTTCGATATGCTTATTCCAAGACTTCACTCTATTGATGAGTGGTATAATACTGGAATAGGCAGAAATGCTCTTGAGCAGTGTATGGATATTATTTTACATACTGAGGATTTAGCAGAAGATTTGTGGGAATGGTCTGAGCCAATTCTCAAACAAATTATAGAAAAAATGCACGGAAGCTTATATAATAAGGCATCTTTTGCAGCTTATAAGATGGGTGATTTTCTTTTTGCAGAAATCCTTTCAAATAAATATGATGAACTTATGTCACCACTTGGTTAATAAGTACTAATTATTACATATAAAAAGTGTGTGATTTGTAGTATTATATCGGTATTGTAAGAAAGTTGTTGACAATTAGACTTTAAGGAGGTATGATTATATATGTATGAAAAAATGTAGTTTTGCTTTGTGAACTGCTTTAAAGCACTTTATAACTAAATAATTTTTATGTTTTAGGAGAGTTTAAATCTATGGGTCTTGTTACGCTAAAGCTTCAAAATTTAGTATTTCCTACTAACAAATATCTCAATGAGCATTGGTGGCTTCAATATCGTGGAGATAGATTGTTTTATAATGACGAATTGGGTGGCTATATGCTTCCTCAATATCGTTTTGTTGAATTTTTTACTTACTTTAATTCATTTTCTATTAAAAAATGGAAGCATTTTACCAATATAACTAATGTATCACTTCATCTTAAAATTAAAGGACACTTTTTTGTAAACACTTTCGGTCATTATATCAGAAACAATGTTATAGAAAAGGAAATTTCCGAAGATAAGCATTATAACTTCCCAGAACCAACAGAGCTTGTTATTAACTTTGAGCAAGAAAAAAGTTCGGTTATTTCTTTTCAGATTTCTTCACTTTCAGAGTGTGAAATCTATTCTGGCTACTATGCTACAGAGATTGATGAGGAGCAAGTGCGTAATGTAGATATAGCTATTGCTACAACTACATTTAAGAAAGAAGAATTTATTACTAAAAACGCAGAAATGCTCAAGAATGAAATTCTCTATTGTGATGATGAATGCTCAGACCATTTCTATGTTAATATAGTAGATAACGGCAGAACACTTAATCCTGATGATTTCAACGGCAGCAAGATGCATGTTTTCCCGAACCAAAATGTTGGTGGCTCGGGTGGATATGCAAGAGGTATGATTGAGGCTTTGCGTGGCAAGAAAAAGCCTACTCATGTTTTGCTTATGGACGATGATGTTATTATCGTTGCAGAAAGCTTAAAGCGTACATTCTATCTGCTTAGAGTTGTCAAAGACGAATATCAAGATAGATTCGTTAGTGGTGCTATGCTCTACTATGAAAAGATGAATGTTCAGCATGAAGATGTTGGTTATGTACATAAGGACGGTTCATATGGTCCTCAGAAGCCTTCATTCGAGCTTCAGAAATGGGATTCTGTTGTTAAAAACGAAGAAAACTATGATAAGTTTGATGACCATTATGCAGGCTGGTGGTACTGCTGTATTCCTACAACCTATATTGAAGCAAATAAGCTTCCATTACCACTCTTTATTCGTGGTGATGATGTTGAGTATAGCCTTAGGAATGATGCAAAGTTTATCACTTTGAATGGTATCTGCATTTGGCATATGGGCTTTGTTACAAAGTATAATGCTGCTATGGAGCTTTATCAGGTTCATAGGAACAGTCTTATTTTCCAAGCATTTAGTGGTGTATGCCAAGATATAGACTTCGTTAAGAGAATTACAGACTTCTATAAGGTTGAAATCCGCAGATTTAATTACAATAGCTGTGAGCTTTTGCTTGAGTCTATTGATGACTTTATGAAAGGCCCAGATTTCCTCTTTAAGCCTGAGGGCGAACGAATTATGAAAGAACATGGTGCAATGAACGAAAAGCTTGTACCAATAGAGGAAAATTATCCTGATATTGAGGTTAATCTTGATGACCTTTATAAGTTTGAGGAGCTTGGTTTCTGGCAGAAGGTATTCTATAAAATTACTGTAAACGGACATTTGTATCCAAAGTTTATGCTTACTGATGATGTTGGCGTAATCGCTTACGATTGGTTTAACTGCCCGAAAAAACAGTATAAGAGAAAGGTTCTCCTTGCTGTTAATCCATATGAAAATACTGGTGCTATGCGTGTGCTTTCAAGAAAGAAATATCTTGAACTTCATAAGCACTATAAAAAGACTATAAGAAATTATAAGAGAAATCATAAGAAAGTTGAGGAAGAGTTCAGAAAGAAGAAAGATGAATATACATCTTATGAATTCTGGCTTAACTATCTTGGAATTAAATAATAAATCATAAATAAAATAGCTAATCTTCTGATAAAGGAGATTAGCTATTTTTGCTTATTTTGAAAAATAATTTTGCCAGTATTGTTTTGAAGTTAGTTTTTCTTGATTGTGTATATAATCTGCACGAACCTTTTTATACTTTGTAAGAAATTTGAAAAACATACGAATAGTCTTTCCAACAACCCAGAAAAGCTTTCGTTTCTTGAGTTTTGTTACAAATGCAGTCGAACCATCTGCTTTAGTATGTGCAATGTATCTTGCACGAAAGGTCTTTCTGATTTCAATATCTGTCAAAGGAAGCTCTATGCAAATATTCTTTGATGGAAAAATATTTCCTCCGAAGCTTGGATAATATAGTGCAGAATTTACTATTTTAGGCTTTGAAATAATTTTCGCATTGCCGATAATGCTTTTATCATTTGCAGGTTTAGCAAGTGAGGAAAGATAAGTATTATATTTTGCAATATCTATGCTGAGAAGTTTTTCAGGGCCTTCCATAAAATCATCATATGCTTTGACCACTAATTCTGCAAGAAAATATCTTTGTAATAATGTAAGTCTTGCAGTTGATGCAAATAATTTGCGGATATTTGTAATTATGCCTGTATTTTTGTTGTGGAGAGCAGTATTTATAAGTTCATTTCTTTTTATGTAGTATTCAAAATGTCCAGCATACTTTCCATCAAAGCCATCGTGCCAGACAGCAATGCCGTTCATAGTTATGATAGGTTTTTGACAGCGAATACCATACTCTACATCATCGCTTTTGATGAAATAGGGCATAGGATAGCCGAATTTTTCTCCAAATGAAGTTGGAAAGCAACAATACCACCAAGCTTGATAATCTGCTTTTTGGAGTTTTTCGTTTGCGATAACACTTTCTTTTTTACGCAAATCTACTTCGTGTCCGATAGGCGAAAGATAAAAGCCGTCCCATAAAGCGCCACATTCGTGCTGTAAATATGGAATCTCAGAATGAAGCATTGTACCACCGATAAAGCTATCATAATATTCAGGCTTTAGAATTTTTAGTAGGGAATAGGTTTTGAGAATAACATTTGTATCGAGGCTTATGTCATCATCAAGAAAAATGATATGCGAACAGCCAAAATTAACACCCTCAAGCAAACCTCTTGCAAAGCCACCACTACCACCGCAGTTTGGATTATGTATAATTGTAATTGTGTTGTCAGAAAGTGTTTCAGGTAGTGTAGAACCATTATCCACAACAAAAACCTTTAGTGGGATAGAGTATTTCAAGCCAAAGTCACGCAGACGCTCCATATTTGAAATGATATACTTTTCACGCTTATATGTGCAGAATGACGCACCAAGCAGAATATCTCTTTGAGGGCTTACTTTTGTTTCATAAGAGCCACCAAAAATCTGACAATCACTTTTTGCTGATATTTCAGGATAGAAAATTTCTCCATCCTTGGCATCTATAATTGAAAAAGTTATTGCAAGGGCTTCAGGCTTGCTATTTTCTATAAGTCTTGAAGTAATAATGTTGCCATTTTCACGCTTTATAAAAATTTCGGCAAAGCCTTGAATTTTAATATTAAAGGTGATATTTTGAGCAAGAGTATATTTTCTATATTTGCCAGCGGAAAAGCTATTAAAGTAGCTGCACAAGCTACAAGAAGTGCCACCTTTAATATTAAGAGAATTATTATAGCTTGTGCCAATACCATCGAAATAAAGCTTGCTTTCATCAACAAGTATAGGAAAAGATAGCTCAAATAGCAACATTTTGCAATACTCCTTTTGTAAAATGATAGGGAATCCAGACGGATTCCCTATGGAAAATCTATTAGAAATCTATATCTTATTCACCAAATTCTTTAGCAATAGCCTCGAATACAGCAGCGATAACCTTATCCATATCGTAATACTTATAGTTACCAAGACGACCACCAAAAATAACATTTTCTTCCTTATCAGCAAGTTCTCTATATTTAGCGAAAAGTGAGTTATTCTTATCATCATTGATTGTGTAGTATGGCTCATCACCAAGCTTCCACTCGGAAGAATATTCACGAGAAATGACAGTCTTAGGCTGTTTGCCAAATTCAAAATGCTTATGCTCGATAATTCTTGTGTATGGAACTTCTCTGTCTGTGTAGTTTACCACAGCGTTACCCTGATAGTTATCTGTATCAAGAACTTCTGTTTCAAAGCGAACAGAACGATATTCGAGAACACCATAGCAATAGTTATAGAATTGGTCGATAGGTCCTGTAAAGAGCGTTTTCTTGATACTTGCTGCATTATTGCTATCCTTAATCCATTCAAAATAGTCTGTGTCTGTAAGAACATCAATGCCATCAAGCATTTTTTCGATAATCTTTGTATAACCACCAATAGGAATACCCTGATAGCGGTCATTGAAGTAGTTGTTATCGAATGTAAAGCGGAGTGGAAGACGCTTAATGATAAATGCAGGAAGGTCTTTGCAGTCACGCTCCCATTGCTTTTCTGTGTAGCCCTTGATAAGCTTTTGATAAACATCTTTACCTACAAGTGAGAGAGCCTGTTCTTCAAGGTTTTTAGGCTCTGTAATGTTGAGGTCGGCAATCTGGTCAGCAATAATTTTCTTAGCCTCAGCAGGTGTCTTAATACCCCAAAGCTTAGAGAATGTATTCATATTGAATGGGAGATTATAAAGTTCGTCCTTATAAATAGCAACAGGGGAGTTAATATAGTTATTGAATTCTGCGAATGTATTAATATAATTCCAAATCTTCTTGTCACTTGTATGAAAAATATGGGCACCATATTTATGAACATTGATACCCTCGATATTTTCGCAGTAGATATTACCGCCGATATGATTTCTCTTATCAATAACAAGGCACTTTTTTCCTCTCTTTTTCGCCTCATATGCGAACATCGCACCGTAAAGACCTGAACCAACAATTAGATAATCGTACATTTTAATCAACCTTTCACTATTTTTCTTAATATATTTCGTCTGAAAGACCCCGGAGGGAAAATCAAATTTCCAAGCTTATTACACGAGAAATTTTTGGTTGTGCCGCCAACTTTAGCAAAATGAATTCTTGGCAATTCGGCCCAGTTTATAGAGCCTTCTTTTTTGATATATGTCATAAATACGCCAAAAAGCCTTTCAGCCATCATGCCATCATCTCGTTCAATACGCTGTGGCATATTTGCGTCAACATATTCAAGAATATCAAAAAGCCAACTGCAATATTTATCAAAAATATCTCTATGCATAACATACATATTACAAAAATATAAGTATCTGCTCGACATATATTCATTAAACGCAGACAAAAACTCAGGATAGTTCAATTTCAATTTTTCTTCAATTAACTTAAATTCTGTTTTTCCATTTTTTTGTGTGCGGATTAGATGCTCATATGTAGTTTCGGGCATTTTTTCGGGAATAACTCCTATAATAGGATAAATTTTAAGAAGTGATATAATGTTCTCCTTATCATATCCATTTTTCTCAAGAAGTTCCTTTGTCGGAAAATCCTTAACTATATATGGTTTTGGCAATTTTCTTTTGGAATAGCTTTTATCAACTAAATTTTGTCGATTGAATGAAATATATCTTCTGCTATGAAAAAAGCCGAGATAATCTGCATTAGTGTTTTTCCAAGCATAATAATGAACTGTAAGCTCACAATAATAGGGATTTTTTTCAGATATATTATCGCCTATATTATCTTTGAGAGTATCCGAATCAATAGTATTATTATTTAATGCTGCACCTGCATATATATTATAAAGAAACGGAAAGGTAGGTTTGTCATTAGTTGCAGAACAAGAAATATATATAGCAAGCTTACTACTCAAACTATCATCACCCATAGAAATATATTACTTCTATTATAATATATTTTAAGAGACTTGGCAATAGTTTTTATCTATAAATGACAAACAGCAGACCGAGTAAATGGCCTGCTGTTTCGAAAACACAATTGAATTTTCGACTTAGGTAAGGATTATTTTGCAGTTTTCTTTGACTTTACAGCAACAATGATTGTTGTAAGAGCAACTACTGCTACTGCACCAGCAACGAGAAGAAGAGTTGTAGAAGCATCACCTGTTGTAGGGACTTTACCATTGCTTGTGATATTAGAAACATCACTTGGTTTAACAGAAGTACTATCACCAAGGGTTGCTGCAATAGAGCTTACTGCTACACTTGCTGTTGCAAGAGCTGCAAGAATCTTCTTTTTCATCTTCGGGTTCCTCCTAACATCATTTATTATACTATTTACAGTACAATAGAATTATATCATCAAGTTACAATATTGTCAATAATGGGAAAACTAAAAAATTAGCAATAAAAGGTGATTATATTGTAGAGTTTTATAGTAATTATAATTAAAATATCCAAGATGTATATGGTACTACTCCGTGTGCATTTTCGAACATACCATAAGTAAACATAGCGTAAGATAGAACTAAAATCACTATTGTGAGTATGATAGATTGATCTTTGAATCTTTTAACATCTTCTATAGGTGTTTCATTTGGTAGCATAACATTATTTTTAACACGACCAAAGCCATATTTTTCAACAGATGAAATAAGCTCAGGAACAAGCAATACAATATAAATAAAGAAGTAATATGAGAAACGCTCCAAAATAGAATGTCGTGCCATTATTATCATAAAGAATGTTCCTGCGAAAACCATACTTATAACATAGCGATTATCTGGATTTAGTTTTAGTATTTTCTCTGCATTGAGCATTGTGAATAACAAAATAATAATTGGTACTACGGCATAAATCAGCGAAATGCCTTCTGTAATAAATTGGGTATTATTATATTCCTGATGGAAAATCTTTGTAATAAGGTTTAGTATTCCTGTTGATGAGAAGTAGAAGATTGTGAGTGCATAGCCGTAAAATATAACCTGCTTTCCCGTAGGACGCATTTTTGCGAGGAAGTAGAAAGGAATCATTACAAGTACAGTTGAATGTAACAATGAAGCAAAAAGAATTACTAAAATGAACCAGAAGAATTTCTTTTTTCTTATGAATTGCCATGCAAATAGTGTGATAGAAACTGCAAAAGCCTGACGAATGAAGTTCATCTGCATAAAGAAAAGGAAGAAGTTTATATACATAAATGTTCCAATCCAAACTTTTTCTGTATTGCGATAAATAAATATTGCAACAGGAATCAGAGTGAAGATTGCAATTACTGCAAAATATGATGTGTAGCTTGGAAGAATCATTCCTAAAATCTTTGTTATAAAAACAAAACCATATTCCCAGTCATAGTAGGTGAAATTCCAAAAATCCTGTGTTTGCAGGTCCATAAAGGCTTTAGCATACATAACATAGTCATAGCCAATGAGAAATCTAAAAATTGTCAGTAAATAAAGTTGACCAAAAGACAAAAATAGAAATATCATATTTTTATTTTTAGATGGCTTATGAAAGCAGAATATCGCTGCCCAAACTAAGATAAGTAGGTTGTTTAAGTGGTAAATCAGCATATTGTTCCTCCAAGTTAAAATCCATTTTTTGAGAAAATACCTTTTGTTAAGGTCATAAATAGAATCTTTATATCAAACATAAATGTCCAATTTTCTATGTAATACATATCATACTTAATTCTTTCCTCAATAGAGGTATCTCCACCCCTAAGGTCATTTACCTGTGCCCAACCCGTCATGCCAGGCTTTACATAGTGTTTCAGCATATATTGAGGAATGGATTTTTGAAATTTGCTAACGAAAAACGGTGTTTCAGGTCTTGGGCCTACAAGACTCATATTGCCAATAAGCACATTAAAAAGCTGTGGAAGCTCATCAATACTAAAGCGTCTTATGAATTTTCCGACTTTTGTACAGCGTTCATCATCTTTTTCTGTCATCTTATCTAAGATTTCAGAATTTTCTTTCATAGAACGAAATTTATACATAGTAAATCTTTTTCTATTATAGCCAATACGCTCTTGCTTAAAGATTATCTTACCTTTTGATGTGGCTTTTATAGCTATTGCTACACCAATCATAAGAGGAGAGCTTACTATAATACCTATAATTGAAATAACAATATCACTCAAACGCTTTATAAAGGCATTTAATTTATTATCGAGTGGAACATTTCTTAGGCTCATTACTGGCAAAGAACCAAATTTACTGACATATATTCTTGAAGAAAAGGAGCCGAATATATTCGGAATAATTGATGTTTTAATTCCAAAGCGTTCACAGATATTATAAATCATAATAAGAATCTTTTCATTGCTGTCACTTGTCATAAGTACAGCTTCATCAATGGTATTTACCTCAAAATATCTTGCCAAAGCTTTGAAAGAACCAAGAAATGGCTTATTTATAGTATTGACTGGCTTATCATTGAAATATCCTGTAATCTCATAGCCGAGGTCTGGATTTCGTTTGATATTTTCTATGAATTTTTCAGTACAAGCATTTATACCGATTATAACAATATATTTTTTGTTATATCCTTTACTTCTCAAATAACGCAATATCCGTCTTAGAAAAAACCTATATGCAATTATTATAAAAGTATCTGCCACAAAGAAAATTATCAAGAAAAGCTGAAGCTGATATATTGATTCTGTTATAAGCAGAGTTAGTTCAAGAATAAAGAAAGCGGTAATGTTTGCTTTAATTATGTTCATGGCTTCATATCTCAAGCGAGTTGTTCTGTATGAGCGATAAAGGTCGTATAGGGCATAGAACATAAGATGAAGCAAAACTATTCCAAGTGAAAGTATAATTAAAATAAAGCTGTCACTCTTAATCTTCGTGCTGTTAAAGTCAATCTTATGAATACTGTCTGATATCAAGAAAGAAATAACAATACTGATAACAGCAGATAAAGCATCTACAAGAATATGTATAGCGTTAAATTTTCGCTGATTCTGTTTTATCATTATCTCACTTCCAATATCATGCTATTTTTCTTTGGAAAATTAATCGTACATATCTTCACGAAGCTTTTTTTGAATCATAAATTTCTTATAAGTTTTAAGGAAACAGAAAAATATAATTAAAATTACTAAAAAGATTAATGCAATATAAATCAGACTATATTCAGTAGACTCTGTTTCAAGTACATTTACTTTGCATACAGCCGTACTTTTTCCATCGAGAGTTTTATAGGTAATGTCAGCATAACCACTTTTTATGGCTACAAGCTCGCCTTTATCATTAATATCTACAACAGATTTATCTGAGCTTGTAACTTTGAGTTTGGTAATATCAGCATCACGAGGAGTAGTTATAATATTAAGCTCCTTGATGTCACCAATATTCATAGAAAGATATTCATTAGAAAGGCTTACAGTCTTTGGAGTGGTATTTTCTTCTGATTTGATTTCGCCCTGAACTGCAAGCATAGTTCCTTTATTGAGGATAGCAGTATATTTTATGTCTTTTCCACTTACTTTGATATTGTTGCTGTGAATAACCTTTCTATTGGAAGCATCATAATATGCAAAATTATAGGTGCCGTCCTTTATTCCTTTGAAAGTAAATTTGCCATAGGAATCTGTTTTAACTGTCGCATAATATATTTTTTTGTTTTTTGTATATGAGATTGCAATGGTAGTGTTTTTATATAGCTTATTAGAGGCATTGAGAAGTGTTCCACTAACCTTTCTGCCCGAAATATATTTTGTTCCTTCGCCTACATTAACCTTGCAAAAGCATGTGATTTTGCCGAAGGTTGCAGTTATTGTAGTAGAACCGTTTTCAATGGCTTTGATTGTTCCGTTTTCATCAACAGTGGCAATATCTTCATCAGAGCTTAAAAAGCTTGATGACTTTGAAAAAACATATTCATCTTTATTATAGTTATAAAAAATTGAAGACGAACTGCCTTTTCTTAGATAAAGCTCTGTTTCTGCAAGATTTATAACTTCGGCGTCCTTATTTTCTGTAACTTTGACTTTGCAAGTAGTGAAATTAAGACCATCACCACTTTTTATAACAATTTCAGTTAAGCCTTTTCCGGTAGCAATAATAAGACCGCCAGCAGAAACATTTGCAATGCTGGTATTTTTAGAATAGAAGGTTGCAGATTGGTCATCATCAGATGGAATAACCGTCCATTTTAGCTGATAAGAATTTCCTACTGCAAGGCTTATGTCATTTTTATCGAGAACAATACCTTGAGATGCAGCATTTGCAGGAAATTGAAATAAAGAAATTGTTATTAAAACAAAGAGCATAATACTCAATATTTTTATAGAGTGTACTTTGGTTTGCATGGAATAACCTCCATTAAACAGAATATGTTGGAATTGTTTCGGAAAGCTGAAGATAATAATGCAAAAGAACTTCTGTTGCCTCTGAAACTTCATATTTACTTTCGAGAAATACATTTTTCTTGATTTTATTATAAATTTCTGAATTTGAAAGCTCTGACATTTTTTCAGATAAGCCTATTTGGTCATTATCAGCAAAAAGCATACCGTTAAAGCCATCAATTATCAAGTCCTTATGTCCTTTTATCTTTGAAACAATAGCTGGAATACCACATTCAAGAGCTTCCATTATATTGAAGGGTAAACCTTCAATATGACTTGCTGATATAATTGCCTGAGCTGAGCGGTATAATATATTTGTATCTGTGATATATCCTAAAAAGCGAACTTTATGAGAAATTTCATAATATTCGGCGAGAGCCTTACAATTTTCAAGAAGCTCACCATTGCCAGCGAATAATAATACTGAATCAGGCTTTGTTTTTAACAGTTCTGAAAAAGCTTTTATAATAAGCTGTTGATTTTTTCTTTCGGAAAATTCAGCTACACAGAGGAAAACAAAATCATTTTCTTTTATTCCAAGAGATTTACGGAAAGAATTACACTCATCAGCACTTAAAACAGGAAATTTATTAGAATCTATTCCCATACCATTTATATACTGAATATTTTTACAAAAAACATATTTTTTGGCAATCTCAAGGTCATCGTTATTCATAGTGAGCAATAAATCAATCTTTGAAGAAGTGCATTTTTCTATGCTACGATAAAGCTTTGCTTTTTTTGAATTATCATCATTAAAAAGGTAGCCGTGACATATGTATATATGATAAGGCTTCTTTTTGAGCTTTGGAATTGCAAGTCTTGTAATAACTCCTGCAAGAGTAGTATTTGAGATTATTACATCATATGAATTTGATTTTATAATTTTAGAGAGTTGATTTATTGTCCCTATATTTCTTGGGGAATAAATTTTTTTTTGAAATATCAGGTTATAAGAGTGGTCAACCAAATTTTCTTTGACATAGCCCTCGGTTGCAGTATCAACTGTATGTCCATTTTGACGCAAGGCGTTTATTGCAGGCATATGGAAATTTTCAATATGTGATGCCCTCGATGCAGTAAATAAAAATTTAAGCTTTTTCATTTTTTATTTTTTGAGATTCTTTGGCTAAACGAGTTTGCTCTTCGATATATCTTTTATATGCAATACATACATCACGAGCGTTACCATTCTGAATAACCCTGCCTTTTTCAAGCCAAAGAGCTTTTTTACACATTTTTACAACAGAGTTGACATTATGTGAAACATATAGAACAGTTGTACCTTCTTTAAGGAGATTGGCAATTCTGGTTTCACATTTCTTTCTAAATCTTGCATCACCAACAGAGAGAACCTCATCAGCAATAACTATATCAGCGTGAACAGATGTGGCAATAGAAAAGCCAAGTCTTGCGAGCATACCAGAGGAAAAGTTTTTGATAGGAACATCAACAAATTCTTCAAGTTCTGCAAAGCTTATAATATCATCAAAACGCTTTCTCATAAATTCTGTTGAGTGACCGTGCATAGCTCCATTAAGATATACATTTTCTCTTGCGGAAAGTGTAGGTTCAAAACCACCACCAAGAGCAATAAGAGGTGCAATAGTACCTTTTGTGTATATGGTGCCATATGTAGGCTCCATAATTCCTGCAATAAGTCTTAGCAGAGTAGACTTTCCGGAACCATTAACACCGACAAGTCCCATAGACTCACCTCTTTTAAGCTCAAACGAAACATTCTCTAATGCCCAGAATTCGTCAAAGAAAAGATTGCCTTTAACCATATCTATGACATATTCCTTCAGGCTTGTTTGCTTATTTTTACTTAGGTTGAACATCATATAAACATTATCAACCTTGACTGAGGTTTCAGCCATTTTATTACCTCCAAATTACAAGTAGTTATAGAATTTACTTCTTTTTTCTTTAAAGACAAGTATGCCGAGAGCTAAGGTTAATATAGCGTAGCAGGTAGCGACAAGCAAGGTTTTCTCATTTGGAATGGTATTATAAATGAAAACCTCTCTTAAAATTCTTATATAAAGATATAGGGGATTGAAGTCCCATACAAAACGATATTCAACAGGGATAATTTCAATTGGATAGAATATTGGTGTAAGGAAATTCAGTGCATATGTGAGTATTCCATAGAGATGGCTTAAATCTCTGAAAAATACGCCATATGCAGCGAGAATAAGCGAACAGCCCATTGTAAAGATAAAAGCAAGTATAATAGGCAAAGGAAAAAGCAACATTGTAAAATGTAATGGCATACCTAAGACTAAAGCCAATATAAGCATAGGAACAGAAGAAAACAGAAGTGTTATAAAGGCAATAGTTACATTAGAAAGACAATACATATATTGTGGAACTTTAAATTTTCTGAAAACGCCTGCGTGATGATATACAGAAGAAAGTGATTGTTTTGTTGCTGTTACGAAGAAAGTCAGTATAAGATGACCTGAAATATTATAAATAGGATAGTATTCAATAGACCTTTTAAAAAGTGTAGAGAAGATAATTGTCATAATAGTTGCCAAAATCAAAGGATTAAGCAATGTCCAGAGAACACCAAGAAATGATTTATAGTATTTCATCTTGAAATCTCTCTTGACGAGTTCCTTTAAGAATGGCAGATATTCCATAAATTCATATAAAGCTTTATTTTTTGTCATTAGATTCTCTCCAATATAGTTTTTCGACTTAGCTAATCTAAATTATAACACTTTTTAGGGTTATATGTCTATACATATAAATTGACAAATTATTATTTTTAAATGATTTTGATGTAAAATTATATTTTTTGTACTAAGAATAA
>OMDZ01001001.1_pt1 | contig 14975 bp, 9 predicted proteins | sample 1673641 | NCBI WGS metagenome assembly OMDZ01 (sample SAMEA103958117, study PRJEB25191) | human gut metagenome | biome: human-associated habitat [ENVO:00009003]; feature: intestine environment [ENVO:2100002]; material: feces | place: Germany | collected 2013/2015
TGTAATTCTATTTTGATATATCGCAAAGAAAAAAAGAGTTTTTTTTATTGATTTACTATGTTTTAGTGCTATTTTGTCAGAAAACTGCCGAAATATATATACCTTTGTCCTTAAATTGTAAATATATGATGAATCAAAATAGTTCGGGATTCCTGAGCAGTATCCCGATGGTTACGAAAAACCTTATCATTATCAACCTGTTGTTTTGGGTAGCGAGTCTTGTTTTACCTAAAGTCGGGATTGATTTAGTCCAGTTATTCGGACTGCACTTTCCGGGTGTGAAGGATTTCTATCCTTTCCAGTTTGTGACTTATATGTTCATGCATGATACCCATTCGTTTGCGCACGTGTTTTTCAATATGTTCGGTGTGTATATGTTCGGACGCGTGCTGGAGAATGTCTGGGGGCCGAAGCGCTTCCTGATTTTTTACATGGTGACGGGTATCGGGGCGGGTATTACGCAGGAACTGGTTTGGCTGTATTCCGTCCATTCCTTCGCAAGTGCGAACGGGGTTACTCTGGTACAGTTGGTTGCAGGAGATCCTTCATTGAACTATCTGATTACGATCGGTGCTTCTGGTTCCGTATTCGGTATTTTGCTGGCATTTGCCATGTTGTTCCCGAATGTTCCGCTGTACCTGATGTTCATCCCTATTCCTATCAAGGCAAAATATTTCGTGATCTTTTACGGATTGGCCGAATTGTTTATGGGTGTCGCTAACAACGGTGGTGATTCCGTGGCGCATTTTGCCCACCTGGGCGGTATGCTTTTCGGTTATTTCCTGGTTCGGTATTGGAAAAAGAAAGATATAGACAATGGGCGATATTTTTACTAATCTCAAACGGACTTTCAATTCCGGCAACATCCTGGCAAAACTGATTTATATCAATGTCGGGCTATTCGTCATTATACGGTTGGCAAGTGTGATCCTGATGCTGTTCAATCTGGGCGGTTTTCCGTTTTTGCAGTATTTGCAAGTGCCTTCGTCTCCCGAATTGCTTTTGTACCGGCCGTGGACGATTATTACTTATATGTTCACGCATTTCGACTTTCTGCATATTCTGTTTAATATGCTGTGGTTATACTGGTTCGGCGGTTTGTTCCTTACTTTTTTCAGTGAGCGGCAATTAGGCGGCCTGTATCTGTTAGGAGGTATTGCCGGGGCTGTCTTGTTTCTTGTGGCATACAACATATTCCCTTATTTCCGTACAGTTGCCGCTTATAGTTATTTGATGGGAGCGTCGGCTTCGGTTATGGCCATTGTGTTTGCCGTCTCTTTCTACCGGAAAGATTTGGAGATCGGCTTGTTCCTGATCGGGAGGATCAAGCTGATTTATCTGGCCCTGTTTACATTTGTGATAGACTTGCTGGCCATTACATCGACGAATGCCATCGTAGGTAATACTGTGCCAAAGAGGTTCAAGTCTACTACTTTTCTGAAGGCATCCACTTCCAAATCGAGAATCGTCTTATCTGGGGCAATAGTAGCACCAGACATATTTCCTCCGGCAGCATTCAACAAGATATCAATAGTGTTAAAGCGTTCCAGAATGGCTATTTTATTTTCTTCCAATACTTCTTTGTTCAGAACATCCGTTACCAAAAACATAGCTTCTGTTTTCAGATTCAGTTCAGTTTCCAGTTCTTTGCCGATTTCTTCCGTACGGTCAAGAATAACGATTTTAGCTCCCTGTTCAGCTAAATAAAGAGCTATCCCCCTACCTAAAATGCCGCAACCACCTGTAATGACAATTACTTTACCATTTATATCAAATAAATTTTTCATGATTTTTTATTTTATAAATTACTTCTTGAGCTTTATTTTTAAATAAGCACGATCATCAAAGGAGCAATTTCCTTTTTTAACCCCTTTCGTACTCTTGTACAATCGCATACATAGAGGATCTTTTTCCAAAATATCTGCAAGGTAACACTCTGACTCATGCAATGTAGAGTATAAATGCGGATAACCATCGGAAGATAAAATTATCTCATCTGCATTTCCTACCGGAAAGACATTAACCTGTTTCATTTGTATAGGAAAGCCATCGAATACAGGAAATGCAAACCGTTGCCCTTCTATCGGGCAGTTTTGCAAAAGAGCTTGTTTCTGTAAGAAAGGATAAATAAAATCCCGTCCTAAATCATGAGCTTCAAGTCCTTCCATTGTGGCGCCGTTCAGCAAAGCAACTTCATTGAAAGCAGCACGTGCATTCGCCATGATAGCATCTATTTCTTTCTCGTTAGAAGAATACAAGTTTCCAATGATACATTGACAATCGCCTACCTGCCATACCTCATTTCGGGTATAACTATAAATCACTCCATTAGCAGTAAAGCGCTTTCCCGGTTCGGTTTTCAATTCATCAAGTAAGTTGTGTTCTACATAAAACTGGTGTATTTTTTCTGTAATTCTACGAAGTGCTTCTGTTGCATCAATATCCTTGGGAAATTCACGAATAGCCTCCAAAGCAAGTTCCATAGCCAGACGGCCTGTTTTCTTGCCATCATGAGTGAAAGTAGATTTAGCGGTAGCTCCATCAATAACAGCCGCGAAATAAGGAGTGACAATGATGCCATCTTCATTCGTCTGCGGACTTTGCTTTCCTTTCAAGAAACTCTCTTCAATAGTAAAATTCGGAACAGAAGGAGCTTGATATTCATTCTCAGATTTTAAATAGGTCCAATCGCGATCACAATTCATAACTTTTGCTTTATATTTCAAATAGTCAATCAAGTATGCCGGACGGTCTGTCTGCAAGATAGTAGCACCCAGATTATTTATCAGGTAACCATAGCCTTTATCCTTATTTAGCAGTGAACAATCATCGTCGTGTCCACCGGCATGTGTATCCCATAACGTATTATACCATATATGAGATTTACCAGCCATGATTTTTTTAACCTCATAGGGCAACGGATTTGTATCGTAGGCAAACTTAAACTCAATAGCCACCGGTTTCAATACCCGAAGATAATCATTTAACTTCTGAGTGGCATCTTTATCATCCAAATTAACCTTTGGCATAAAAACTACTTTATCCAAGTATTTTCCATAATCACGCTTCACATCTTCAGCCGGAGCATTACTTTTCATTATTACCAGATTAGTAGTTCCTGTTTTTTCCAGTAATTCATAAACCTGATCGAAATAGTCAAAAGCTTTGTCCAGATTAAGCATTACTTTTCCCTTAGCCAGCAATAGAGCTTCCTCTAATGTGGGAACTTTATAAATAGTCTTAATATGACAGCCATTTCGTAAGCGCAAATCTTTTATCTCAGCTAAAGTATGATCTTCAACTTTTCCTTTTCCGGTAGTAGTACGGTCAAGTGTCTGGTCATGCATGAGAATCAAATGCCCGTCTTTAGTCCGGCCAAGATCTACTTCAACAATGTCAACTCCCATATGGATAGCGTTTTCAATGGCTTCCAGTGAGTTCTCGCAAGCATTTCGCCAGTCACCGCGATGGGAAGCTACCAATACACCCGAACTATTCGGATCAAACAGTTTAGCACGTATCTGTGCCAGTCTTGTAACCTCTATTCCGGATATTTCAAGATATTTCTTTGCGTAACGTTCACCTAATATTTTTTGTGACTTTGCATCGAAATGGAACTCATCAATATTAGTCAGCCCTTCAGATGAAACAAGACTCGCGTAAGAAATGCTATCAGGAATCGCAGCAATCCGTTTCACAATATGCGAATAATCCGGATTCCACTGTCCTATTTCTCCGGCAATAAAGGGTAAATCGGGAATACCTAAATCGGTACGCAAATCTGTAACCAATTTATTCAAATGATTCAGATAGTTCTGATAATCATCCCGGTTTGATTCTCCCTGATGCCATATTATGGCTTCCGGTTTCATATCAGGGTACGCACACAATGCTTGTTTTATACGGCTTAATGTTTTCTTATAATAACCTGCCGGATCCTTCTTCATGAAACGCTCTAAAGCTGTACCTCCACGTGCATTGACTACAAGATATATAGTATCCTGCAACTGCTCGGACAAAGTCTTAGCAAAATGGTAGCCGGGACCTAATTTTTGCATCGTAATACCCTTACGGATATTTGAGAAACGGTTCAATGGATTTCGGGCAACTTCAAAACGTCCGTCGGCATCCAGCAGCTTTACCAATGGTAAAGCTGCCGTATCCGCATTTTCTATAGGTGCCCTCCCTGACATATTGGATTGTCCGAGCAGAATGAATAAACGCTTATGAGTATCCTGCTGCGCATAGGTCAGGAAAGAAACCAATAGAAATAATAATAGTATTGGTAATTTTTTCATTCTTCTATCTATTAATAGTATCCTTCATTTTGTTCTTCCTCAATCTTGCCTGCCGGTTTCAAACGGTCGATATGATTTTGAGGAATAGGACGTAACTTATGGAAAGGTCTCATGGTTCCGGCAGCTTTGGCTTCTCCATTGAATTTCATAACCCAATCATACAGAACCCCGCAACGTACCAAGTCTTCCCATCGATAAATTTCACCTAACAACTCACGGCCTCTTTCATCCAAGATAAAAGTGACAAAATCGCTCTTCAATTCATCCGGTGTAACTTTTATCAAATCGTAGGTACTGTTCATGTCATTCATTTCGCCACCTTCTTCTTTCCAATATTGGGGAGCTTTCACTTCTTTATCGGCCCATGCTGCACGCTTCCTAACTACATTGATATATTTTGCTGCCAACTCATAATCTCCTTTTCTACCAGCAGCTTCGGCTGCAATCAGATAAGTTTCTCCCAAACGCATGCGTACCCATTCCCGTGCACCTGCTTGCGTATTTTTATCCGGACGTGTAGGATCAAGATGTTTAACCAGTACGGGATGACCTTCTATATCGTGCATCTCATAAGGCATATATACATATTTAAAGTTAGCGAGATACTTTTTCATCTCTAATGTTCCTGGTTGCAAGCCACATTTCTGTACAGAAAAATAAATGGCTGTATCTCCTAACTCAATTTTATTCTTACCCTCTTTTTGTCCTTTTGCGGGATCGGGAGTAAAATAGACTTCACCATTATAGGATAAAGTTTCCCATTTAGGCAATGTCTTTTTGTTATTCGCATAAAAAACCATTTTGAAACTCTTATAGAAACGAGAGTCGTTTTTACGATCGAAAAGGGTGAGTAAAGTCTTATCAGTCGGACGAATCATTCCATAAGGACGTCCATTTGCAATATCACGTATCATACCCGGTTGTAATTCATACATGGCTGCATTCCAATAAAGATGAAACCAGTTTCCGTCATCATTATACAACGGATTATTTGTAAATTGCACTGCATAAATTACTTCTGAGTTGCCCTGATTCTTCATATCCCATAAGTCCGCATAGTTGCTCATTAATTTGTGCGTACCTCCATTCTCCGGTAATACACTCTCTGCATAATAAAGACAACTATCCAGATCGGTAGGCTTCATGCCACGAATCTCAGTTTCCGCACTGGCACGAGTCAAATAAACTTTGGCAAGAAGGTGTGCAGCAGCATCTCTTGAAGCTTTACCTCCATTGGAGGGTTTCGTAGGAAGTAATGGTTCTGCAACTCTCAAATCACTAATAATCTGATTGTAAATATCTGACACAGCGGCCCGTTTATAATCGGTTCTCACTTCAAAATTCCCTTTTGTTTCCAAAGGAATTTTACCAAACTGCTGTACTAAATCAAAATAAAAATAAGCACGCAAAAAATGCAATTCTCCTAAACTCAGTTCTTTTTTAGCTTCGGATAATTCAGTACTTTTTTCTACTTGGTTTATAGCAATATTCGCCGTACTGATTGCTTTATAATGATTTTCCCAGAATTCATATAAAACCTTCAAAGAAGGATTCATAAAACCGGATTCATAACGATTAAAAGATTCGCGAGTCTTTCCGTCACGTGCTTCAGTAAACAAATCAACTCCTAATTCCGTCATCATATTATACCTGGCTTTATCACCGGCTCCCCATCTCATATATGAATAAGTGGCAACTAATGCTGCATCTATTCCCTTTTCAGTAGCATAAAAATCATATGTCAGCTTTGAAGAATCATCTTCTTGCAGCCAATCGCTGCAACCCGAAACCAAGAAAGCAAACAACAACATAATACTAATATATCTTATTTTCATATCTCAACTATTTTAAAGATTTAGAACTCTGATTAATTTTAGAAAGAAAGATTTACTCCACCCATCCATGTCGAAGCACTTGGCGCTGTATAGCCTCTTGCTCCTTCAGGATCAATTCCAGAGAATCCGGTAATAATAAATGGATTGTTTGCAGAAAGATATACACGTATTTTACGAGCACGTATTTTTTTCAATAATTTCTCCGGTAAAGTATACCCCAAAGTTATATTTCTAACTCTGATGAAATCAGCCTTTTCATATTGAAGTGACTTCACATAAGCTGGTGAAGCATTGTCAACACTGGGACGTGGATAGGCATTTGTCGGATTCGTCGGAGTCCAGTAATCAATAACAATACTGTTAGCACGTCCGGGTTTATTCAAATACTCAATATTATTATTAAGCATAGCTCCCACACTGGCATACAGGAAAATAGAAAAATCAAATCCTTTATAGCTGATACTATTCACCATACTTGCAATGAACTTCGGACTGGTAGAACCTAATATTTTGCGATCAGCCTCCGTAATTTTCTTATCGCCGTTATCCCATATCTTTATATCTCCCGGTTTAAAGTTGGCACCATTCTTATTAAACTCTTCCATTTCAGCCAAATCTTCCGGTGTATTCTGCCAGATTCCTATTTTCTCATAATCATAATGCACATTAATAGGATGTCCGATAAACCACTTATTACCAATATCATCTACTTTCCCATTATACAGTGATTCGATAGATTCTTTATTTGCATAGAACATCACGTCGGTAGTCCACTGGAAACTTTTCGTATTGATATTCAAAGAAGAAAGTGAAATTTCAATACCTTTATTTTTAGTTTCACCTACATTGGAAAGGACACTCCCAAATCCAGACACGACAGGTATCTGACGTTCCAGCAAAAGGTCAGAAGTGTGTTGAAGGTATAAATCAACAGTACCACTTAGTCTGTTATTAAAGAAACCAAAGTCTACACCTACGTTCCATTGTTTTGTGGTTTCCCAAGTTAATTCACTATTTGCCATTATCTTAGGTGCATATCCTAATACTTCAGAAGCTCCATTATCCCATACATATGTAGACAAGCCAAGACCGCCTCTCGTCATATAAGGATCAATAGAAGAATTACCAGTCTTTCCCCAACCAGCTCTTAACTTTAAATTAGAAAGGAAATTCAGCTTCTTCATAAAAGCTTCTTCACTGACACGCCACGCCAATGCCACTGATGGGAAAGCAACCCATTTGTGCCCCTCTGCTAAACGGGAAGAGCCATCATAACGTACTGAACCGGTAAAGAGATATCTTCCTTTAAATCCATAATTGACACGTCCCATAAAAGACGCCATAGTCCACTTCGTCAAATTACTACCTATTTTATCTATAATAGAAGAAGATGCCAAGTCGTTGTACAGCAAATCATCTGAAGTAACATCCTGCACTCCAATCTTATTCGATTCTGTCTTATCTTCCTGAATAGATTGCAGTAAGGTCACACCCAAAGTATGGTCTTTACCAAAATCACGGTTATAGAACAGCATGTTCTCAAGAGTCATCATCGTGTACTTACTCATACCATTATAGGCATAGGAGGTTCCTAACTGGCGGGTACTTGTGTTAGAGGAATAGAATTGATAATCTTGTTTAGTGCGGGCGTCAAGTCCTAAATTACTTTTGAACTTCAAACCCTTTACAGGGAAGGTCACTTCCACATAATAACTACCTAAATATCGACTAACTTTCTCAGGTGCAGATACTGCTCCTTCTTCAAGATTCATCAAAGGATTCCACATTTGAGCATCGGAGGCTACCAACTGAGTGGGAGTACCATCCTCATTGCGTAATGAGCCTAAAGGACTGATGCGGTACATATAAGCATCACCTTCCATCCCACTACCACGCTCCTTTACAGAATGTGAGTATTGCGTTTGAAGTCCAAATTTAAACCACTGGTTGATTTCATGATTCAAGTTCAAACGTATAGAATAACGTTCGTAACTCTGATCTTTCATGATACCTTCATTTTTATTATAAGTAGCAGATGCCAAAAAGTTTGTTTTCGCATTTCCACCATTGACGCTTATCTGATGGTCTGTTATAATACCATTGCGTGTAACATGATCAAACCAATTGTCAGAACGTACTTTTGAAGGGTCATAATTTCCATTTTCATCATAAGCCATCATCAATGATTCAAGTACATAGGCGTCCTGTTTGAACATGGGATTTGCCATATCCGCTGTTTTATCAGGATAGTCCGTAGGATATTTGTTCGAACTATTTGTATTACAGTAAGCCTCACGCACATATTCTGCATATTGGGCTCCATTCATTAATTCCAGTTTATTCTGTATAGTTTGAACACCAAAGTACCCGGAATAGTCAACCTGCGTTTTACCATCTTTACCTTGTTTGGTCGTAATCAAAACAACACCATTCGCACCTCTTGAACCATAAATGGCAGTAGCGGATGCATCTTTCAAGACTTCCATTGAAGCAATATCCGAAGGACTTATTTCTCGAAGTCCGCCTGTAATAGGTACACCATCAACTACATATAACGGTTCATTACTGGCATTGATTGAACGTTTTCCACGAATTAAAACTGTAGGCGAGGTACCCGGCGCCCAATTATCCTGAGAAACCAATACACCGGAAGCACGTCCTTGTAAAGCTTCAGAAGCTGAAGTTACAGGAACTGACGCTATCTTCGCTGCATCTACAGAAGCCATTGCACCTGTTACATCTCTCTTTTTTTGCACACCATAACCCACTACTACTACTTCATCTATCAATTCGCTATCTTCTTTCAAAGTGATATTTGCTAAAGTTTTATCATTAGCAGCAAAGGTTAACGACTTATAGCCTACAAATGAAATAGTAATCATGCTATTCTCAGGGACATTAGCCAAAGTATATTCACCATCAATGTTAGTGATAGTACCTTGTGAAGTTCCTTCAATTATAATACTGGCACCAATCACCGGCTCGCCTTTATCATCAACTATAATACCGGAGATTGTTTTAACTTTTCGACTTTGCTGTACATCCGAAGTTGACTTTTCTTTCAAATAGATTTTCTTCTCACCAATTTCAAAGGTCACATTCGTACCTTTCATTAATTGAGTAAGTACTTGGGAAAGTTCTTCTTTATTAGCTTCAATAGTTACAATTTGGTCAGGATCAACCGTAGGACGACTGTATGCTACAGTTAGCCCTGTTTGTTGAGTGATAGCATCAAAGACTTTTGCTAACTTAACTTGCCGAAATTGCAAGGTTACCTTCTGGGCAGAGGCTGTAAACGAAACCATCAAGCCTAAAAGAAGTACAAGTAAAATCTTGTGTTTCATAACTTAAATTTTAGATTAACATTAGTATAAAAATTCGCTTTATACTAAGTAGACACACAAGATTTCGGAGCGGGTGAGGAAAAAATGCTTTTTTGCAAAAAAAGTTTGGAAAAAGGCTTTCCAAGGCCCAAGAATCGTCATCAGCGATTCAAAATGTAGCTCGTCATCTTGCTTTTATTTATATTTGATACAGTCTGAAGCTATTTATTTGGCTGCAAACTGATAAAAAAGAATTCGCATGAGGTATAAGGCATGGATAGGAAAGCGGCTAAACAGCTCAAATTGTATTGCAAAGATAATATGTTTTTTTGATAGGATAAATTGTTCCTTATGATTTTCCGAGAAAACATTGAGCTTCACAACAAATAAAAAGCAAATAGAACTTGCTACTTTTGCAAAAATAAAAGGCTGACAATATGGAACAATTAGATGTATTCGATTGCTTGAATGTGCTTATAGCGAGCTATTTCACCGATGACCGGGGGTGTGCCCACGAAAACAGGGAGCATACGCTTATTTATCTATGCTCCGGCGAATTGGAAATAGAGGAACGGGGAAAGAAAACCGTTCTGCATCCGGGAGACTGCGCCTTCATGCGGCGTGATAACCGGATGTGGCTGCAAAAAAAGGTTGAGGACGATAAGCCCTACCGCTCCGTCGTGCTGAAATTCACAAAGCCTTTTCTGAGGGAGTTTTACCATACACTCAACCAACAACAGATACCGGCCGACTCCAAACGTGAAAAAGCAAGCCTGCGTGTATTACCGAGTAACAGACCCGACATTCGGTCGCTGTTCGAATCGGTTATCCCTTATTTTGATGCGGGCGAAAAGCCTTCCGAAGATGTACTGAAGTTAAAAATGACCGAGGGGCTGTATGTACTGCTCAATACCGACAGGAACCTCTATGCTTCGCTGTTCGATTTCGTGGAACCATGGAAAATAGACATTCTCGACTACCTGAATGAGAATTACATGTATGACCTCTCGATGGGGGAAATCGCGAGTTATACAGGACGCAGTCTGGCAACCTTCAAACGTGATTTTGCCAAAGTGAGCGATTTGACACCGCAGAAATGGATTATCAGGCGTCGTCTGGAGGCAGCGCACGGCCTGATAAAATCGGGCAAGAAAAGAGTGACGGAAGCCTGTTTCGATGTAGGCTTCAAGAACCTGTCGCATTTCTCCAAAATATATAAGGAAGCCTACGGTGTAGCCCCGTCATGGTAAAATGAACTTCAGGACAAAATTAATTGAGCCTCGTAGCAAAGTTGTTACGAGGCTCTCTTCGTAACTTTGCACCAGAACATTAAACGAAGCATCATTATGAATGAAATTTTTGCAAGAGACTTGAACGGAGAAATTGTTTCCCCGTCGGATCAAGGATACGACGAGTTAATAAACTCCATTTGGGATACAATGAAAACAGCGGCCGAACTGAACAACGGCTACCATACACCGGAAGAAGTCCGCCGGATACTGGGAGAAATCATTGGGCAGGAAGTGGATGAATCCGTAACCTTACTACCTCCGTTTTATGTGGATTACGGCAAGCATATAAAGATAGGTAAAGGCTGCTTTATCCAACAGTGCTGCACGTTTTTCGGGCGTGGCGGCATTACACTCGGCGAACATGTTTTGGTCGGTCCGAAAGTAAACATCATTACCATCAACCATGACTCCGATCCGGAAAACCGCAGTGCGACTTACGGCCGTCCCGTTGTCATTGAGGATAAAGTTTGGATCGGTATCAACGCCACGATTCTCCCCGGTGTCAGAGTCGGATACGGTGCTATCATAGGAGCAAACAGCGTAGTAACCAAAGATGTGCCGCCCATGACCGTTGTTGCGGGCAATCCGGCAAGAACAATCAAGTAACTAAAAAAATAAATAACATGAAAGAAGAAAACAATAAAATGAATATCAGCCGTCGCGGATTTCTCAAGACGGCAGCACTGGCAGGAGCCGCATTGGCCATGCCCACCGGACTGGACAAGGTATTTGCCGCTGAAACGAAACAAACGGCAGCATCTGATAACAATAGCGATGTCGCCCACATTACAGGACATCGTATATTGGGTAAGGGCAAGGCAGCTTTCGAAGTGTCGGCACTCGGTTTCGGCGTGATGGGCATGACCTACAACCGTAGCCAGCATCCGGACAAGAAGCAATGCATCCGGTTGCTGCACGAAGCAGTGGATCGCGGTGTAACACTCTTCGATACCGCCATCATCTACGGGCCGCTGACCAACGAGAATTTAGCCGGAGAAGCACTGGCCGAGTTCAAAAGCCGGATTAACGTAACGACTAAATTCGGACACGAAGTAATCGACGGAAAAGGCACGGGACGTCAAGACAGTCGGCCTGAGACCATCCGTCGCTATTGCGAAGAGTCACTCCGTCGCCTCCGACTCGATTCGCTTCCCATGTTCTACCAGCACCGTGCCGACCCCAACACCCCGGCAGAAGAGGTGGCATCGACTATTGCCGACTTGATGAAAGAGGGCAAAGTACAACACTGGGGCATGTGCGAAGTCAACACCGAGACCATCCACAAGGCTCATGCCGTTTGCCCGCTGACGGCCATCCAAAGCGAATATCATCTGATGCACCGTCTGGTGGAGGAAAACGGAGTGCTCGACGCCTGTCGGGAACTGGGAATCGGCTTTGTTCCATACAGCCCGCTGAATCGGGGATTTTTGGGCGGCTGCATCAACGAATACACGGTTTTCGACCCAAACAACGACAACCGACAGACCCTGCCGCGCTTCCAAGCGGAAGCAATGCGGGCAAATACCCGCATCGTGAATGTGCTGCAAGCCTTCGGCCGCACGCGAGGCATGACCTCGACACAAGTAGCACTCGGCTGGTTGCTCCAGAAAGCACCGTGGATCGTACCGATTCCCGGAACAACAAAACTTGCACATCTGGAGGAGAACCTGCGCACACTGGAATTTACACTTTCTCCCGAAGAGTGGAAAGAACTGGAAAACGCTGTTGCCGCCATCCCCGTTGTCGGAGACAGATACAATGCCGAGCAACAACGGCAGGTAGGTCGCTAAAACAAAACACATTGAGCCTCGCAACAAAGACGTTGCAGGTCTTTGCTTTTATCTTTGCATCAAAGAAACAACTAAAAATAACAGATATGAAAATGAAAGTTTTATTTTAATATGTAAGAAGCTATGAAAAAGTACCTGTATTTATTATTCGCCGTTTTTGTAGCGGTGGGATTGAGCGCCTGCTCTACCGATAGTAACGAACCGGATGGTCCGCAGACCGAAGTTCCAACACCTACTCCCGATCCTGATCCTACTCCTGACCCCGATCCGGCAACGGGTAAAACCCTTATCGTGTATTACAGTTTCACGAACAATGTGCATACGATTGTCAGTGACTTACAGACACAGATAGAAGCCGATGTGATAAGAGTTGAACCGGCCGAAGAGGGACTCGACTATGCCGCCAACAACTATGCTATCGGAAGCGCGTTGATTCAGGCAATCCGGAACCAGCCGAATGACGCGGCGTCTTATCCTGCAATCAAACCTGTGGAGGTGAATATCGCTGATTACGACCGGATTATCATAGGCGCACCCCTTTGGTGGAGCAATATGGCTGCCCCATTGCAAACATTCCTGTTTCAATACGGCAACCGGATGGGAGGCAAAAGTATCGGTCTGATCGTATCAAGCGCAAGCAGTGGAATCAGCAGTGTAGAGTCTGATGCCAAACGGCTCATTCCGGAAGGCAACTTCCTGACTCCAAGTCTGTGGATACGCTCTTCACAAACGTCCAACTGCCATTCGCTAATTGCCGGCTGGCTGAATCAAATCAATTAAAAAACAGATTATGAAACGGTTATTTATATCTTTATTGCTGTTCATTCCGGTAATGACTTTTGCCGGATGCAGATATTAGCACCATAAATAAAAAAATAATTCAAAACGGGGCTGAAACACTTGACTTCGCCTTTCTGATGTAGTATCTTTGTAGAAGTTTAAAATGAAACTCTAATATAAACCTAAAACTTTCGTAAATGGGAAAAATAAGACCTTTACAACGAAACATTAAACAGTGCATAAAATTGACAATATATTCAGCTAAAGTAGGAGTTAATCCATATAATCAACCGATGGTTTACTCCTAAGCTATTCAGGTGGATTATAGTTAATACGGGTGACTTTCATCCCAAACAATGACGGGTATAAAAGATAAAAAGGCGGTCATTCTCATGAAGAATTATCGCCTTTTTTGTATACATATATTCTATTTTAGTTTTAAGATCGATTTCTACGCTGTTAATAAACGTCGGCAACATTCTTAAAAAACATTCCTCTTATTCTTTAAAAACGTTGTTCACGGTTATTAATGGGACATACAGAATAGTCTTGAATTATTACCAATCTCCATTTACGTTTAAATATCATACAGTTCAATATTTAATATAGTCAATGCGCAAAACAAGGATACTTTCTGTAATGCGCAAGTTTAATATAGCGTAAACTACCTGCAATACGCACTTTACTGAACGGAATTTTACCTGCAATACGCACTTTTATTTCACATATTGTTTACAACTCAAATCTACAGAATCAATGCATTATACGGGAATCCTCTTTTTTTCTTGTGACTATCACTTCCTTTTCAGCCTCTTTATATTCAAACCGTAACGGCGCAATCTTTTCCAGATCACCCAGAACTTTTTCGAGAAGCGTATTCTCGGATGTAATCGTAAAGTATACATCCCAAGCTGACTGGTCTTCTATCTTGAAGTTCACATCATACCAACGATTTAGCACTTTGATAACTTCGGACAGCGGGGCATCCTTGAAAGCTATCACATTCTTTTTCCAAAGGGAAGACAGCTGGATATCGGCATTCCGGGTAATGGTGCAATGCTCACTTTCCTTGTTATAGACAAGTTTCTCACCGGGTTTCAACGGATATTTCTTATCTGAAGCAAGTGTCAGATTAACACGGCCTTCGTCCAAACAGACTGTGATATCCTTATTCTCCGGATAAGCCTGAACATCGAACGAAGTTCCCAGAACATGCACGGCAGGCCCGTTAAGATTGACAATGAAAGGTCGGTGGGAATTCTTTGAGACTACAAAATAAGCCTCGCCCTCCAGATAGACTTCACGGCTGGACAACGCAAATTTCTTAGGATACTTCAGGCGTGAATCTGAATTTATATAAGCACGTGTGCCATCCTGAAACATCATTTGCAGGCGCTCACCTTTGGGCACATAGATTTCTTCGTAACCGGAATCACCCAGCAGATCGACACGGGTATTCACCTGGACAAACAGCCCTATCAGCAGCACAAACGGAATGAGTACGGCTGCCACACGAAAAGTAATCCTGCGGATACGTTTCTGCCGGATGTTGCGGCGGATACGGGCAAACATCTCTTCGGACGGGATTTCGTGATTGACATAGAGTTCTTCAAATCCTTGTTTGATCTGTACGGCATCACGGTCCATACTTTTAGCC
>OMDZ01001007.1_pt1 | contig 14925 bp, 9 predicted proteins | sample 1673641 | NCBI WGS metagenome assembly OMDZ01 (sample SAMEA103958117, study PRJEB25191) | human gut metagenome | biome: human-associated habitat [ENVO:00009003]; feature: intestine environment [ENVO:2100002]; material: feces | place: Germany | collected 2013/2015
CGTTCCAGACTTTCTACGTTCGATCCGTCACCACCACCCGACAAGAAGGGAGCATAACCACTGTTGATCATAATCTTACGTTTAGCCGATCCGTTAAAGAATACGCCGAAATCGAACTTCTTATACGAAACGTTCAGTCCGAAACCGTACTGTATGCGGGGGATTTCATCGTAAGGCGACAACATGACCTGGTCTTCAGTCGTAATCTGTCCGTCGCCGTTCACGTCACGATACTTGATATCGCCCGGCATGATATTAGCACCCAGCTGTGACTGGTCGGCCCAGTTGTCTATTTCCTCCTGGCTTGAGAACAAGCCTTCGGCAATGTAACCCGTCTGTACGTTCAGCGGTTTCCCAGTCTTAGTCTGCCATACATACGGATATTCAGGTTCGTCTACATACTTATATTCGTTCTGGTTATAAGTGAAGTTTCCACGGAAATCTACCGTCCAGTCTTTACCGAACTGTTTGGTCCAGTTGACGCTTAATTCCACACCTTGATTCACTACTTCACCAATATTACTCCAAGGTACCGAACCCCAGTATCCCAACAGATTAGGCCATGAAGAACGAGCCATCAGAATACGGTCACGAAGATCGTGGAAATAATCAAATGTGATGTTCACCTGATTCAGAATTGACATATCCACACCGATATCAAACTTCTTTACGTGTTCCCAACCGGCATTTTCAACAGCCAATACATAGAAGGCAGGACCACTACGGTAAGTTTCGTTAGTAGGCAGACCAGTCCAGAAATTATGTCCGGCACCGATGCTGATGTTATTTTGGTACAAGAAGTGAGGAGCACTTCCGTTAAACTGGTCACTACCTACCAGACCGTAAGATGCTCTGATCTTGAAATGATTGATATACTGAGAAATCGGTTCCCAGAATTTTTCTGCACTTGCCACCCAACCGATAGAAGCTGCAGGGAAGAACTCGAAACGCTCGCCGGCGGCCAGACGTTCGGAACCGTTGTAACCAAAGTTGAACTCAAACAGATACTTGTTGGCATAGTCGTAAGTCAGACGGCCGGAATAACCCTGATTACGGTTAGGCAATACATCACTACGATATTCACGCATCATGTACATCAACATCGCCGACAGGTTATGTTCACCGAAGCTGCGCTTCCAGTCGGCACGAACATCAAAGTAAAATGTCTGATCGGCCGATTTGGTGACTCCGGACTGGCTAACATAGTCAGTACCTGTTTGCAGCAGTTCCAGGTCATAAGTATCTGTAGCCGGATCATAAGAACCATCTTTTACTCTATAATAATAAGGTGTCAGTGAACGGGAATAATAAGACTGAGACCAGTTCTTAAAATTCACCAATGCCTTCACACTCAAACCTTCTGTAATAAAACTCAAATCTTGAGTCAAATTCAGCGAAGTGTTCAATGTGTTATAGTTGGTTTCCTTGAATGAACTCATCATATAAGCATAAGGGTTCGTACCATACACACCCGATTTTACTTCTGCATTACCAAAATAGATGTGCTCATCATCACCGGGGAAATAAGCAGGGAATGAAACGGGATTGGCAGACATAACAGCCTTATACAAATCGGAAGTTGAATAGTTAGGACCTTTTTGGTTACCGATCTGAGCCATCATGCGCAAGTCGACCGTCGTGGTATTGGTCAGCTTATACGAAATATTATTCTGGAAGTTATATTCCCAGTTATTAATGTTCGGATTGTAGTAATAATCAGTCGGAGCATCCAGCAAACCGGTATCGTGATTGGCCTGTAAACTTAAATAATAAGATACACGCGATCCACCACCCTGAACATTGATATTGGCACGCTGGTTATAGTTACCATCCCTGAACAGCAGGTCGTACCAGTCCACATCGGGATAGACATACGGATTCGTGCCGTTGGCCGTATTCTGTATCTGCTCTTCCGTATAACGGGGAGAAGTAATGGTTGTAGCACTTCTTGCCTGTGCAGCTTCGTTATAAGTACGCATATAAGTAGCACCGTCAGCAAATTCTACAACATTCATCGGCTTGAAATAAGAAGCTTCCAAAGATACGTTTACCGTAGCTTTCGTATTCTCGGCACCCTTCTTGGTGGTAACCAACATGACACCGTTCGCACCACGGTTACCATAAATAGCTGTAGCCGAAGCATCCTTCAACAAGGAGAAACTCTCGATAGACTCCGCCGGAATACGGTTCAGGTCAGTTGATGAAATTTCCACACCGTCCAACAGAATCAGCGGAGTAGCTACACCACCAAAGGTATTGATACCACGAATATAGAATTCAGAAGCAGATCCCGGCTCACCGCTATTGGTCATCGAAATGATACCCGACAACTTACCGGCCAAAGCATTGGTCAGTGAAGATGACGGAGCCTTCAGAGTAGCACCCTTAACGGTAGTAATAGAACCTGTAACTGATACTTTCTTCTGAGTACCTTGTCCTACAACAACAACTTCGTCCAGCACTTCGTTGTCCGACTCCATTTTAATGGTCATGACACCCAGATCGCCAACAACCAGTTCTTGCGATTTATAACCGATATAAGAAACCAAAAGTTCCGATTTGCTGGTAACTTCGATAGAGAACTTACCATCTATATCGGTAATGGTTCCCGTATCCGTTCCTTTCAACCGGATGTTTACACCAATCAACGCTTCACCGGTCGAAGCGTCGACTACAGTACCAAGCAGTGTACGCTTGGGATTTGTCGTACTCTGAGTGACCCCCTGTACGGAAAGATCACCCGAACCAGCAACTGCAACAAGAGGATTACCGCTAATGAAACCAGCACAAAGGAGCAGGCTCATTACCAGTTTTCGATTGTTTTTCATTAGTTCTGAATCCATTTGCTAATAGATTAAAGTTAATATAAAAATTGATATTATTTTGGAATACAAAATTATCCCACAGAGCACGAAAAAGCAACTCGAAATCGTGATTTGGACATATACAAATCATTCAAAATATGTTCTAAACATGCCCTGTAGGCTATTCTGAGCGTTATAAGCTTCATTTTCCGACCAAGACAACGCCTCCTTGCGGAAGAATGTCGAGCTGGACTTTTTTATCAGCTTTTACTTTCAGTGACTCACACATCGGTTGCTGTTTTTTGTCATCCTTGTAGCAAGAAACTGTTTTGTCGGACAACATAGGCAAGTCTACCTTCAGTTTCAATGGCTCTTGGGTGGCATTGATACCAGCCACGTACCACGTATCACCATGACGGCGTGCCAGAACGACATACTTGCCCGGATAACCGTCGATGAAGCGGACTTCGTCCCACGTAGTAGGCACCTGCTTCATAAAGTCGATGCACAGCTGCGGAGCATCGGTCAGATTGTTGGGAGCCAGTGCAAAGTTCTGGATCGGATTCTGGAACAGTACGGCAGTAGCCAGTTGGAAGACATCGGTCGTGCGACGGGTAGTGCCACCGTCGTTACCACGATTCAGACGTTTGTTGAGGAACGTACCGCCAAACTCCATACAGCCCACCGTGTTGCGGATGAACGGATGCAGGCAGGCATTAAACGCCTCGTTGTCGCAGAAATGTTGGCTGAATATCAGGTTTTCGGAAGCCAACACAGCTTCGCTACCCACATAGTTGGGATACATACGCTCCCATCCGCGGGGCAAGGTACAGCCGTGGAAGATAACCATCAGTCCGTGGTCGTCGGCATCGCTCAGCAAGTCTTCGTACAGACGCATCGTTTCCTGTTTGTCACCGCCCCAGAAGTCTACCTTGATACCTTTCACTCCCTGGCTCTGCATCCAGCGCATCTCCTGTTTACGAAGGATGGCGTTGTCCATTCGATTGATAGGTCCTTGTTCGATGTCGTTCCAATAACCGCTGGAGCTGTACCACAGGAATACATCAACTTTTTTGCTATGAGCATATTTGATCAGGTCTTCCATCCGTTCTCGACCGATATAGGTATCCCACCAGTTATCTATCAGCACGTATTCGTAGCCCATTGCTGCGGCCAGGTCGATATAGCGGACCTGATCGTCGTAATTGATGCTGCCATCCTGCCACAGAATCCAGCTCCAGGTGCCACGGCCCATGCGATAGTCGTGCTGCGTAGCGTAGCGCGGCTCCACCACATCCCAAGGAACGGTAGTCTCGACAATCGGTTTCAGGCTTTCGCCCACAGTAATCGTGCGCCAGGGAGTGCTGCCGGGCAGGGAAAAAGCTGGTTCGACAGTACCGTTGCCATTGTTCTCCTCGGGCATAGGGAAAGCAATCTGATACATGCCATCCTTGAAGTCGCCCAGACGGGAACCGCAATAACGACTGTCCACACCCGTCTCGCTGAGCAATACCCAGCCATCTTCGCCCACACGGAACAGACAGGGGAATGTATAACCGTGACCATACTGCGAACGTACATCCATCGGCGCATCGGCTTTATACTCTTCTTCGTAACTGGGCTTGGTACGTTTCCAACCAATCATGGCATCGCTTTGCGGACAGAGGAACGTAGTGGTCTGCTCGGGGAAGCGGAATCCGGTGGCTTCGGACATGACGCGCACACTGCCCGTACCGTTCTGTCGGGGCAGTGTATAGCGGAAGGCGACATCGTTGTTGCTGACGCGGAAAGTGACCGACATCTTCTTTCCTTCAGCTGTCTCGAATGAACAGACCAACTGATTGGCCTGATAATGAATGTTTGAAGCCTTGATGCGCGACTGCTGATAAACGGTGTCGATGGCCGTTGTTGAATGTCCGGTCAGTTTCAGTTGTCCGGCAAAATCGCCCATATTGGTTTTCAGCCCCAAAGGAGAGTCGAGCAGCATCACTTTGCCGTTGTAGGTTACGGAATACGAAGCACCTTTGTCTCCCGAACAATTGACAGCAAGCTGCAACTTACCGTCGGGGCCGGCTACCGTCGCATCTTGTGCAACTACCGGCAAAGTTGCCATACACAGGAAAAGAGCCGGTATCAGTTTTAGTTTCATGGTATAAAATATTATGTTTGTTTGTGATTGGGATAATGTTTAAAAAGTGGGCACTACCGGTTGAATGGTACCGTCGTCGTTGAACTGCAGACGATCGATGCACACTTCGCGGTGTACGCCCGGGGCATCTTTGAGATACCATTTATTAATACGATGATAAACGATCATCCACTCATCGGTACCGGGAATTTGCAGTACGGAATTATGGGCGGTGCCGTAAATCTGCTGTTCGGGATTCTGCTTCAGCACAACGGGCTGCGCTGTGACTTCGATGGGACCCAAGGGCGACTTGGATGTGCCGTAAGCCACATGATAGTTGGGCGAACCCGTATCGTCAACCGACCACATGAAATAATACAGTCCGTTGCGATAGAACACGTAAGGAGCTTCGCGATAGGCATAGTCCTGCAACGTACCACCTTCGGGGGTCATCACGGTGAGGGTTTTCTTCTTGATGGATACCATGTCTTTGTTCAGTTCGGCTCCGGCCATGTAGCCGTTGCCCCAATACAGGTAAGTCTTGCCCGAAACGGGGTCGGTGAACACATCTACATCAATCTGCTGGCCACCACCCACGGGCGACTCGGTGATAATGGGATGACCCAGATCGACAAACGGACCTGTGGGCGAATCGGCCACGGCTACGCCGATCTGCTTGCCCTGACCGTTCTTGGGATTACCGCTGTAATAGAAGTAGTACTTATACTTACCCTTCACCAGTTTTTCTTCGATACAGGGTGCCCAAGCGTTACCGTTGGCCCAGGGAACCTGTTCAGATTTCAAATCGAGAATGACGCCCTCGTACGTCCAGTGCTTGAGGTCGTCCGACGAATAGGCTGTGAAGTACCAGCCTCCCCAACCCGGCTGTCCGTCGGTGGTGGAGTAGATGTAGTATTTCTTCGTCTGATGCGAGTAAACGATTTCGGGATCGGCATGAAAGCCTGGCAACACGGGGTTGTTGGGAAGCTGTCCCAACTCGGCAGGTTTGCCCCACTTCTCTGTGATGCGCAACAGTTCGTCGCGGGTGATGGGGATGATGGTACCATGACGCGGGTGGAAGTTCATCTTCACGTCGTTATCTATCACCTTAAAGTTTTTCAGATCGGTAGTTTCGGTGAACTGGTAACGGCCTTTCATGTAGACGTCGTACATCAGGATGTACTTGTCCTGCCCTATCAGCTTGAAGGTTCCTGCGCCTTCGACGGCATCGGTGGTCTGCTGCTTGTAGTCGGGCTCTTCGGTCCACTGTCCGGAAGTCAGCGAACGGGTAGTGGCCACTTTAATGCCGTTGCCGTGTCCCTCGGTCTTGTAGAACAGGTGGAACACGCCATCCTTATACACAATGTCGCCATCGATGCACGACTTGCGGTTCTCGGGCAAGAAGAGGACTTTGGGCTCGCCTTCCAAGTCGGTGAAATCGTCGTTGGCATAGGCATAATAGATAACGTCCGGACCGCCTGCATACTGCATGGACCAGTAGACCATGTATTTTCCGGCTTCGGGATCGAAGATAGTCTGCGGCGCCCATACGCGCTTCAGCGACTCCTGACCTTCGTACTTCTTCTGCATGTTGATGACGGTATGAGTCCAGTTGACCAAATCGTTGGACTTAAGCAGCACCATGGCGCGGTTGGAGTCCCAGCCGTTGGCCGATACCATATCGGTCAGTACCATATAGAACGTTTTGCCGTCCTCGCCACGAAGGATGTGGGGATCGCACACGCCGCCCGTCGAACTGATAACTTTGGAATCGAGCACCGGCTTGCCACCGTTGAGTGCCCAGTAAGAATATCCGTCCATGCTGACGGCATAGCATACGGCCTCTTCACTGATGTGATTGCCGGTGAAATAAGTGAATAAATAAGCTACATAATCTTTTTCCTGAACTTCTTTCTGCTGGGAAAAAGCAGACAAAACTACTGAGAAAATCAGACTGATTGCTACTGCAATGGATTTAAAAGTGCTTCTCATGGTTACGACGCTTTTGTTAAGTGGATTTTTTACATTTTTATTTGGTGTCAAAAATACACAATCAGACAGACATATGCAACTACAAATCAATCAAAATGGGGGCAGAAATGGTTCATTTGGCATAAAATTCTGTCGCAACCCATGCACAAACCTGTCAGACGAGTCAAACTGCAGTGTTATTTTCTTTTGGCATGCCCATCGTCCTCGCCCCGACTTTCTACCGAAATCGACAAGAGACGCCGCCCTTCCGCCACAGCATTTCATCCTGACACGCAATCCACGACGAATCACTTTATTTTGACACTGAGAAAAAGAGCAAAAGCTCTTTGTCCACCGCGCGAAAGCCCATTTCGAAACACACGAATGCAATGCCCGAGACAGACACTTGCGTGGTTCGCGAACAACACTTGTGTGGCTCGTGAGCAACACTTGTACGGCTCGCGAGCGACACTTGCACGGCTCACGAGCAACACAAGTGTGGAACAAGCGGGTAATCCGCATATTCACAAAGCACTGATTACCAAAAGAATAGCAAACTCCTAAAAGAATTGTTTTCCAAATAAAAAAGAGTCCGCAGACCACCTTCGAAAAAAGCGGCTGCGGACACCCAAGAATAAAGAAAAATTTGAGAAATTGTTGTTGATATAGCCTCACGGCTACAAACAATATTTACATCAGATAGCGCACCATCTCGCAAGCGGCCAGCAGGAATGCTCCGACTCCGAAGTTGGAGGTAGACTTGGCATCGACTACCTGGCCTGGTATGGCTTTTTCGCCAATGGGCTGCACATAGCCCACACTGCCATCGGGCTGCAAAGCCACGGTAGACAAATATTTCCAGGCTTTCATCACTACGGGTTCGTAGGTAGCCTTGTCCAGCAAGCCGTTGTTCATACCCCACAGCAAGCCGTAAGTGAAGAATGCCGTTCCGCTGGTTTCGGGGCCCGGTGCATGTTCAGGGTCGAGCATACTGCGCGTCCAGTAGCCCTTGGGTTGCTGGCAGGTAGCCACAGCCTTGGCCATGGTCTGGAAGCGGTCGATATACTCCTGACGGTAGCGGTCGGTTTCGGGCAGGTCCTTCAGCACCTTGGCCAGTGCGGCAAGCACCCAGCCGTCGCCACGTGCCCAGAAGTCTTTCTTTCCGTTCAGACTCTTGTGTTTGGGATAGACGTACTTGCCGTCGCGATAGTACAGACCTTCTTCGGCATCGTACATGATGCTGTTGGCGTATTCCCAGTATTCGTGCAGTTTTTCCAGATAAAGCGGATTGTTGGTCAGTTTATACATTTTGGTCATCACGGGCATCACCATGTACAAACCGTCGGCCCACCACCAATAGTCATTCTTGTCGGTACTCATCTGATATTCCATCACCTCGCGGGCACGGGCTACTTTGTAGTCGGCCGGCTCCACGTTGTACAGGTCGACGTAAGTCTGGAAACAGATCTGATAGTCGCCAAAGAGGACATACTCGTCGCTCTCGCCGTAGCTGTATTTCCACTTCGATTTGTCGTCGCTCTTGGCTCCCTTCCACTCGTTGTGTTTGGCCCAAGCTTCGGAATAGTTGTAGTAATCACGGTTACCGGTCAGAAAAAAGGCTTCCATGTTGCCGGTGTGATAGGCTGCGTTGTCCCAGAAAGCACGTCCGTGCTTCGGATGCGTCTCCTGCCAGTGACGGTTCACTTTGTCGATTATCTTGACCACGTTCTTCGCTTTCGGACGCTGTGCCAGGCACGGTGTTCCTCCCAAGCAGAAAGTCAGGGCCAGCAATGCAAAAATAATTTTCTTCATAATGTCTGTATGTCTTTGAGTTGTTTTATAATTTCATGTAATATGCAACAGGTCAGCGGCCGACTTCCAGCACGTAGACCGGTTGCGGAGCAAATTCGACGGTACGTTCGCCGTCGCCCTGACGGGTGTGCTGTACGAAGAGGTGCAGACGACGCTGTTTCTTCCACAATTCAGTGTCGTGCGAGGGTTCCCAGGCATCTACGGCAAAGTCGGTCAGGTCGGCAAACTGCCACTTGCCGTTGGCCACATCGGCAGTATGGGCCACAGACACCTTGCTGCCCCGTTCTTCGTCGCGAAAGACGTAATATATCTCGCCACCATCCACCACGATACGCGGACGCGCAATGGGAATCATCTTCGTACCTCCGCCCTTGAGCGAGAACGGAACGGTGCGTTCGCCTACCTGACGGCTGTGCCACTCCAGCCCGTCGTGCCACACAATGCGATACTGGGGCACGTCGCTGTCAGGATCACGCCAATAGGTAGCGATGTACGGATTGCCTCCGGCATCGGCACTCATGCTAGTCTGGTTGATCAGTTCCGAATTCTGCGGAATGCGGCAGGCATACTCGGCGTTACCCAGACGGATGGGCAAGTCGTACTTTCGTCCGTTGGCCTTGTACCAGGTGACGCCATTGTCGTAGGAACGGGCGTAACAGAGGTCGTGATTAGTCTCCACATGCCACGTTTCGCGCCACACCCACGACAAGTGGATGGTGCCCTGCTCGTCCACGTAGAGTTGCCAGTAAGCATTACGCTTGTCCTCGCCGTCAATCAGCACGTCCTGCACCCGATGCCATCGTCCGGTCTTCACGTCGTAACGGTTCAGCACCAGGTTACCCCGCCCCGACGAACCGGAACGGTAGGCAAACAGCAAATCGCCACCCGACAAGAGATAAAACTCCGGATAAGTCACGTTACCTTCGTCGACACCGGTCATCGGTTCCTTCTCGCCCAGTTCGAGCGAATAAGGTTTCAGGCTGCGACAATAGTTCAGCGGATGGCCGTGATGGTCGAAAGCCACGTGCAGATAGCCCTTGCCGTCGATCATCATGCTGATGACGTTGTGGGCATCCTTTACATTTCCCTTGTACTGTGTGCGGTGCAGTGTCCAACGGTCGGAACCGAGCTTGCGTTTGCCCAACATCAGATAGCCGTCGGCATCGTAATAGGCTATGTACTGCTCGTCGCCACTAGTCACCAGCGAGTTGTTACGGAACACTGTCGTATTGACCGACGTCTGACTGTATCCCTCGCCTACTTCCACGAGCCTCGCGGCAGGCACAACCTCCTGCGCCATTGTTCCAAGGGGCAGGCAAGCCAATGCCAGCAGCAGACATGTATTTCGAAAGTTTCTCATATCAGGAATAAAGGTTGTAAACAGAGAAACCGGAAAAATTACTCATAATAAGCATGATCCTTCGGGAAATCTTCGCCTTCCCAAGCCTTCTTGCTGGTCCAGTTTTGCGGAGCGTCGGTCCAGAAAGGATGATCGGCCGGCAATCCCAGCGGCAAGAAAGCCAATGAAGCCATGTAAAGGCTACCGTTATTGGTATACCAGTCGGAGATATTGGGTTGCGAACCGTTGAAGCCGAGTGTGAGGAATCCCTTTTCGTTGAAGTTACGATTGTCACCGAACATGCGCTTGATGACAGCCGTCATGGCAGCACGCACCTGTCCGTTCGACAGTTCCTTCGGCAACCATCCGCGCCATGCCAGCAAGGCCAGAGGCTGAAGCGTACCGGTGCGGTAAGTAATGGAACGGCCGTATACGGGGAAAGTACCTTCGGGCGAAATCAGACGTTCCAGAATAGAGCCATAGCGCTGCATACGCTTCTGGGCACGCTGGAAGTTGCAATCGGGCGCATTCCAAACCTTGTTTTTGCCACTGTTGGTGAATACTTCAAGACACTCAACGTACATGGGATGCAGCACGAAGCTGTTGTAATAGTCGAAGGCAAAGCCCGGTCCGTCACTGTAGAAACCGTCGCCTACATACCACTCTTCGACCTTGCGAAGTGAAGAGACAATGCGGTACGTATCGCTCTTGGCTCCTGCCTTACGCAAGAAGCACTCTACCGTCGATGAAAACAGCAACCAGTTGGTATAAGGCGGATCGACACGGCGCAATTGGCTGAACTCTTCGATGTAGCGTTGCTTCGTCAGGCTATCGAGCGGCATCCACAAAGCATCGTATCCGCGCAAGAAACTTTCGGCCACGTAAGCGGCATCGACCAGTGTCTGTCCTTCCTTGCGCCACAACAGGTAATCCTTGCCCTGTGGATCAACAGCCTGAGCATAGCTCTTCAGTGCCCATTCGCGCAACTGCTTGCGCTGCTTGCCTTCAGCCGTATCATCATCGGGCAACGAAAGCCACGGTGCCAGACCGGCCATCAGACGGCCGAAGCATTCCATGTAAGTCACCTTCTTATTGCGTCCGTCCCATGTCGGACTTAATTCAACCAGCATATTCTGTTTTAGAAGCCCTTCACTCATGTTGCTCAGTACAGGAGCCGCCATACGGTACATTACGTCGCACCACAGTTCGCGGTCGGTCATTTCTTTTTCTTTCTTCTTCTTTGCCGAAACAAACTGAGCCGGCAACAACAAAGCTACTACCAAGAGTAGCCATAAGCTTTTTCTTGTCTTCATGATATTTTGTATAATGGTTTATTGATTACATATTATAATAAGTTATTTCTTCTGATAGACACGCACGTAGTCTATCTCGTATTTCATAGGCAGAGCAGCATCGTCTATCGGTCCGCCGTTGATGCCTCCGATGGCAAGATTGAGCAACAGATACATGGGCTTGCGGAAAGGATTGCTTCCCTGACCTATTTTTCCGTTCACAGTCTCGCTCAAAGGAATCTCGTTCAGCAGTTCATCGTCCAAATAAAGCTTGATGCTTGTTTCGTCCCAATCCATACGCCACAAGTGGAACTTGTCGGCCCAGTTGGCATCACGGTCAGTAAAGTGGGTAAAAGGAATCTTGGCACTGTTCCATTTGGCATGATATGGACGGTCGGTACCCCAGCAGGCATTGGCCAGAATGTGTGGCACACCCTTGATGCGGTAATACTCCATCACATCAATTTCACCGCACGAAGGCCACTGTACCCCTTTTCCCAGCAGCCAGATAGCCGGCCATGACCCTCCGGCTATAGGAATCTTGGCATACACTTCGAAGCGCCCGTAAAGGAATTCCTTCTTCCCGGCAGTCGTAACCGATGAGGAAGTATATTCGATGAACTCACGTTTCTTGCGCCAGTCCTTACTGCCCGCCTCGTACAAAGGGTTCTTCCGTCCTTCCACTTTGCGGGCTTCGATCACCAGTTTTCCATCCTTGCAATAAGCATTGTCAGGCTGGTACCACTGCGCTTCCTCGTTGCGTGCAAAACCGTTCTCGTAGTTCCACACCGCTTCGTCCAGCCTTCCGTCACGTTCGAACTCTTCGCTCCATACCAGATTCCACTCCTGTGCAAATCCTCCTGCCCATGCTCCACAAACGAGAAGCACCGACAACAATCCTTTTTTACAATATTGTATCAGCATATCCTTATGTTTGTTACGTATTTGTTGCAAATATACGTCATTCAGCCCTATAAAACCTGCCATAAATAAGCCAAAAAAGGGCAAGAATCAGTCAAAAGAGAAAAAATATCCCGTATTATTCAATCCCTTGACAGGAATAAATAATACGGGAATTATAGAAAATCAAGCGTTGGCCTTATTCAGCTTTCTGATATACCCGTACGTAGTCGATATGGTATTCCATAGGCAGATTTGAAAGGTCTGGCGCCCCTCCATTTCCTCCCATTGCCAAATTCAAGAAAATCTGCTGGCCTAAACCTCCGTCACCACTATTTCCTGCATCACGGAACGGATTACGCCAAGATCCTCTCCACCAATCATTCAGACCACCAGATCCATTAGAAGTATTGTTTAAATCAATCTCATTCATCAGTTCTCCATCTAAATACAATTTAATGTACTGATCATCCCAATCCATCCGCCAAACATGATATTTGCTTGCCCATTTCGAATCTTTATTCGTAAAGTCGCTCAAAGGACGATTATATGAATCCCATTTTGCACTCCAACGAGTGTCACTTCCCCAACAAGCATTAGCATGAATACTCGGAGTACCGCTTACCAAATAATATTCCAGTAAATCTATTTCACCTCCGAGCGGCCATTCCCAACACCAGCTATCATTACTAATGCCAGTTGTCCAAATAGCAGGCCAAGCTCCTCTGGTTGTAGGAATCTTAGCACGAACTTCCATAGTTCCATAACGGAAACGGAATTTAGAAACAATACTACTCGAAGTGTACTCGGCATATTCACGATTCTTCTTCCAATCACTGCTACCTTCTTCATAATTTGGATTGTCCACACGTTGACGTTTTCCAGTAATAACCAAAGCACCATCTTGGCAAACCGCATTCTGATCGGAATACCACTGCAATTCTTCATTACGTTGAAATCCTTCCTCGAAACGCCATTTCTCCAAATCGGGAGCACCAGTACCATTGAACTCATCATGCCATACCAATTTCAGATCAGTTTCCCCATATGCGTCACCTATTTCAGGAACATCCGTCACAGGAAAATATTCCGGTCCTTCCTCTTCTTCCTTCACGTAAGTCACAGTTATAAAATACATCAATGTATTTACTTTCGAATTGATCTGATAAAAAGTAGAATTTAATATTCTAACAGGCAATACATACGTTTTAGATTGCTTTAACTCTTTCTGAATGTAATCGACCAAATTTTGCGAAAATATCAAAAGGGAAGCCTCTTCTGAAAATACATTACCTGCAAATAATGTCAACTTATCGGCCGACAATTGGTAAAACTCTTCCGGTAACAGTTCCACATCAACATATTTCGCATAAAGTCCTCCCTCCAAAGATTTAGCGATTGCCGTATTTAATGAATCTGCATCTATTATTAAGTCTACAGTATTTTCTTGCCCGGCTACACGCTCCTGATAAAGAGCAGCACTTAAAGCATAGGAATAATTCTCTGAAGTTTTTTCAGGGTCATATTTAAGTTCCGGAACATTAATATTGCATTCGGCTCCGTTCCAAACCTCACGTGCCTGTACCAAATTCAGTTGATTCAGATCTATATTGCCTTTATATTCCAAATCTACATATTCTTTGTTACAGCTATAAAATCCGATAGAAAAGACAGTCATACAACAGACCGCTATCCATTTCATATTATTTTTCATAACAAACTATTTTCTTTAAATTAATCCAAAGGAACTGTTTCAGGATCATAGACTTCCACATCCACATCATAAAAAGAGAACTCCGACATATGGAAATATTTCTTATTCTGTGAAGATGTGGTCACACTGAAGCGAAAATGTTTAAACTTTTTGCCAGGAGCTACAAAATCTGAGGAATAATCAGTTGCACTTGTAGCAGGTAATCCCACCAAAGAAGCCACTGTTTCCCACACTTCGCCATCTGCACTAATCTGCAAATCAGCAGAAGTAGGGTATCCATCCGTATTACTTGTGCTACGAGTAGTATACTTGATAGCAAAGTTTTCATGTTCTTCCCTGAAATCAATTTGGATATACTGGGGAAGGTCAACCTGCGGCTGACTCCAACGAGTATGGAAAAAAGTGTTCACATCTCCATCTATCAAGTTTTTGATAGGTCCTTCAGAAGGTTCTTGATTATCCGTACTAAGTTGATCTTCGGTAATTGTTACCTTTGTCCGGTTCTTTTCTGTCAAGGTAGCCGGTGCCGGACCTGATTTAGCCTTCATCTCTGTTACAATACCCGCCTCATGAGCTGCGTTGAAAGTCTGAAAAGAAAAAGTATAGTCACCAAAACGTGCACGAGTATCTTCTACCAACAACCCAGTTGCTCCTTTTGATACCAATTTGCAAACCTCTTTCTTCTGCAAAGGATCAGTATAACGAATCTTCATATAAGAAAAACCTTCTTCCGTTGCTGGCCATGTCAACTGAATCGAACCCGGCAAAGCCTCTGCCTTCACTTTGGAAACATCGAACGATATAGGAGCTGCCGAAGAGCCTTCCAATTCAAACACTTCTAATTTATCGTCACATCCAACTGTACAAACCAATGCACAAGCCAATGCAACCATATATTTTAAACTATATCTCATATGCTTAGTTTTTATAAAAGAATCCTACATTATTATCATAATAATTACCAG
>OMDZ01001009.1_pt1 | contig 14898 bp, 16 predicted proteins | sample 1673641 | NCBI WGS metagenome assembly OMDZ01 (sample SAMEA103958117, study PRJEB25191) | human gut metagenome | biome: human-associated habitat [ENVO:00009003]; feature: intestine environment [ENVO:2100002]; material: feces | place: Germany | collected 2013/2015
GTCTGCACTTATCAGAGAATTGATGCTGGAAGGAGACGGAAATGCGATTGTTGTCCCGGAAACAATGAATGGGTATTTAAAAAATCTTAATATCGTTCCGCCGGGAATGTTTTCGTTTGTACCGGATGGATGGGGATACAAGGCGTTGATACAGGGAAAAATGTACGATCCGGAAGAAGTACTGCATTTTGTTATAAATCCGTCACCGGACTATCCGTGGAAAGGGTGCGGGTATCGGGCGGTATTAAAAGATGTTGCAAATAATCTGAAACAGGCATCGGCAACGAAAAAAGGATTTATGGAGAGTAAGTGGAAACCATCTGTCATTGTAAAAGTTGACAGTATGTCGGATGAGCTTTCCAGCCCGGAAGGACGAAAAGAAATATTAAATGATTACATAGCAAATACAGATGCCGGAGAACCGTGGGTGATTCCTGCGGAAACGTTTGATGTACAGGTTGTAAAGCCTTTGTCACTAACAGACCTGGCGTTGTCTGACGCAGTGACTCTTGACAAGAAAACAATAGCTTCAATATTGGACGTTCCGGCATTTGTTGTAGGGACGGGAGAATTCAAGATTGATGAATGGAACAACTTTATCAATACGCGGATCCGGCCGTTGTGCAATGTGATTGAGCAGGAACTGACGAAAAAATTGTTATTAAGCCCGGATTGGTATTTCAGATTCAATGTACGTTCGCTGTATGCATATGACCTGAAGACGCTGTCAGAGGTCGGAGCGAATATGTACACGCGAGGCATGATGACGGGGAACGAAGTTCGCGACTGGTTATCATTAAGCCCGATGGAAGGACTGGATGAACTGGTCATTCTCGAGAACTATATTCCGGCTGGAATGATTGGCGAGCAGAAAAAACTTGGAGGGGGTGAAAATAATGGATAGAGCAGAACGTCAGGTGCGCAGCAGTACACAGCCGTTTCAAACACGGGATGGGGAAAATGGGAAAAAGTATATTTCCGGATATTTTGCGGTGTTTAATTCCAATTACGAATTGTGGCCGGGGGCAACAGAAAGTATCGATCCTCACGCTTTTGATGAGGAATTAACTGGAGATATACGGTGTCTGATTGATCATAAAACGCGGCTTGTTATTGGGCGGACAAAATCCGGAACATTAACATTAAAAGTAGATGATATCGGATTATGGGGTGAAGTAGAAATCAATCCGGCAGATCAGGATGCGCTAAATCTGTATGAAAGAGTGAAGCGGGGAGATGTTGATCAATGCTCCTTCGGATTTGAAATTGTGTCAGAAGAATTTTCCGAACATGATGGAGTAGTTCATTGGACGATTAAACAGGTGAGGCTTTATGAGGTATCTGTGGTTACATTTCCGGCCTATGAAGAAACGAGCGTATCGGCAAGAAAACGAGAACTTGAAGATATAAAAAAGCGAAAGCTTGAAATGTGGAAACAGAATGCGATGAAAAAATTGAAAGGGGAATAAACAATGGCATTAAAGGTATTGATTTTAAGAAGTAAATTAGATGCAAAGAAAAAAGATCTGGAAAAGTTAAGAGAAAAAGATGCTGATTTTGAAAAGCGGGAAGCGGAGATTGAAACGGCTATCGGAGAAATGACGGAAGAAACGTCGGATGAGGATCGTGCGGCTGTTGAACAGCAGGCGGAAAATTTTCAGACCGAAAAGGAAAATCATGAATCTGATAAAAGAAATCTGGAAGAAGAGATTGAAAGTATCGAAGAAGAAATTGAATCGGAAGAGAAAAAAACACCGGCTCCAGTGCCGGAAAACGAAAGAAAGAGAGGAAATGCAATGGAAACAAGAGGAAAATTTTTTGGGCTTGATCCGCAGGAAAGAGCAGCAATGTTTGAAAGAGAAGATGTTAAGGGCTTTATAACGAATATGCGAACCTGCATCAAGGAAAAAAGAGCGTTGACTAACGTAGGATTAACAATTCCAACGGTGTGGATGCCGATGATTCGTCAGGCGGCTGAAGAAACGTCAAAATTAGTAAAATATGTCACTGTAAGAAATGTACAGGGGATAAGCAGACAGAATATTATGGGGGAAATTCCCGAAGCTTACTGGGATGAGATGTGCGTATCTTTAAAAGAACTCGACCTGACATTTTACAACATGGAAATGGACGGATTCAAGGTATCCGGATATTTCGCCGTATGTAATGCAATTCTTGAAGACAGCGATGTAAATCTGGCGTCTGAATTCATTACGGCGATTGGAAAGGCAATTGGAAAGGCCTTAGATAAAGCGATTGTGTATGGGAAGGATGTAAAAATGCCGATGGGTATTGTGACGTCATTGTTGAAAAAAACAGCGCCGGAAGCATATCCGGCAACAGGAAGGGAATGGAAGGATTTATCAACATCGCATGTGATCACAGGAGCAGCTGCATCCGGATCAAAATTATTCCAGGATATTGTATTAAAATCCGGGGCGATCGACAATGACTATGATGCAAACGAGATCACATGGGTCATGAATAAAAAGACGCACACAAAACTCATTTCTGAATCTATTGGCGTCAATTCGGCAGCGGCTATCGTCGCCGGAGGTGCAAAAGCAACGATGCCAATTCTCGGAGGGGATATCGTTGAATTGAAATTTATCCCGGATGACACGATTGTCTTCGGATATTTCAAAAATTATATTCTTGCAGAGCGTGCAGGAACAACGATCGCACAGTCGGAACATGTTCGATTTATTGAAGATCAGACAGTATTCAAAGGAACCGCGCGGTATGACGGCGATCTCTCCATCCGGGAGGCCTTTGCGATTTATGGAATCGGAAAAGCGCCGGTGACGACAGTGCCGTTATTTGCAGGAGAAACCGCATCAGAGACCTGATCATGCAGAGAGGAGGAATAAAGAGTGACAAATGATATAAAACTCAGTTTGTTGAAAGCAGATTTACAGATGATGACAAATGTCAACGATGAATATCTGGAATTCCTCCTCCGATCTGCAGTAAAGCTGATAGAGCGGGAAGGAATTATAAATGACGGAAGCGATGAATACAGCTTGATACAGATTCAATATGCGGCGTACATGTTCAGAAAAAGGGCATCGGGCGATACAAAAATGCCAAGGTATCTGAGATGGGAAATGAACAATTTTCTCATACATCAGAAAGCGCAGGTGAAAAATGACATTTGACGATGGAATTTTAAGAATATATAGTGTCGAGGACGTATCGGAAAAAGGAATGAAGCCGGTATGGAAACTGAAATTAAAAACAAGGGCTTATTTCGGATTTGAAACGGTTGGAATCACAAGACACTATGCGGCGATGCGGGCGGGAAATAAGATCGCAGCTCTGGTCCATGTATGGAAGGACAGGAATATCTGCGCGGACGACATTTGTATTTTAGAGGATGGCACACAGTACCGATGTTCTTTTGTCCAACACATGAAAAACGATGACGGACTGGACATAACAAAAATAACGCTTGAAAGGCTGGAAAAGGATTATGGCATTGTTTGATAAAATTTTCTGTGTGAGAGATGCACTGTTGGAAGTTGGCGTTGATGTTGGACATTATGAGTCTTCCGGAAGTTCGGATAAATACATTGTATGGGCGGAAGACTCTGAGGGAAACACGCTGGATGGGGATAATAAAAAACAGATTAAAGTCATTCAAGGAACCGTAGATTATTTCACAAAAGAAGATGAAGACCCGAATGCAAGTAAAATAGAAAATGCATTGGATGCTGCGAAGATACCATATTATCTGAATTCTGTGCAGTATGAGGATGAGACGGGATATATTCATTTTGAATGGGTATGGAGCGTGAGCTGATGGCAGAATTAAGGTTAAGCAAAGAATTTGAAGGATATCTGAATGCACTGTCAAAACTTGAAGAGGAAGAAGAAGCGGTCATCAAAAAAGCGGTATATGCCGGAGGAGGCGTTATGGCGGATGCCATTAAAGATGCGCTTAAAACACTTCCAATCCAGGAAGGCGAAAATGGACTTCCGGAAATGGGAACGAGCGAGCATCCGCTGAAAGGCGTGAGCCGGAAACAGAAAGAGGATTTGATCGATTCCATGGGAACATCACCGATACAGGAATTTAAAAAAGGCTACATATCAACGAAAATAGGCTGGGATGGATATGGAAGTGTTAAAACGAAAAAATATCCAAAGGGCGTTCCGAATCAGATGCTGATGCGGTCGGTGGAAAGCGGGACGAGCTTCCGGAAGAAGAATCCGGTCATACGAAAAGCAGTAACTAAAAATAAAAAGACAACAGAAGAAAAAATGAAGGATGTTGTCATTGATGAAATGAAAAAAATCATGGAGGGATAAAAATGGCAAAAAAGGGGCTGGCAATTCCGATCATTGCGGAATATGAAAATAAAGGCAATGGCGTTGTAGCATATTCAAATCCGATGACTGCAGATCATGCTGTAGAATATTCGGCCGAGATCGAGACACAGGAAAGTAATGATTTAACAGCGGATAATCGGGTGCAGGAAAGCGCGCCGAAAATTTTTACAAAAGGAACATTGAATCTGACAACTGCAGATCTTCCGGCAGATCTGGCGATAAAAATCTTGGGGCTCAAAATGGCAGAAAGACAGATTGACGGGAAAGCAGTGGAGGAAGTCATTTACGATGATGATGCGAATCCGCCATATCTGGGATTTGGAATTATTGAAGAGCATCAGATTGATAATGTGACTATGTATAAACCAATCGTTCTTGCAAAAGTGAAGTTTTCAACTCCGGGGCTGGCGGCAACAACACGAGATAAAGAGATTGACTGGCAGACACAGGAAATATCTGCAGATATTTATCGTTCCGACCGGGTGGATGAAAACTACAAACATCCATGGCAATTTTCGCCAAAAACGTGGATGACAACAGAAGAAGAGGCGAAGGCCTATATCATGGCTGTTCTTTCGGAAAATTCGACAACGGTGGTGTAAAATATGGGGAAAATTTCAAGAATAAAGATTGCCGGAAAAAATTATCCGATGTCCTTTTCTCTGATGGCACAAAAAAAGATGGCCGAAAAATATGGAAGCACCGAAAATGCGTTTGAAAAAATGTTCAAAGATGGTGCGGAAGCCGGAAGTATTGATATGATTTCGGAAACCATTGAACTGTTAATCAGCCAAGGATGCGCATATAAGAATTATTTTGAAAAAGATGTTCCGGTAAAGGACGACGATCCTGTGATTGACGGTAAATGGACGCCAATCCCGAAGGAAGCGATAGAAATCGCTCTCGGAATCGGAGATATGGAAGAAATTGCTGAGAAAATACAGGAGTGTATAAGCGGCGGAAAAAAACAGGAGATTGAAGTTGAATACGTAGAAAAAAACGCAGAAGCCGGGCTGGTGTAGATACGCTTGCCTGGCTTGATTTATGGGGAAAAACCATCGGATACAGCATCGGTGAATATAACTGTATGCCGATCGGACAGCTCCGGGATATGATAAATCTGCATATGGCAAGGGAAGGTTATGTTGATATATGCCGGAGCAGGGGCGATGAAGAAGGCTTTATACCAACGGATGTGAGGTGAGAACATGGGATATGATATCGGGCCGAGGATAAGTATTGCCGGAGAAAAGGAATTTAATAATCAGATCAAATCGATCAATAACAGCATCAAAGAATATGGTTCCGAGATGAAGGTTCTCACTGAAAAATTCAAGGACAATGCACAATCACAGGAAGCATTAACAGAAAAGACGAAGCTGCTTGAAAAGCAGTATGAGGCTCAAAAAAAGAAATCGGACGTTCTTCAGAAACAATACGATAAAGAAGTTGAAAAGCTGAAGGAACTGGCGGAAAACTATAAAAAAACGTCGGATGAAAATGGAAAACTCACAAAAGAGGCCGGAAAAGCGGAAGAGGCTTTTAACAGGCAGGCAGAAAAAGTATCGCGGTTAAAAGTTTCTATGAATGAGACAGAAGGTTATGCAGCAAAGCTGGAAAACAGTATCCGGGACAATAAAACAGCACTTAGCGAAATGGAAAGCGGACTTCGGGATGTCGAAACCGGATTAAAAAAAGTGGATGATGCAGCAGAGGGCGCCGGGGATAAATTTGACGAGATGTCAAAAAAAATATCTGCAGGAAACCTTATTGATGCTGCGGAAAACCTGTCTGGTGTTGGCGATAAAATCATTGAAGTCGGCGAAGGCGCCGTAGAGAGCTTTACAAATATCGAAGATGCGACTAAAAAGGTCAATTCAAGACTTGGCGAAATCGGAGAGGAAGCAGATAAAAATGGAAGGGTTTTAAAGTCGGTTTATGAAAAAGGACTTGGAGACTCCATGGATGCGGTAGCCGATGCAGTGATTAAGGTCAAAGACAACATTAAAGGACTGAATGAAGAAAGTCTTGACAATATTACATCACAGGCACTGACGCTTGAAGATATTTACGACATGGATATGTCAGAGTCCATGCGCGGTGTTTCGCAGCTCATGAATCAGTTCGAAATGACGGCGGAGGAAGCAATGGATTATCTTGTTGCGGGCGCTCAGAATGGACTGAACAAGACAGATGAGCTGGGTGATAATATCACGGAGTTTTCCGGAAAGTTTGCTCAGGCGGGATATTCAGCGAGTGAATACTTTCAATTGCTTCAGAACGGTTCAGATGGCGGTGCATATAACCTTAGTAAAGTGAATGATGCAATCAATGAAGTGACAACGCGTCTGGCAGACGGAACGATCAGCGACGCGATTAATTTGTTTTCTGAAGAGACGGCAAATGTGTTCGAAGCGTGGAAGCAAGGCGGCGCAACACAGAAAGATGTTATTAACTCAATTGTAGCAGACATTCAGGGGTGTACGAATCAGCAGGAAAAAATGAATATGGCAGCAACGGCTTTTGGAACAATGGCGGAGGATGGGAATACAAAGTTTATTGAATCTTTGCTTCCTGTTGGCGATGCCTATGACGATGTTACCGGAAAAGCGCAGAAGATGTCAGAAGACACAGAAACATCTTCACAAAAAATGGAGGCGTCCATTCGGAAAATCAAAGACGCATTTGCACCGCTCGGAGAATCGGTTGCTGAAATTATCGAAGGACTAACGCCGGCGATCGAAGGCTTGACTGGGCTGATTGAAAGATTCGCAGATCTTCCGGAACCGGTTCAGGGGATTATTCTCGGTATTCTTGGACTGCTTGCGGGAGTTGCAAAATTAGCGCCGGTACTTGCATCCTTGAAAGCGATCGGAGTCGGCGCAGGGCTTGCACAAATCGGAACAGTGATCACAGGAACCGTCATTCCGGCGATCGGAGCCGGGCTCGCCGCAGCCGCACCGGTCATTGGTATAGTAGCGGCGATTGCGGCAGCGATTGCCGCGGTCATATTGATCATAAAAAACTGGGGAAAAATCATGGAGTGGGCGAAAGATACTTTTGGCCCGATTATTGAAGGAATTAAAGGATTTTTCACAGGGCTCGGAGATAAAGTCGGAGAAATCAAAGAAAATATCGGTGAAAAGATTACGAACATGTGTAAAGGTGCAGCAGATAAATTCGATGCTTTAAAAGCAGCAGGCGGTGAGAAATTTGATGCATTAAAGGACAAAGCAGGCGGTGCATTTTCTTCAATGAAAGAATCTGCCGGAGAAAAAATAGAAGGGATGAAGGAAAAATTTTTTAACGGCATCGGGAAAATCGGTGAAAAGGTAAAAAATGCAAAATTCAAATTACCGGAAATAAAGGTCCCAGATATTAAATTGCCGCATTTTAGCGTTACGGGAAAATTTGGTATAAATCCACCATCATGGCCAAAATTTGATGTAGAGTGGAAAAAACAAGGTGGAATCTTATCCGGGGCACAGATTTTTGGAAAAATCGGAGACAAATTTCTCGGAGGCGGAGAAGCCGGAAAAGAAGCTGTACTCCCTTTAGGAAGTTTTTATGAAAATCTTAGAAAGATATTTTCAAAAGCTTTGGACGCAAGAAGCGGCGATTACAGCGGAGTAATGGCGGTAACTGTATACAATACAGTTTATGTAAATGTTGGCAATAAAGCGTTTAAAGAGTATATTGTTAAGACTTCAAAAGCCGGGATTGAAAAAGAACAGACAGGAAATATGAGATCAAAGGGGCGTTGATATGCAGGAATATGATATTGAGTTTAAAAATAAAAGAGCAAATGATATCCGAATGTATGTGGTAAAACGGCCAAATATCCCGGCACCAAGAAAGCGATACAGGGAATATGACATTCCGGGAAGAGATGGGGTGTGTTATGAAAATGAAGAAACGGTAGATGATGTTGAAATCGGCGTTGAATTCAATTTTATGGAAAAACCGGATAAATGGTTCGGAGCGTTTGATAAAGCAAAAGAATGGCTGCTGGATGGAAGTGGAAAGCTGAAATTTGGCGATGACAAAGAATTCTTTTACAAAGTGAAAAAAGTGGAGATAGACACGGCGGAAAGAGTTTGCTATGAAATCGGGCGATTTACGGCAACATTTTTCTGCGGAGGGTATCGATATTTCGAATCCGGAGAAAAGGAATATAGAGAAATCAAATACAATCCAGGGAAAACGTCGCATCCGATCTACAAAGTCAAAGGGACAGGAGAATGCGTCCTATCCGTTAACGGAAAAGAGATAACAGCAATAGTTCAGGACAATCTGACCATCGACACGGATCTGATGATTGCATATAGAGAGGATAAAACAATGACAAATACTGCAGTCACGGGGTGGTACGAAGATATGTATTTAAAACCTGGAGAAAACAATATTTCTATATCTGACAAATTTGAACTTAAAATTATACCAAGGTGGCGATGCTTATGATACAGATATATAGTCCGGGAAACAAAGATTTCGACAGAAATGGAGATATGACACTGTTCCCGGAAGATGCGAAAGTGAAATGCATACTTAACGGTATGTGGACGGCAGAAATAAGTCATCCAATGGATAGCGAAGGACGATGGAGATATATTGTGGAAGACGCTGTTGTAAAAATGCAGTCGTTTAACGGAGAGCAATTATTTCGTATAAAAAGAAAGGAAAAAAGCGAGGATAACGTAGAAGCTTATATGGAACCAATTTTCATGGATTCAAAAGATGACTGCTTTCTGGTGGATATCCGGCCGACGGAAAAAAACGGGCAGCAGGCATTAGATGACATGATTCGTTCGAATACGAAGTATTCTGCAAGTTCAAATATTACCAAGGTGGCGACAGCTTATTACATAACAAAAAATCTGATTGAGGCTATCAATGGAGACGATGACAATTCATTTATAAACCGGTGGGGTGGAGAAATACTTTTTGATAATTTCAAAGTATTTATCAACGAAAGAATTGGCCGGGACAACGGCATTGAACTGCGGTATGGGAAAAACATAAAACGGGATGGAATTCATGAAGAAATTGATGTCAGTGAAATTGCAACGAGGATTTACCCGAAGGCATATAACGGAAGGATGATGTCCGGAAAAGGCTATATAGATTCGGAACTTATAAATAAATACCCTGTTGTTCGAACAAAAACAATATCTTTTGACGATATTAAACTTCGAGAAGATGCAGGGGAATCCGAGGATACATCTATAACAATATGCAATACGCAGGAAGAACTGGATAAAGCGCTCGAAAAACGGTGCAAAGAAATATATGCAAGCGGAGAAGATAAGCCAAAAGTTATGATATCAATTGATATGGAACTTCTGGAAGGCACAGATGAGTATAGGGAATATAAAGGCATCGAAACGGTGTCGCTTGGGGATACGGTCCATGTGCGGCACAGAATTCTGAATATCATCGGAGATGCGAGGGTGATTGAATTAGAATATGACTCAATAAGACGCAAGGCGAGTTCAGTTGTCATTGGCGATTTTAAATCGGGATATTTCGACAATGTGACAAGTGCGATGAATCGGATTGAAGAAGCGATAAGAGGTGACGGCACTGTTGTTGGAGAGCAGGTAAAAGGAATCATCGATGGAATACGAGCAATGATGCGGACACAGGCCAACAACGCACATCCGTCACCGGTCCGGTCGATGATATTTGAAGATCTTGTTGAAGGTTCGCCAACCTATGGAGCGCTGTGCCTGGGAACGATGGGATTTCAGATTGCAAATAAGCGCACTGCCGACGGAAAGGAATGGGACTGGCGGACATTTGGAACCGGCGCCGGATTCTTTGCAGATCTGATCGTTGCCGGAACAATGTTGGCAGACCGGATCCGTGCAGGGAAGCTCCAGTCACAGGACTATGTCGAGGGTGTATCCGGATTTGAACTTAATCTGGACAAAGACGTTATTACATCCTATGGATCGGATGATTACGGAAATGCTTCAAAATTAGTGTTTGAAAAAGGCGGTATTACAATTACAAATCTTGCGACTGGAAGTGCTGGAAAAGTCAGCATACGGTATCAAAAAGTCGGGGACAGTTATTTTCCGATCATATCCGGCACAGACGGTGAGCAGGGATACAGTATGAATCAAAATTCATTAATTTACATGATGGGAACATTGATAAAAGCTTCGATGGGAACCACCGGAGGAAAAGGCTATGTCAATACGGACACATTAAATGTCCGGGAAAGCATCATGTCCGGAAACCGGAAAGGCATTTCGCAGGTAATAAAATGCGCTGGCGGACAAGCCGAGTTTGTCAATGGCATCTGTGTTTCGGGAACGGACGGAACATCCGGACTTAGCGGCCGGGCAGAATTTTCCGATGGCAGCTACATGCAGTTCGAAAATGGACTGTTTGTCGGAGGATACACCACGGAAGGCGGTGGTATCTCTTGACATGGATCAGTCATTGGGGCAGCGGATATTATTCAGATGTGATGGACCGGTTCGGAGAAGCCCAGATCAATAATGCCGGTCTGATATTTGCCTACCTTTATAAAAATGGATTCTGCAGGAACGCAGTCATGGCCATGCTGGGAAATATGATGACGGAGTCTTATTTAAATCCGGGACAATGGCAGCATGGATTTGATCCATACGATGGGAATTCATCGAATGGTATGGGTTTTGTCGGATGGACGCCGTACTGGCGGATTACGGACTGGCTTGAAAGCCGTGGATGTGATTTAAGTGATCCGGAATCCTATGCCTATGGAATGTTGGACAAGTTAATTGAGGAATGCTTCAACCCTCAGGAAGTGACATGGATAGCTACAGGCAGCTATCCTATTTCTTTTTCCGAGTTTGCTTCGGATACAACGCATTCAATTGAATGGCTGGCCAATGCGTTTTTATACAACTATGAACGTCCAGCGGTAACGCCGCAGCCAGCACGCGCCGAACAGGCAAAGAAATGGTCCGAAATACTTCCGGAAATTCCGGGAGGGACATATACGCCAAGGATGTCGATTTATGAGCCGTCAGACATGTCCGATTCAGGAAGTGAAGCAAACAGGTATTATTTCGCTGAAAATCTGTATTACAGGTACGGATTTGGTATTGCCAATTGTACAGCCTATGCCGCTGGCCGGTGGTTTGAAATTACTGGAGAATATCCGGATTTCACAGCAGGAACAGGAAATGCCAATCGGTGGTACGCGGATGCGATTGCAAAAGGGTATAAAGTCGGCCAGGAGCCTCGCCTTGGGGCGATTGCCTGTTTCGGTTATGAGCCGGGAGGCCATGTTGCGGTTGTTGAGCAGATCAATGACGATGGAAGCTTTGTGACGTCAAATTCAGCATGGAATTCCGATGGGGAGATGAACCTGACGCCGGGGCAGATGTTTAACAGCTTCCCGTGCTTTTATCTGCAGACGTATCACGGGACACCAGGCAATCAGTTCCAGGGATTTATTTATCCACCGGATACATACATACCGCCAAAGCCGCCAGAAAAGGTGGCTTTTAAGCGGTGGATACCGGCATAGAAGGGAGTGAGAAAAACGGAGAAACATATTGTTGAAGTTTATGTATTTCAGGATACGATAAAGTATCCGATACCATTTGCCCAGGGAACGGATGCGCTGCCAGTGGAATTTCAGTTCAAAGACTGGGACATCCCGGCGGGCGTCACAGCATCGGTATTTGTGACAAAACCGTCTAAAAAGGGCATACAGTCGGCAGCAGTATTAAAATACGAGACAAACTCAGTCCTTGTTGATGTTGAAGCTCAGATGGTCGCCGAAGTCGGTACTTCATATATGCAGCTTCAGTTAAGCAAAGACGGAAAGAATGTATTCACATTCAATCAGCCGATGTCGGTTGAAAAAAGTGCAACGAAAATCAACAGCGAAAATGGTTCGGCTTTCATGGATGAGTATATAGAAAAATGTAATGCTGCGGCAAATGCGGCGGATGCAGCGAGAGAGAACATTGAACAGACTGCCAAAAGCGGCGGTTTTTCTTCAACGATCCGGATTGGAAAGACGGAAACCGGACCACCAAACACAGCGGCAACGGTTGAAAATGTCGGAACCGTAAAAGATGTCGTTCTTAATTTTGTTATACCGGAAGGACCGCAGGGATTATCCGGTGTCACGGCACCGTCATCGGGGATGTTTACGCTGGTCGTCGATAGTGCAACTGGGAACCTGTATGCGGAATATCCGGACGGAACAGCTCCGCCGGAGTTTGTTTTAGAGGACAATGGAAATTTATACTATGTCACACACAGAGAGGATGATGGGACTATGGCAAGAATATTAATCGGAAATGTGCGAGTACCACTGGCAGACAATGCAACAACAGAAATACCGGGGGTATATGCCCTGGATGCCCATCAGGGAAAAGTGATCGGTGAAAAAGTGGACAAGATTATTGAAATGCTTGCAAAAACGATTGCGACAGAATAGGAGGAATTTATGAGCGTAGCAAGAGCGCAGGCCATCGTGAATGGCCAGACAATTGATTTACAGAAGAACACACAGACGGGAAAATGGGAAGCAACGGTCACGGCGCCTTCAAAATCTTCATATACAAAAGAAGGGCATTACTATGGCGTGGTATTAAAGGCGTGGGATGATGCAGGAAATATGAGTACGGTGGATGTGACAGATACGGAGCTTGGCGCGTCTTTAAAGCTGATCGTTAAAGAAAAAGTCGCACCAGTGATCACGATCACATATCCGACTGCAAGTGCAACGATTACAAATAATAAGCCGGTCATCAAATGGAAAGTCATGGACGATGATTCGGGCGTGGATCCGGACACGATCGGGATCACGATCGACAGCGGAAGCAAGATCACATCGGGAATCACAAAGACAGCGGTCACCGGAGGCTATGAGTGTAGTTATACACCGGGGACAGCGTTGTCTGATGGAAGTCATACGATCAAAATCAATGCGAGCGATTTTGATGGAAATGCAGCAACGCAGAAATCTGTCACATTTAAAGTGGATACCGTGGCACCGGTATTATCTGTTTCCAGTCCGGCTGACAATCTTGTAACAAATAATGCGTCCTGTACAGTATCCGGTACAACGAATGATGTGACATCCAGTCCTTGTAAGGTGACCGTGAAGCTGAACAGCGGTACAGCGGAGAATGTGACTGTCAACGCAGATGGAACATTCAGCAAAGTGCTGACACTTGCTCAGGGTACAAATAAGATCACAATCGTATCGACAGACAGTGCAGGAAAGAGCACAACCGTTATCCGGACAGTGATCCTCGATACCGGAGCGCCTCAGTTTATTTCTGCGGTTATGAATCCAAATCCGGTCGACTGCGGAAAGACATTTGTAATTTCTGTAGAAATTACAGACTGATATGGTTTCGCGGGTATGGGGCAAGGCTGATGGCATAGAGATAATGCTTGAAAAAGGGGAAGATGGCTGGTGGACCGGCCTGATCCCCTGGTCTGATGATGGCGAGTATATCGTAGAGCTGTATGCGGAAGATCTGGCAGGAAATATCGGGTATTACTGCACGATGCTTTTTGCTATTACCGGGCATGAAATGAGAGCGTGTGTCGTAAGCAGAGGATATGCGGCAAACAGGAAGACAAATGATTTTGGCAATGAGATAGAAAAGACTGAATTTGTATCGAAAATAAAAAAAGGAGGGTACAAAATTGTGCGATCAGTATGTAGCGCCGATGCACATGGACATCGGGGAAGCGATTCATGTTAAAAGCGTTGTAAAACCGAACTGCGAACAGGAAATACCCTTCACAATTCGTTCTGCGCGCTGGGAATTGCTTTATGTCGAAGATTATGAAGGGATGATCGAATCATCCGGGGAATGCACCATTGCGGGTCACGAAATTGATGCTTTTATAAGCCCACAGAAGACAGGAACTTATAAGCTGAGATATATTTACGAAATCGCCGACGAAACATGGGTGGATGCGGTAAGGATAAAGGTGGAACGATATGGAAGCAAGCATTGTGATAACAGATGTTCTATTAATGCCGAATCCGGTGGAGGCCGGAAAGCCATATCGGATATCGGCTACGATCAAAGACAGGATACCGGTACTGGGAGATGATGTGTGCCGAATTGTTGATGATGATGGCTTGTATATCGAATCACCAAAAGTTTTTGTATGTCTGGCAGATGACACCGGATTTTTAGCAGACAATGATGATAAATTGATTGAAACGGAGGAATAAAAAATGGCAGGAGAGATTGTAACGAAAAAGATCACTGAACTTGAAGAAAACACGACAATAGACGATGCGGATATTTTGATGGCCGGGGATAAGGGAACGAACGCATTGAAGCGATTTACAATAGGTGCGTTTTTAACAGCAATCAAGGCAAAGTTGGCCGCATGGACGTTTGACACACTCCAGACAACATCAAAAACTTTGCCGGGAGCAGTGAATGAACTAAATAGCAAAATGTCAGTGAACGGCATACAATCGCAGCTTGAAGGATACAGCGGAAGTTGTTCATTCAGTAGGAGTGGACACTTTGTCACAATGCACTACGACCTCGGAAACAATCAGCGGCCTGCCAC
>OMDZ01001041.1_pt1 | contig 14539 bp, 12 predicted proteins | sample 1673641 | NCBI WGS metagenome assembly OMDZ01 (sample SAMEA103958117, study PRJEB25191) | human gut metagenome | biome: human-associated habitat [ENVO:00009003]; feature: intestine environment [ENVO:2100002]; material: feces | place: Germany | collected 2013/2015
CGTAAGCGAGGCTCAGACTTGCACCTAGTCTCTTTGGTTCTTTCCCTCGTCAATATTGACAAGTGTATTTATTCGAATAGCGAACCCGAGAAGTGCTATCCGATAAATAGCACTATCGGTAGCCTGCTATCATAGTCAGAGCTAAACGATATAGCAGAAGCACAGAACATCAAATAAAAGACTTTTCTATAATCTTAGGTGCCGTTTTTGCGGCACCTTTTGATTTTCCGGCAACACTTCATACATCATTAACAGTACGATACACGGCTTTCGACTGCGTTTTTGTGATATTATCTAAAATTACGCTAAAAATACACATAATTCATCAAGAAAATTTGTTAAAAAATCTACAAAGAAAAGCGTTGAATTTAAATCTGAAATAAGGTATAATTATATTAGTTTTATGCTATGCCGTTATGCTCAAAAAACGGCACTGCATTGCGAGAACAATTAAGAATGGAGAATTATGCATGACGGACAATTTACTGCGTACTATGGCGATAATCACCGAAAAGACAGCCGCTGAAAACATAAGCGGTATGTGGGCAACGGTTATTACCGGTATGGTTGTTGTTTTCCTGATCTTAGGACTGCTTATAGGACTGCTTTACATCATTTCCTTCTTCTGCAATCTGGGAAACAAGAAGAAAAAGGATGCTAAGCCTGACCAGACAATCGCTCAGCCTGCACCGGCTCCCGCTCCTGTTGAGCTTATCGACGAGGACGAGAACGATGATGAGGTTATTGCTGTTATTTCAGCCGCAATCGCCGCTTATACGGCAGGTGACGGAAAGACCTATGCAATCAAGAGAATCAAACGTGCCGAGAAACAGCCTCGTTCAAGCTGGGGCAATGCGGGTGTAAACGAGAATACCCGTTCGTTTTAAAGCTCAGATCAAATAAAAGGAGAACAAGATGGAAATTTTAGACGTTTTCTGGAATGCCCTTGTTGCGCTTGCACAAAAATCGGGCTTCTGTAACATAACCCTACAGCAGGGATTTATGATAGCCGTTTCATTCTTACTTATGTATCTTGCGATAGTAAGAAAGTTTGAACCTCTGCTGTTACTGCCTATCGCCTTTGGTATGATGCTTACCAATATTCCCGGTGCGAATATGTTCCACCCGGAAATGTTCGGTATCAGCCCTGACCCTGCGATAGCGGCGAACTTTGCCGAAAACGGTGTCAACTACGGCGAGGTGCTTCATAACGGCGGTCTGCTCGATATACTGTATCTCGGTGTTAAGCTTCAGATATTCCCTCCGCTGATATTCTTAGGTATCGGCTGTATGACAGACTTCGGTCCTCTGATAGCAAACCCCAAGAGCTTACTGCTCGGTGCAGCTGCACAGCTTGGTATCTTCGTAACCTTCCTCGGTGCCTGCGCATTCAGCCTTACGGGTATTGAAGGTGTCGACTTCTCATTTAAAGAAGCCGCTTCAATAGGTATCATAGGCGGTGCGGACGGACCTACGGCGATATTCCTTACTTCAAAGCTGGCTCCGCAGCTACTCGGCTCGATAGCGGTTGCCGCATACTCATATATGGCGCTCGTTCCCGTAATCCAGCCTCCTATAATGAAGCTGCTCACAACAAAGAAGGAACGTGCCATTGTAATGGAGAGCTTACGTCCCGTTACAAGGAGAGAAAAGATCATATTCCCTGTAGCAGTTACGCTTATCGTTGCTTTCATCGTTCCCGACGCTACTCCCCTTGTTGGTATGCTGATGCTCGGTAACCTCTTCAGAGAGAGCGGTGTTGTTGACAGACTTGTAAAGACAGCATCAAACGAGCTGATGAACATTATCACTATAATGCTCGGTACTGTTGTAGGTGCTACAGCAACAGCCGAAAACTTCCTGACAGTAAAGACGCTTATTATAGTTGCACTCGGACTTATCGCATTCTGCTTTGGTACAGCAGGCGGTCTGTTACTTGCAAAGCTCATGAACAAGCTCTCAGGCGGCAAGATAAACCCCCTTATCGGTTCAGCAGGTGTATCCGCTGTTCCTATGGCTGCCCGTGTTTCGCAGACAGTCGGCTCTAAGGAAAACCCCTCAAACTTCCTTCTCATGCACGCTATGGGACCGAACGTTGCAGGTGTTATCGGTTCTGCCGTTGCCGCAGGTGTTCTTCTGAATATATTCGGTTAAATCAAATAACAACGACCCCCTTGTCAAGCGACGAGGGGGTTCTTATTATATCCGGAATGTTACGGGCAAGTAATTTTAGCCTGCTTAAATCTTTTTTATAGGGATGCAACAAGGCACTGTTGAAATGTTCAATCAATAATATATGAAGCTTGGCAGGACGCACGGGCTGTTTCTTAATCCCGGCAAATCATTCTCTTACCGGATGAGGCATTCTGCCCTGCCCCATAAACTGCCCGACATAATATAAACTTATCAGACCAGTTTATCGTATCTTATGAAATTTACGATAAAAGATATTCCTGCCGATGCCAGCGCACAGCCAAGTCCGGTATAGAAAAATCCCACAAAGACATCGGGGAATACTCCTGCTTCTCTCAGCCCTATTCCTCCGCCCATCATACAAGCCATAATAATATATGCCTTAAGGTCGAAGAAATGCCAGAACGGACGGCGGTCGCTCTGCGCCAATAAGACAGCACCCTCGTTTTCAAGTGCTTTTGTATGTTCCATAGGCAAAATTCTCCCATAAAGTTTTAATGCAATGAATTAGTCGAAGCTAACCGTAAAACAGTATATCATACCATGGTATTCTTGTCTACACCTAATAGGTGCAATTTCACTTTTCGGTCAAAAACTTTTTGAGCGGAGATTAAGATGATAATAGGCATAGTTACCGAGTGCCTTATCAGTGCAAGAAAGCTGATGAGTTTTCAGAAAATTCGGTATATCATACGATGAATATATAAAAAACAAAGGTTGACATTTTTGCTTTCAGGTGAGATAATATCCGTATAGAGCAAAGAAAGCGGGGATTATTCTGTGAACGAAAACGAACTCAAAGAACTATTTGAAAGAAGAAATATTTCTGAAATCAGACATGCTGTTGATAACCACCGGGAAATAAAAGAGCGTGTGCTTGCATGGGCGGTTGAACACGGAAACACTGAGCTTGTGCATTATGTAATGAATTGCACAACGCAGGAGGAGTATGAGCGGTTTGAGAATACTCCGCTTGAGAGTGCATGTCTTTGCGGAAACTACGGCATGGTAAAATTTATTGCAGAGAACGAAAAATCTCCGTATTTTTCGCAGGATAATTCGCTTTTCTATGCGGCTGCATACGGTGACAGAGGAATTATCCGCTGTCTTATTGAAAACGGTTATGACGTCAACATGAAAGACGGTTACGGCGGAAACGCACTTGAATGGGCGGCGCAGGAAAACCGCATTTCAAACGCAAAAATGCTGATAGAAAGCGGCTGTGATGTAAATAATCTGAACGGCGAGGGTATGACGGCACTTTATACCGCATGTGCAGAGGGCAATACCGATATGGCAAGGTTACTGCTCAATAATAACGCAGAGCCTGACAGAACGGAGGACGCAACACCGCTTATTATAGCAAGCTGTTATGGAAAGATTGATTGTGCCGAGTTATTGCTTGAGCACGGATCCGATGTAAATACTATTGATAATGAGGGCAGAACGGCACTGTTCTATGCAATGGTGTACGGACAGGACGAGATAGAAAAACTGCTATCGGCTCACGGAGCTTCTTATGATATCTGCGATAAGGACGGTGTTTCGCCAGGGCAGCTTAAAGATGAGGGTGTAAGGGAGCAGGTTTATAGTGAGCTTATGGGGGAGGAAGAATGAAAACGAGTTCTATATTTTTTTTGAAAGAGAGGAAAGTATATGGTTTGTAATAAAGTTGTAAAGATAGCGTTGATATGTGACCAGATTGACAAAGATGGAAAAGATGTCAATTATAATGACATATACAAATTGCTCTGGGATCTGCAAAAACAGACGAGAGAAGCAAAAAACAAAGTAATAAGACTTTGTTGGGAATGGAGCGGTTATTCAAGTGAATATTTTAAAACACATGAAGAATATCCTAAAGATAAAGAAATATTCGGAATATCGTTGAGAGGTTATTTATATGACCGGATTAAAGGTGATTATAACCTTTACTCGGGTAATCTTTCGCAGTCGGCTGAAATAGCATATAAAGAATATAAAAATTCATTAAAAGACGTATTAAGAGGAGATAAGTCTATAATCAATTACAGAGAAAATCAACCTCTTGATATCAAGAACAAAGCAATACAGCTTTTATATGAAAATGACAATTTCTTTGTCAGAGTGGCATTAATCAATAAAGATAAACAAAAAGAACTGAATTTTAAAGATTGCAGTGTAAGATTCAAATTGCTTGTCAAAGACGACAGCACAAGAACTATTCTTGAAAGGTGCTTCGATGAAGTATATACTATCACCGCAAGTAAGATAATGTATAATAAGAAGAAAAAACAATGGTACATAAATCTTGGTTACAAATTTACAAAAGAAATTGACAAGACACTTGATAAAGACAGAATACTGGGAGTAGACTTAGGCGTTATAAATCCTTTGGTGGCTTCAGTTTACGGAAGTTATGACAGGCTTATTATAGGAGGCGGAGAAATTGATAAGTTCAGAAAAAGGGTTGAGGCAAATAAAGTCCAGATGCTGAAACAGGGTAAATATTGTGGTGATGGACGTATAGGTCACGGAGTAAACACTAGAAATAAACCTGCTTATAATATTGAGGATAAAATCAGCCGATTCAGAGATACGGTAAATCACAAATACAGTAAGGCTGTAGTCGATTACGCCGTGAAAAATAATTGCGGTACAATTCAGATGGAAGATTTGAAAGGTATTACACAAAATAAAAATGAGCGTTATCTTAAAAACTGGACTTATTTTGATTTGCAGACAAAAATAGAATACAAAGCAAAAGCGCTTGGGATAGAAGTAAAGTATAAAAATCCGAAATATACCAGTCAGCGTTGCAGTAAGTGCGGACATATAGCCGAAGAAAATCGTCCCGAACAGAAGACTTTCAAATGTGTAAAGTGTGGTTTCAAGGTTAATGCTGACTATAACGCAAGTCAAAATCTTGCAATTAAAGATATTGACAAGATAATCGAGCAGTATTATAATAAAGGTTGAGTGCGAATGTATAATTCACATTCAATCCGGGCGGCTTGGCGTCCGTAAATCGAGAAAGTACATTGTAAAAACGTAATTTTTTCGTATAGTGGATACACTCGATAAGGTTAACGCATACGATATTAATCCCGTATGCCGTCTATATTTGTGTTTTTGCAGTTGCAATCTACATGCACGGGTATAGTGCAAGTTAGCAAAGTAATTAATCAGCTGAGTAAAGCTGAGTTGCAATCTACATGCACGGGTATAGTGCAAGGGCGTGACCGTTATTGTATCAGCCTTGTACTTGGTTGCAATCTACATGCACGGGTATAGTGCAAGCTCTAACCACTGAGTTACACCCCTATGGAAACCAGTTGCAATCTACATGCACGGGTATAGTGCAAGAAAGTTTATGAGAATGATAACGGTAACTTGCGATGGTTGCAATCTACATGCACGGGTATAGTGCAAGAAACAGCTCTCCTGCCTTCTGAGCATCCGCTTTTGTTGCAATCTACATGCACGGGTATAGTGCAAGTGCCACCATACCATCAATAACGGTAGTTATAACCTCGTTGCAATCTACATGCACGGGTATAGTGCAAGATCACAGAAATCTGCATTCATAACGATAGCAGGAAGTTGCAATCTACATGCACGGGTATAGTGCAAGCAGTGGAGCGGAAGTGCTTTTTGTAATATGGCTTGTTGCAATATACACATGGTTTCGTGGATAATCTCCACATCAAAACGAAAAATTAATTATCTGAGTAAAACAACAAAGCGGTGAACGCATAATACGTTCGCCGCCTGTTTTATATCAGCCGTAAAATTACTTGAAATATTCTTCACCGAGTATTTCGACAAATCGGGGTTTGACTCCTGTCTTATTGTCGATGTGACCGTAGTTCTGGCACATATCATAGCTCGGCAGGGTGTTTCCTTCCACCAGAACAGGTCTTGTGGGAGTTATCGCAACGTCCCAGCCTATGTAGCCGACCTGCGGTACTACAAGAGCCGCCTTTTTGCACATTTCAACCGCTTCGAAAAACATAGGAATTTCAAAGCCGTTGAATTTTGTATGTGTAAAAGGGTGTTCCTCGTAATATACGCCGGTAGCGTCACAGTAGGCGTTCTTGTGTATCACGCCGTCTGCGCCTATCGAAACATACATACCGCCGCTGCAGATATTATCAACACAGTTAGTGCCGTTGCTCATACGGACAAGAGCATACATAAAATGTACCTTGCCTTCGTGCAGAAGGGTCACCATACGGATCGTATTTATAGACGAGGGGCTGAGCCTGTCCATCTGTTCATTCTGCTTTATCGTTTCTTCGACAAGATATTGCTTGTTGTCGCACAGACGCTTGTAAAGCGCCTCATAATCGGTGTCGGGAGTTACTGTTTCCTTGGTTATGCCCTCGCCGCCGAACTGATTTACAGGCTTTGCGAATACAGTTTCACGACCCTTGCAGAATTCACGCAGATCGTCCGCCGTTGCTTTTTCAAGGTTCAGAAAATCTCTGCCGATGTATTCCCTGAACGCTTCGTCGAATTCGGATTTGTTATCGAATATATGAAAATACGTCCTGTCATTGCAACGCTTTGAGATGGTTATATTATCGTTCATTGTCATAAACGTGCGTCTGTTTTTGCCTTTAATATTTGCAAAGCCGAACACACGGTAATCCATATAGCCGACAGAATAGCGGAAAATGCACCATATCATATCAAAGAACATTATGAATCTGTTCTTGCCGGTTTCCTTATGAATCGTTCCGATATAGCCGAACATACGTTTAAAGCTGCCTGCAAACAGCCTGCGGAAGAATGTCTTTAACTTTGTCATTTACAAAACCTCTTGTTTATAATCTGAGTAACTTTGATAATATCTTATATATTATGCGTTTAAGCGGAGAAGTTACAATCTCCTTCTCTCTCGGAGTAAGTCCTATGAGCCATACCGATACTATAAATATTACAACGTAGATAACGCCCCAGAACAGTATTCCGAGATAACCCGAAGCGTGAGCAAGGCAGGCAATCAGTATCGCCGCTATCGCAGGAACGACAAGCGATGGAAGAAGCGCTGTAATCCTCCTCCAGAATCTCGGAATATCAAGTCCGATATATTTATTGTAATACCAGTTCATTATAAGTCCGTTGCCGATAAAAACAGGGATAGCCGTACCTATCGCCACACCGACGGCACCGAACAGGGCACACAGCGGTATACTTATCACTATATTAAGCACGGCGACAAGCACATATACAAGCGAGCGGAATTTATGCATATTTTTTGCTCGCAGAATTTCTATGCCGAGATTCTGAATACTCGGAAGAATAGTCGGTATGAACAGCAAAAGCGCAATAACAAATGCGTTTGCGTTGGCTTCACCCGCCCACATAAGAACGAAGGGATAACCTACCGCCACGAATCCGAACAGAATCATTGTGAGGATGGTAAACTGAAAACGTCCGACACGGATAAACAGATCGCTTATCTGCTTGTCGGGGACTTTGTTTGCCACCATCTGATGAACTCTGGGAGTGAGTATTCCCGAAAATGTGGTAGCCATAGACATATAGTAGATGTTAAGCTGTGATGCTACGTTGTAGGTCGCTACCTCGTTCGAGCCGTGCATCCATGCGAGCAGGAGCTTATCGACGCTCCAGTTTAGCTGATCGACCACTATGCCGACAAATACCCAGCCTGTGAACTTGAACATAGATTTGAGCAGCTTGAAATCAAAGTCACGGAAATAAAACCGTATAGCAAGCTTTTTGTTGCAGTATATGATATTCAGCAAGCCCGAAAACAGCGTGAACGCAAGGCTCATATACGCTATAGCCTCAGAGCGAAGCCCTATCATCAGAAGGGGTATTATAAGCAGTGGGTTGATTACCGACTTTACTATGGCAAGCAGTTTAAGAAAAATGTACCGCTCGTTGACCATAGTATTCGATTCAAATACGCTAAGCGGAAAGCTGACCGCCGCTGTGACGGTCATAATATACATAAGTCTTACGGCAAGCTCTATCTCCTCTTCTGTCAGCTTCTGACCGAATGCCAGACGGGGATTTGCGGCTATCGTAAATCCGACTATCAGCACAAGTACGCCGAGCAGGGAGTATATGACAAGGAACATACCGTTCAGCTTTGCCATATTGTATTTGTCATTCGCTTCCTTGTATCTTGTATAGAATCTTGTGTACGCACTGCCCAGACCGAAGCTGAAAAGATTCAGATACGATACCATAGGAAGAACTATGGAGTAAACGCCGTATTCGCTTTGTCCGAGCCTTTCTATCATTATAGGCGTGTAGACAAGCGAAACAACCGTACCCAGTATCAGCGACAGATATGAGAGGAGCGAGCCCATTTTTATCTGATCAATTTTCATTCGCAATTTTCCTGTAAATTCATTTTATCTTAAAACGTTATAAAAACAGTATTCCAAATTCATATTTTAACATATTTTATGGGGTTTGTAAAGGAAAAATACGAGAAGTCAGGATAATCTGCGTTTTCTCTGAAATATAAAGAATATCACACAGATAACAAGCAGAACGGGGAATATTAGCGGGAAGCCAAGACCTGTTTTCATACCTGCCGATTCAAAGGCACCGCATAATTATAAGTGAAACACCATTTTTTCAATCGCCGAAACGGTTTTCGGTTAAGCAATTACACAAATTTGCCTTTTTGCACAAAACGAACCGCTTTGTATTAGTAAAATCTAATAAAATCGCTACAAACGCTTTACTATCAGACAAAAATATGATATAATATCTTGAGAATTAGTATGACCATCGTCCGTAAAGGATATGAATATACCGTAAAAGACGTGGGAAAGGTTGGTTATTTTTTTATGAAAATCAAGAGCTTACTGATCACGGTACTTGCGTGCTTTGTAATCATTCCGTCTGTTGCATTTGCTTGTATCGCAGATGTCGAGATGAATAAACTTGCCATGAAGAATTACAAGCAGACAGCGCAATCTATGGTTGAAAATCAGACATATAACATATCGGAGTATTTCCGTATAATTTCGGCGAGTGCAAAGCAGATAGCCGACAATCCGGATATACTGAGCTTCGACAAGGAAAAAAATCCTACAACTACAGACGCTTTGTCTATTTATTCAAATATAGCTTCTGCCGACAATCCAAATGTCAGAATCGACAGAATTATGATTGTCAACAAGAGCGACTTCAGACCCGTTGTCGGAACAAACGAAGATTTTAACGATCTTACCAGAGATGACGTGCTGTACGGTACTCTCAAAAATATATGTGCAAGAAAAGACGGAGAGGTTACATTCTATACTCCCGATGTATACACAAACTTCAATGAAGGCGACAAGGAAAAGAACGATCCTCTCTTCCCCGGAAAAACAGCAAACGGCCTGCGACTTGTGGTAAAGTATTCAGTCGGCGACTATTATATAGTAACATTCTTCAATAACACTGCCCTCAAGTCATTCGCAACCTCTTCTCAGTTTGCAAACAACAGTAAGCTGGTACTGATAGATCCTAACGGCTCGATTATGCACGACAGCTACATAGGCAATACTTCGGACAAGAAGAACAGCGCTTATCTCAAGTTTACGGAAGCCGCACAGACCGGCTCTGCTGTCGAGGTCGACAACTTCAAGGGTACAGACAGCGGCGTTATTCCCACAATCAGCTTTACTTCAAAGATGCCTACCATAAATGAAGGCGAAGATGGCAACTGGACGCTTGCGATAATTGCAGAAACCGATAAGGCATATACCTTGTCGGGTGAAGCGATGGGTGCCATTGTCGGCATGATAGTATTAGTTGCGATTATTTTCACAGCAGGTGCAATCGTACTGGTATTCATTATAACAAAGCCTATCAAGGTTATCGAAGAAACACTTGTAAAGGTACACAGAGGCGACCACGAGGCAAGAATCAACGTTATAGCAAACAACGAGTATGGTCAGATTGCCCGTACATTCAACGATCTTATAGATGATATTGTTGTAAGTGAAGGAAGATACCGTACTATTATCGAAATGTCGGATAACATAATCTTTGAGTGGAATTTCAAGTCTAACGATGTATTCTTCTCAAATAACTTCAACAAGAAGTTCAGCTACCGTGCCCCCTCCGACCACTTCGGTGACAGCTTCCTTCTTAAAGTTAAGGTTCATCCTGAGGACAACGACCGTTATCACAAGGATCTCGAAAAGCTGTCAAAGGGTGAGGAATTCGAAGGCAACGAGTATCGCTGGAAGAACATCTACGGCGACTATATATGGATACTTATGCGTACTGCAACTATCCGTGACAGAGATGGAAACATCGCTAAGATTGTCGGTGTTATCGTTGATATTGACCGTGCAAAGAAGAGTGAAAAACTCCTTACGGAAAGAGCAAGCTACGACAGCCTTACCGGTCTTTATAACCGTGAATCCATCGAGCGTACCATTGATAACGAGATCGAGCTTATCAATGTCCGCAAGAGCGAGGTAGCAATTCTGTTCATTGACGTTGATGACTTCAAGATTTACAACGACAAATACAGCCACGCTACCGGTGACCAGGTACTGAAATTCGTTGCAAATACAATCAATTTTGTAATCAAGGGATTCGGTACTGCGGGTCGTTACGGCGGTGATGAATTTGTAGCCTGCGTAAGAAACATTGAAACAAACGAGCCTACAAGAGTAGCACGTGATATTCTGTCGGGACTTAAAGAAGGCTTTACATCGGATAACGGCGACAAGCTCAGCGTCAATGCAAGTATCGGTATTTCAATCATCAAGGATTCTTCGATGCACGTTGATGAGATAATCGGTATGGCTGACGATGCAATGTACAAAATCAAGAAGAACGGTAAGTCGAACTTCGGTATTCTCAACAAGGAAATGGTTGAAAGACCCGTTCCTGACAAGGTTGATGAGGAAGACGTTATCGGCGGAAGCGATAACAACAATATTGGTGATGCCGTTACTCCTGATACAGCTAATGATACTGCAGAACAGCAGCAGTAATTAAATTTAAAAAGAGTGTTGCGAAAGTGACACTCTTTTTTTATCGGAATCTGATTGATTTGTCAAAGGAGGCTATATGATAAGAGAAGTCAATGAAGATTAATACGAACAGCTTATGAGCCTTTATTGTCAGCTGCACGAAACAAGCGTACCGGAATATAAGGGCAAAACCAAAGAACTGTGGCAAACGCTTGTGAATGATCCCGACTATCACTTTATTGTAGCAGAAGAGGACGGGAAGATTGTATCTACCTGTACCTGCATAATAGTGCCGAATATGACGCACGGGCCTCGTCCTTATGCGTTTGTTGAGAATGTAGTGACAGACAGCGAATATCGTGGCAGAGGGCTTGCTACTGCGTGTCTTGAAAGGGCAAAGGAGATAGCGAAGGCTGAAAACTGCTACAGGCTTATACTTATGACAGGCTCAAAACTCGATAGCACGCTGAATTTCTACCGTAAGGCAGGTTATGACGATAAGGAAAAGACAGGTTTTATACAATATTTGATTAAATGAAATAAATAACAGTTACTCCTTATAAAGCAATCCGTTCTCAGCCGCTATTTTCTTCATTTGGTCAATAGCATTTCGCTTTTCCCTAGAGAACTCTTTACTATCGCAAACAAAATCGATAATAGATTTAATTAAATCTGAATCAGAAATAGTGGATAGATCTATTATATTTTGATTTCCACCAACATCTTCCACTGATGCCACTTTAAAAGTTTTGAATAATTTCTTGTTTAATAACAAATCCGTCAAATTATCCGATTCATCAGATGTTATTAGCAATTGGCTAAGTAGACGGACAGCTTTTCCGGGGGTATTTAGTTCTTCTTGTGTATATAAGGTAATAATGAGTGTCGTTCTTGATAGCAAGATGTTGTTTTCGTTATTTTCACCTAATCCAATGTGTTTGGGATTAAACGTTGAGCGCATAGATTTTTCATTAAAAATTTTAATTTTAGATATTATAAAATCTTTTCTTTCATCAAGTCCTTTCTGATTCGTAGCCAAATCTCTTACTAGTGCTAATCCGATCTGATATTCATACATACTTGTTATCTCCTCAATGTAATAATCTATTTATATAATAATATGAACTGCCCCAAAAGTCAAGCTGCGTTAAAAAATATTTTGACTTTTTCACTTGACAAATGCATTAGTTGGCATTATAATCAGAATATAGCGAAATGAATTTCACTATATTCTGAATAGTGTGCACTGAAAGTAGATGAATAATATGGTCTTGGGAAGATGCTGTAGAAATGTTATATCCTAATCTTTCAACAGAAGAACTTGAAGAGGAATTGATGGACAGAATACACGACTGATTTAGTGGGGGGCAACTCCCCCTGCATCACCATAGAAACACAATAAAAATACAAGGAGAAAACAAAATGAAAATTGTAGAAACGTCTTTAAATCTTAGAATTGAACGAGGTAAATGCAAAGATAATTATTTGATTTCAGAATATATCGCCAAGAAACAATTATCTATTTCAGATACAGATATATACAGCAATGTTGAATTTATGGATTGCGACAATACAGCTTATTTAAAAGTGTTTGAAAATTCAGGATATAATAGCTTTATATCCTTAGATGCAAAAGGCAGAGGTATTCTTTGCGAAATCAAAAATGAATATGCGGTAAAAACCGTAGGTGAAATGACAGAACCACATATGTTGCACTTACGTGTAGAAAAAGGGAATGAATATATTGATTTAATTACAGTTCGCCTATTGGTTGCGGGAGGTAATGATGATGATTTCAAAAATAGGAATAAACAGTGGAACAAAATATTAAATTATATTGAAACTCTATCGGATAAATCCCATATTGTTTTAAACGGTGACTTTAATCACGGCGTAATAAGTAATGATATTAACGACTATCGTAATAAGCCAAGGCAATACTTTAACTACCAAATGATCGTGAAAGATTTAAAAAGCAAAAATATCAGTCTGAATCCAATGGATGGTAACAGTTATCGTGGCTATATGAAAATAGATCATATCGCTACCGGAGAAAGCGTAGTTGTTGAAAATGCCATTTACAAAGACATTTTTGGCAATATGGATGTAATTGGTGTTCCTGACCATAGTTTACTTGTCGCCAACATCAAATGGCGTAATAGTGTTTAATTATAAAAAAATATAAAACTTTAGCGGTAGATTTTGATGAGACTCTCTGCTTTAGCAAATGGCCAGAGGTTGGTCAACCAAACACAGAACTAATCAATTTTTTAAAAGCATGGAAAAACAAAGGAAATAGGTTAATTCTTTTAAATGATTTAAGCAAAGAATTAGATGAACTAAATTATAAGGAAAAATAGGAGAATGATAAAATGTCTAAATTTAAAGAACTTGAAGAAATAACATTAGAATTATTTGAAGGTGTTGTTATATATACTATTGCCGAACCCGGTGCTATGGGGGCACACTGCTTAATGGAATTTGTGAAAGAAAATGGTGAATGCTTTTCGTTATTTTACAACTCTATAGATAGCGGAAAAATCACTTATGCTGATATAAAAAGCAAATTTCCAGCATTAGAGGGTTGCTTCTGGAATGGTCCTATGCCTGATGAAAAAACTGACGGAGAAGTTGTATTATTTGTAAATGATGATACAAAAAACAAAAATATGACGAGAGTTGCAAAAGGCTGGAAACACATTTATACAGGTTGCGGAAATCATCTGCTTATCAAAGAGACGTTTTTTTCAATTTTCAATAAATATATTTCTCAATATGAAAGTCCCGTTGAAATTTATTGTTCTTGGCAAAAACATATTGATGATTTCATAAATGAACTACCAAGCAAGTGAAAGGACAAGTGTACTAAAAACGCAAAGAGCGAAAAAACAGTAACGAAGCACGTTTGGAGCGAGTATATCAAAATGGCGGAGGATATTCGGTATATTCCGAAATACAAAGCAATATATCCACTTAGAAAAGAGACAATTGAACGGGTGTTGCAATGCAAAGGAAAAGCACTCGATGAGATATACTCTTTTCAGAGGCTTGGCTCAAGTAACGAATTGGGTCAGGCTTAAATTTGCTACAATGAACCTCAAAAAATATACGATCCATAGCTGGAGAAAGCACATATTTTTCTCATTTTTCGCCATTATTGAGCGTGATTTTTGTGTTCCGGCATAATTTGGCATAAATTTAACCCCAACTTGCTTGCAAATCGTTTTTTCTACAGACTGAGACCACACAACCGACATGACTATCAGTTGTGTGTCCTTTCGGTTGTCACCGCTTGAAGACGCCACTAAAACCAGTTAATTTGAACTGTCGTTAAGTGAGTGCCTCCAAAGTGACACTCTTTTTTTATCGGAATCTGATTGATTTGTCAAAGGAGGCTATAT
>OMDZ01001045.1_pt1 | contig 14508 bp, 8 predicted proteins | sample 1673641 | NCBI WGS metagenome assembly OMDZ01 (sample SAMEA103958117, study PRJEB25191) | human gut metagenome | biome: human-associated habitat [ENVO:00009003]; feature: intestine environment [ENVO:2100002]; material: feces | place: Germany | collected 2013/2015
GTATTATTATTTATTATTATTAAACTACTATACAAAGAGAAAGGTAAAAATGAAAAATGTAGGAAAACGATTTGAGGAGAATTTTAAAAAATCTATTTCTGATGAATATTTGTTATACAGACTTAAAGATTCTCCGCAAGCATTTACGCAAAGTAATCTTACTTTTTTTACGCATAAAAATCCTTGTGATTATTTTTTATTTGATGGTAAAAGAGGTATTTTTTATTGTCTTGAATTAAAAACAACTAAGGATAAATATATGACTTTTGAAAAGATAGAATTAGACGATACTCAACCAAGAAAAATAATACATAAACATCAAATTTTATCTTTACAAGAATATTCTATATATAAAAATGTTTACCCTTGTTTTGTTTTTAATTTTAGAAGTGAAGATATAGGAATTGAAAGAACTTATATGCAATATATAGGTGATTTTATGAAGATGTATCATGGACTTAATAAATCAAGTTTTAATGAAATAGATTTAATGTCTTATCATGCAATAAAAATCAAAGGCAATAAAAAAAGAGTGAATTATTATTGGAATTTAACTGAATTTTTTGAAACAAATGATTTTAATAAGGAGAAATAGTATGAGCGAAAATATTTATAAGTATAATAATGAAGAAATTAAGTATAAGATAAAGTCTTATGTCAATATGTCAGATAGAATTAAAATCATCAAAAATACTGCAAGACTTTGCCTTATAGATGATGATTATTTTTCTTGCCTTAAAGATATAGCTTTTGATATTGCACTTATTAATGTTCTTACAGATATTGATTTAGGTGATATGTCGATTGATGATACAGAAAATTTTATCAAAAACACTAATGTTATTGATAGTATAAAAAGTGCTATTGGTGAAAACTTTATTGAAAAGTTGAAGCAAGAAACAAGTTATAATATTGAATATAAAACTGGTATTCATGAAGATAGTGTAAGTAAGAATATTTCAAACTTCTTTAAGATTTTGAATGAGAAAATTCATTTCGACCAAGTAAAAGCTAATACAATCTTGGAAAAATTAAATACGCTCAATCTTGAAAATCTTGATATTAATGCAATTGTAGATGCTTATGTTAAATCTGAAGAATTTAAAAGCAATAAAAGTGATTTGATAAACTCTAAAAACGAAGAGATTCGTAATCTCACAGAAAAGATTAACGAATTAGTAAACAATTATCAAAATCAGCATTTAAAAGTTTTAAAGTAAAGGTTATTATATGAATTTTAAAAATCTAAAAGATTTAGAAAAACATTTAAATAATCAGATGAAAGATGCTTTGTTGCAAGTCAAAGAAGAAGTTTATTCTATTATTGCAGAGAAACTTTTACAATATTATGAAGAATATACACCTGTGAAATATAAAAGAACTTATCAGCTTTTAAAATCTTTAGTAAAGACAGAAGTAATACCAACAGGTCATGGATTTAAAGCAAATGTTTATTTTGATTTAAGTAAAATACATTATAAAAATGAAAAACATTCTACTGCTGAAATTGTTAAAGATACCTTGAATGGGCAGCATGGACATTTTGGATGTAATTATATGCCAAAAGGAAAATGGACTTCTATCTGGGGTGAAAGTATGCTCATTTTAGATTTAGATGATTATGGTGTAATAGATTTAATTGTGCAAGCTTTAAAAAATAGAGGTATAGAAGTTAGACAAAATATAAAATAAGGATTTTATTTTAATAAAGAAATATTTCATTTATTGCAACTAACACTCAACATCTAAGATATGTGCTGAATATGTATGTCAGCGGGTTGACAGACAACAGAAAAATCAGTTGATTTTTATTTTAGATAAAATAACATTTATTAAAAACAATAGCGGTTGACCTTTGTAACTTTTTATAATATAATATTCTCAATAGTAGGAGGTGAGAATATTATGATAAATAAAACTAAGCAAAGAAACAAATTAGCTTGTGAAGCATCTTTAAATCAATTAACTCGTTCTATTTCAAGAAGGTCAGCTCGTTCTATTTCAAGAAGGTCAGCTCGTTCTGTACGAGGCACAAGTCAAAGTTCAGATAAATCAAATCCTCCTACTGTAAAGCCAAACCCAACAAATAAAGGAGGTAAATAAATATTGGGTGATATTTTAGATTTAATTAATTCATTGCCTTTAATTATGTCATATATAGTATATGGTTCTTTATTTTTATGTATATTCAACTTTATTACATTCAAAAGTAAAGAGTATGAAATTAAACATTATTTCATTTCTTGTATTACAGTTAGTTTTATTATAAAGGTTATATTTAATTGGATATTAAATTTATGGGGTACACATATAACAATAAGGATAGTAGAAAATACTATAGAATATTATTTATTGTCTTTTGGCTTTACAGCAATAACTGCCTATCTTAGTGGTATACTTTTTTCTTCAAAATGTTTTAATAAGTTATTATTAAATTTAGGAACAAAAAGAACTGCTAATACAAATATTTGGGATGATATTATTGAAAATGAAACTTGGTTATATATTCATATAAAAAATAAAGATTATGGTTATTTAGGTTTGCATAAATATTCAGAAGAAAATTGTAGTAGTCCTAAAATTGTTTTGTGTCATTATCAATTAATTGAAATGTCTACTGGAGAAGTAGTTACAGATTATTCGGACGATAATAATAGACTTATTATGATAGATACAAAAGATGTTGATACCATCGAAATAATATATCGGAATCCTATGGCAAATAAAAAGAAAACTATATTTAAAATAAAAAGTTTATGTGTATTAAAAAAACCAAAGTATATTCCAAAACATAAAAATGAAAAATAAATTTTGTAATTGTAGCACTGGCATTTGTCAGTGCTATTTTATTTTTAGAAATGAGGTGATGTTATGCAGAATAAAAAAAGATTAACATTTAGAAAGGTTATTACTTCTTCTGAATTAATAGAACAGATAAATCCAGAAAATCAAAAATTAGTTGATAGATTTTTAAAGAATTTTTCAACCAAGCGTTCACCAAAATCAGTATTGGTCTATAAATCAAACTATAATATTTTCTTTTGCTATGTTCTATTATATTGTGACAATAAATCTTTTATTGACTTAAAGAAATTTGAAATACTCGATTTCTTTGATTTTGGGGTTACTGAGTTAAAATGGAGTCCTAATCGTTTTCATCAAATGCACTCCTCTTTATGTAGTCTTAGTGATTGGATTGAGAATGTTATGGACGAATACTATCCGAATTTTAAAAATATAGTAAAGAAGATCGAAAAGCCAGCTAAAGAACTTATCAGAGAGAAGTCGGTTTTTACCAAAGATGAACTTTATGGACTTATGAATTGGTTAGGTGAGATAAACAAGCCTCAAGAGCAATGTTTATTATCACTTATGATGGGTTCTGGTGCAAGAGCTGATGAATTTGCTAGTTTCACAACAGACCTCATAGATGAGAATAATTTAGCTTTTGAAGGATTATTTTTAGAAACTACTAATGAAATGCGTGTAAAAGGTAGAGGTGTGAATGGCAAACGAATAAAAAGATATATTATAAAAGATGTATTCCTCCCCTATTATAAACAATGGTTGCCTATCAGAGAACAAATTATGAAAGAGAACGGAATAGAGCATAATTATATTTTTGTTAAATCTGATGGAGAGCCAGCTACTACCAGTACTATAAGAAGTTGGATGGAAAAATGGGATAAACCTTTGAGTAAGCATTTTTATCCTCATTCTACAAGACATTATTGGTGTACTACTTTATTAGCAGCAGGGCTTGAAGCCGAATTGGTACAAGAATTGCAACAATGGGGTAGTTCAGAAATGTTAAATATATACAATGATGCAACTGCTAAAGATAGAAAATGGAAAGGTCTTGCAAAACTTAGAGCAGAGTTAGAGAAAGAAAGTTTTAGCGAAGAATTGAATAAAATTCAAGAGTCAAATAATAATTAAGATTGCACCTATAATCAAGTGCAATCTTGCACTTTAATACAAAGGAATGGTGTAATGGCTGATTATAATGTTATGCTCGGATTAGAGTTAGAATCTGATGCTATACAAAAAATTGAGAATAGAATAAAAAATATAAAATGTGAATCTATAAAAATTGATATTTCTATATCTGATGACAGAGTTTTAAACTTTATACAAGATTTATCTAAGGCTAACAAAGACCTTGCTAATAATTTACTTACTTTAAATAAAATAGCAAAAAACACAAATGAGCAACAAGAAAAAGCTGATAAACAAAAATTAGATTCCGCAAAGGATTTATCATATGTATATAAGCAATTAATTTCTATTCAAAAAGAAATAAATTCATCAGAAATTAAATTAACTAAGCTTGATAAAAACAGTAAGCAATTTCAAACATTATCAATGCAAATTGATAAACTAAAAAAAGCATATCTTGATTTATATAATTTAGGTTCAGAAATTGAAGGGTTTGACCTTAATGATAATTCTTTTAATAAAATAAATAATTCTTTAGAAAAAACACAAAGACAGGTCGAATCTATAAGAGCAGCGTTATCTGATAAACAATCTTTACAAGAACTTAAAAAGCAAGAAAAAGAATTAATTTCGTTGGCTCAAGAAAAGGCAAAATTAAGAACTCAAAGAACTAAATTATACAATGATACAAATAAACATGATAACGAACTTGAATTATTAGAACAACAAATAAATAAAATTGAAACCGCTTATAACAATCTAAGAAATAGTCTTAAAAAACAATTACCAACAGAACAATTTGAGATATTAAAAAGAAAAACACAAGAAATTTATGATGCAGAAATTTTCTTAAGACGAAGAAATGTTGACATTACTGCTGACAGAGATACAAAACAAGCTTTAAATATAAAAAATAATTTTGATTCGGGTAATATTGATAGTGAATATAGTAAGATAGAATCAAGTTTAAGAAGTTTAAATACTGTTTCAAAAACAACGGAAGAAAATTTAAATAAGTTATCCCAAAGTTATATAGCATTAAAAAACGCTATTGACACTAATAATACAAAAGAAATCATCAAAACTTATAATCAGTTTGAAGACGCTCTAAAAAAAGTTAATAATGAATTAAAGCAAGCAGCTCAATTACAAAAGATAAATGAATCGGTATATAACCTTGAAAACAGCAAAAAACAATTTAGCAATGAAATTAATGTATGGTTATCACAAAATTCAAGTGCTACTAAAAAATTTGGATTGAGAATTAAAACTATTCAAAGTCAGTTAGAAAGTTGTAATGAAACAAGTTTAAATAGACTTAAAGATGAGTTCAGAGATATTACACAAGAAGCAACTATAGCTGGTAAAACTGGTTTAAATTTTATCGACACTCTAAAACAAAAAGGAAAAGAATTAGCATCATACTATACTATTTCTGGTAGTTTTTATAAAATAGTTGATACAGCAAAACAAGCATATCAAAATGTTGCAAATGTAGATAGTGCAATGACTAATCTTTATAAGGTTACTGATAATACTGACGCAGAGTATTCTGATTTCTTTCAAAACGCAAAACAAAATGCAAACGACTTAGGTGTAACTTTAACTGATTATATAACTGCAACTTCTGAATGGAGTAAATTGGGTTATGACATTAATGCTTCTTCGCAGTTAGCAAAAGTTTCATCAATTTATCAAAATGTTGGTGAGGTTGATTCGGAAACTGCTGTTAAAGATATTGTTACAGCTTTAAAAGCATATAACATAAATGTTGATGATGCTATATCAATAGTTGATAAATTTAATAAACTTGGTAATGAATTTGCAGTATCTTCAAGTAGTTTAGGCGAAGGGTTGAAAGTTTCGGCTTCATCGTTAGCAGTTGCAGGCAATGACATAAATAAGTCTTTAGCTATGCTTACTGGTGGCGGTGAAATTACCCAAGATATTGGAGAACTTGGTAACGGTTTAAAGACTATTTCTTTGCGTTTGCGAGGAATGAAGGGCGAACTTCAGGACATTGGCGAGGAATATGAAGATATTGAATCTGTTTCTAAAATTCAAACTCAGATTTATAATCTAACCGAAGGACACACAAATATTTTTAATGATGATGGTTCTTTTAAAGATACATATGATATTCTTGAATCTATATCAGAAGTTTATGATAAGTTAAGTGATACTAACAAAGCCGACCTTACAGAGATTATGTTTGGTAAAAATAGAGCTAATCAGGGTGTTGCTATTATTCAAGCTTTTCAGAGTGGACAAATTCAAAAAGCTTATCAAGCTGCACAAAATTCTGCTGGTTCTGCACAAGAAGAACAAAATAAATGGTTAGATTCTATTGAAGCAAAAACAAATCAAGTAAAGTCATCATTAGAATCATTATCTACAACTATAATGAGTAGTGACCTTGTTAAGTTTGTTGCCGACAGTCTCAAAAAAATAATATCTGATACTGATAAATTAATTCAAAATATAGTAAACCTACCTGTGCTTCTTACCGCTGCTACAACAGCTCTTTTAAAATATTTAGATATTAAAAAGGGCTTTGGTCTTTTTACTGTCAATAAAGATGAGTCTGGCAATGGTGTTGGAATATCTTTATTTGGAAAGAAAACAATAGGAAAACCAGATTATAAAGTAAACCAAAAATTTTATTCAGAAAATTTTACAAAACAGCTCAATAATGATATAGCTTCTCTTACAAGTTACATTCAATCACTTCAAAGAGGCGAACAGCAATTAAGTTCTTGGTCTGCTTATATGAATACTGCCAGTATTACGGCACAGGAATACGCAAAGACCTTGAATCTTACTAAAATAGAAGAATTTGATTTAAGTAATGCAACTGAAGAATTAAAAATAAAGTCAAGAGAATCACAAGTAACACTCAAAGCACAAAGTACTACATGGAAAGATGTTAAAAATTTAATTGAACTTTATAATGGAAATCTTGAGGACACAGTACATCTTAATAAAGAACAATTTGTAAGTGCGATAAATCAATCTAATGGTGCATTAGGTGGATATTTATCCAAGGTAGAACAAGGAAATGCTTCTTTTACAGGCTATGCTGGTAGTTTAGTGAAAGCTACTGCTAAAACTGTTGCACTTAATCTTGCTACTACTGCTCTTGACGGCATAATTAGTGCATTAGTTATTGGTGGTATCACTTTACTTGTTAAATCTATTGACGATTATATTCACGCTTCAGAAAAAGCAGCAGAAGCAGCACATAAAGAAGCCGAAGAAGCAAAAGAACGGTTAAAAAAATCTCAAGAAGAAACTGAAACTCTTGATGAACTTATTTCCAAATATGAAGAATTAGGCAAAAAGAGTGTAAGGGATAATAGTACTAATAAAGAGTTATTAGATATTCAAAATCAGATTAATGAGATAATCGGTAAACAGTATAATAATCTTGATTTGGTTAATGGTAAATATCAGGAACAACTTGAAGTTTTAAAAAATATAAGAAATGAAAAAGCCGAAGAAAATTATAAAAATGCAAGAGAAAGTTATATTACAGCGAAAAATGATGCTTCTAAAGCTGTGGGCGAGAAAAATTATGGATATGATATTGCAGAATATATAAGTAGTTCAGAAAAAAGTAAAAGTGATATTGTTTCAGAGAACAAAAAAATTATTGAAGCCTTAAACAAAGCGGGATTGATTGGTAAGGCAACGAATAAATATGATGATGCTTCTCCTTATGCGTTTAAATCTTTTTCTTATGAATCTGATGAGAGTTTAAACGAGCTTGGTAAAAAAATAGGTGCGTATTTTTATAATGAGCCAAGCAAGGATTTCTTTAGTACTGGTACAGATTATGGTTTAAAATTAACTGGTGGTAACGCTGCCGATAAGCGTAAATGGTTTCAATCAGCAATAGATGTACTTGAAAAAGCTAATCTTCAAGATACAGAACTTTTTAATAAACTTAATTCAGCTTCTGCACATTATAAAGAAAAATCTGAAAGTTTTAATAATTCTGCTCAAAGTTTTATTGATAGTATGATTGGAAAAATTAGCCCTGATGATACTATTAATACTCTTGAAACTTATAAAAAATATCGTGAAAAGCTTATTAAAGAAATAAAGAATAATAATTATTATGATGATTTAATATCAGAAGGATTCCTTAGTAATAACGCCAATGACACAAATTCTGTTGAGTCTAAAGTAGATGCCTACCTTTCAACTATTTATTCTGAATATTCTTTTGAATATAAAACACAACAAAATAAGTTAAAAAATCAAGTAGAGTCTACACCTAAAATTAGTTTTGCCGAACTTGTTGGAGAAACTGTTGACAAAGATGGTAAAACTGTTACAAGTGAATTAGCCAAAAATGTTGATGATTATGTTGAAAAAGTAAATAATCTTCAAAATATTCTTAGCACTATTAAAGAAAATGGTAAGTTAGAGAGTAAAGATTTAGTAGACCTTATCAACAAGTATCCACAGCTTGCAAGCGAAACAGATAATTTATCTGAAGCTATTACCAGATTGATTAAATCTGAAAATAGTGATATTATTGAAAAATTCAATAAACAAATAGATAATCTCGATACTAAAGAATCTGTAAATCAAATGAAAAAATATCTTGATACAGTTCTTAAAGTCGGAGAGATAGTTGGTAATACTGATGTCAGTGTTAATCTTTCTGCCGAAACTGAAAATTTAGATAGTCTTTATAGTGTAATAAGGGAATCAAGTTCTGGAACGGGATTAACTAATGATTCTATTGATTTTATTAAAAATAGATTCAAAAATCTTGATAGTTATAACGCAGAAGAATTATTTGAAAAAACTGCAAATGGTATTCATTTAAATAAAAAAGCCTTGCAAGAATTAGAGTCCGAATATGAAAAATCTCAAAAAAAATCTATTGATAAACAATTAAAAGATTTAAAAGATGATTATCAAGATGTTACTGATGAAATTTATAATTGTACAGATGCTGCTAAATTAGCTGATTTATATTATGAAAGAAGTAAGATAGTTACTGAAATAGATAATGTATCACAGCTTGCTTCTCAGTATGAAGGTTTAACATCTTCTTATAATAAATGGATAAAAGCTCAATCTTCTGGTGAAGAAGGAGATATGTATGATACCATTCGTAATTATATGGAAGATGCTCAAAAGCTTTATGATGAAGGACTTGTAGGCACAAATGTATTTAGAGAATATGTTGACTTGCTTTCTAATAAAGATTTGTCTGCCGCTTCTCCGACAGAAGTCAGAAAAGAATTTGAAAGATTAAAGGAAAGTATTAGTGGTACTTCTTATAAAGCAACAGATTTTTTAGCAGAAGGTTCAGATGGTGTATTAAATTTCTTACACGCATTACAAGAAGTTAATCCTGAATGGGCTAAACTCAAAGATGATGGTACTTGGGAACTTAATATTGACAATGATGATGCGGCTAAAAAATTAGGTATTGATGTTGAATTTGTAGAAAGTATGCTTAAAAAGCTTACTGATTATGAATGGGTTGTAAATCTTAAAGGTGAGTATAGCGACCTTAAACCATTAGAAAATACTGAATTGACATTAGAAAATATAAATAGCAAAATTTCTGATGCTAAACAAAACTTAGATAGTTTTAAAGATTCTAATGGAAAGATTAATATTAAGCTTGAAGGTGCTAAAGAAGCTCAAAAAGAATTAGAAACTTTATTAAAGACTAAACAGGCTATTGTAGACCAAGAAAGTGGTATATATAATGTAGATACAGATATAAACAATTATATTGGTGGCTATGATAGATATGGAAATATATCTTATTATAAAGATTCTAATAATAAAGTTGTTTCTAAAGATTATTTAACTAAAGCTACTACTATATATGGTTTAATCGAATCTCTCAATAAAAATATCAATGATAAAAAGAATACTAACAGTTTTATTGCTGTTCCCCACACTGGTTTGTGCTCAGATTAATACAGAGCGGGTGATGACTATCGCCCGCAATGCATTGTATTTTGAGGACTATGTGCTATCTATCCAGTATTTCAACCAGGTAATTAACGCTAAGCCTTATTTATATGAGCCTTACTTCTTTCGTGGTTTGGCAAAGATTAATCTGGATGATTTTCAAGGTGCGGAAGCGGACTGTAATGCTGCTATCCAACGCAATCCTTTTGTGGTAGGCGCTTATCAAATACGTGGGTTGGCTCGTATTCGGCAGAATAATTATGACGGAGCCATAGAGGATTATAAGACAGCCTTGAAATATGATCCGGAAAATCTTGTCTTGTGGCATAATCTTTCTCTTTGCCACATGCAGAAGGAGGACTATGGAGCAGCTAAAGAGGATCTGGGAAAATTGTTGAAAATAGCGCCCAGATACACTCGTGCTTATCTGATGCGTGGTGAAGTATCACTGAAGCAGAAAGATACGATACAGGCCTTGAATGATTTTGAAAAGGCGATTGAAATGGATCGCTATGATCCTGACGGGTGGGGAGCACGCGCTATTGTCCGTCTGCAGCAAGGAAAGTATGCGGATGCTGAAGCTGACTTGGATCATTCTATTCATTTGAGTGCAAAGAATGCAGGTAATTATATTAATCGTGCATTGGCTCGTTTTCATCAGAATAATTTGAGAGGTGCCATGAGTGATTATGATCTGGCATTGGATATTGATCCGAATAACTTCCTCGGACACTATAACCGTGGTTTGCTCCGTGCTCAGGTGGGTGATGATAACCGTGCAATAGAAGACTTTGATTTCGTTCTGCAGATAGAGCCGGATAATATGATGGCAACCTTCAACCGTGGTTTGCTACGTGCACAGACCGGAAATTATCGTGGTGCAATCAGTGATTATTCGAGAGTGATTGATGAATACCCTAACTTTATGGCAGGATATTATCATCGTGCTGAAGCTCGTAAGAAGATCGGTGATCGTAAGGGGGCTGAACAGGATGAATTCAAACTCATGAAGATGCAGATTGACAAACGTAACGGAGTTACAGCAGATAATAAGGATGTCGCGGATAATAATGCTCAGGATGGTGAGGATAAGAGCAAGACGCGTAAAAAGTCCGATAAGAATATGGACAATTACCGGAAGATTGTGATTGCTGACGACTCTGAGCAGGATGAGAAGTATAAGAGTGATTACCGCGGACGTGTACAAGACCGGAATGTATCTATCAAGATGGAGCCGATGTATGCGCTGACCTATTATGAGAAATTAAGCGAGGTAAAACGTATCGTCCATTTCCATAAGTATATCGAGGAGTTGAATCATTCTAAATTGTTCCCGAAGCCTTTGCGTATCACCAATATGGAAGCTCCGTTGACGGAAGAACAAGTGAGATTCCATTTTGCTTTGGTCGACTCGCATACCTCGGATATTGTTGCAGATGACAAAGATGCCAAGAAACGTTTCTTACGTGGGCTTGACTTCTATTTGGTCCAAGACTTTGCCAGCTCCATTGATGACTTTACGCAGGCGATTTTGCTGGATGATAAATTCTTCCCGGCTTATTTCATGCGAGCATTGGTGCGCTACAAACAGCTGGAATATAAAAAAGCGGAAGCTGAGTTAACTGAAGGTGTTCCCGGAGCTTCTTCCGATAGTAAGAAACAACCAGAAGTAACGTCAATAGATTATGATATTGTGAAAAATGATTTGGATCATGTCATCCAATTGGCTCCTGATTTTGTTTATGGCTATTATAACCGCGCCAATGTATTATCAATGTTGAAAGATTACCGTGGGGCATTAGAGGATTATAATAAGGCTATTGAATTGAACAAAGACTTTGCTGAAGCTTATTTCAACCGTGGTTTGACTCATATCTTCTTGGGTAACAACAAGCAGGGAATTACAGATCTGAGTAAGGCGGGTGAATTGGGTATCGTATCAGCTTATAATATTATAAAGAGGTTTACCGATACGCGTGAATAACATTTTTTTGCTAAAAAATAAAATATCAAAAAAGAATTAGCTATTTTTGCGTTCTGAAAATTGAAATATACACAACATTATGATAAAGATAACATTTCCAGACGGCTCCGTACGTGAGTATAACGAAGGAGTAACGGGACTGCAGATTGCAGAAAGTATCAGTTCACGCCTGGCACAGGAGGTGCTGGCATGTGGCGTGAACGGTGAGATTTATGATTTGGGACGTCCTATCAATGAGGATGCTGAGTTTGTTCTCTATAAATGGGAAGATGAGCAGGGTAAACACGCTTTCTGGCATACCAGTGCTCACTTGCTGGCCGAAGCTTTACAGGAATTGTATCCGGGTATTCAGTTCGGTATTGGTCCTGCTATCGAAAACGGTTTCTATTATGATGTGGATCCGGGGGAAGCTGTCATTAAAGAATCTGACCTTCCGGCTATTGAAGCCAAGATGGCAGAATTAGTGGCGAAGAAGGAAGCTGTTGTAAGAGAAAGTATTTCAAAAACGGATGCATTGAAGAAATTCGGTGACCGTGGTGAGAACTATAAGTGTGAGTTGATCTCCGAATTGGAGGATGGTCGTATAACAACTTATACACAAGGTGCTTTCACGGATTTATGCCGTGGTCCACATTTGATGACTACCGCGCCGATCAAGGCTATTAAGTTGATGTCGGTGGCTGGTGCATATTGGCGTGGACATGAGGATCGTAAGATGATGACGCGTATTTATGGTATCACATTCCCGAAAAAGAAAATGTTGGATGAATATCTGGCTATGCTGGAAGAAGCCAAGAAGCGTGATCATCGTAAGATCGGTAAGGAAATGGATTTATTTATGTTCTCCGACACAGTGGGTAAAGGACTACCGATGTGGTTGCCGAAGGGGACTGCGTTGCGCTTGCGTCTGCAGGAATTCTTGCGTCGTATTCAGGCACGTTACGATTATCAGGAGGTTATCACTCCCCCGATCGGTAACAAGTTGTTGTATATCACTTCCGGCCACTATGCAAAATATGGTAAAGATTCGTTCCAGCCTATTCATACGCCCGAAGAAGGAGAGGAGTACTTCTTGAAACCGATGAATTGTCCTCATCACTGTATGATTTATAAGAATTCTCCGCGTTCATATAAAGATCTGCCTTTGCGCCTGGCTGAGTTTGGTACGGTTTGTCGTTATGAGCAAAGTGGTGAATTACACGGATTAACGCGTGTACGTAGTTTTACGCAGGATGATGCACATATCTTCTGCCGTCCCGATCAGGTGAAGGATGAATTCTTGCGCGTGATGGATATTATTTCAATCGTATTCCGTTCCATGGACTTTGCCAATGTGGAGGCTCAGATTTCCTTGCGTGACAAAGTGAATCGTGAAAAATATATTGGTAGCGATGAAAACTGGGAAAGAGCTGAACAATCTATCATTGAGGCTTGTGAAGAAAAGGGCTTGAGTGCCAGAATTGAGTATGGTGAAGCTGCTTTCTATGGTCCGAAGTTGGATTTTATGGTGAAAGATGCTATCGGCCGCCGTTGGCAGTTGGGTACCATTCAGGTGGACTATAACTTGCCGGAGCGTTTTGAATTGGAATATACAGGCGCTGATAATCAGAAACATCGTCCGGTAATGATACACCGTGCGCCGTTTGGTTCTATGGAGCGTTTTGTTGCTGTGCTTATTGAGCATACGGCTGGTAAATTCCCATTGTGGCTGACTCCTGAACAGGTGGCTATTCTGCCCATCAGCGAAAAATTCAATGACTACGCACAAGAAGTGAAGAAGTTTTTGAAACAATACGATATTCGTGCAATTGTGGATGAGCGTAACGAGAAGATAGGACGTAAGATTCGCGATAACGAATTGAAGCGTATTCCTTACATGTTGATTGTGGGTGAAAAAGAAGCTGAAAATAGAGAAGTTTCCGTCCGCAAGCAAGGGGAAGGCGATAAGGGTACTATGAAATTTGAAGAATTTGCTAAAATTTTGAACGAAGAAGTTCAGAATATGATAAATAAATGGTAACTTTGCGCCCACTTATAAAAGCATAGCATATAGTGATGTTTTGAAGATAGCTTTTATCTAACTTAAAAAATAATAATTTGGGAGTAATAAATAAGAAACAAACTGGAAATAGAGGTTATTTAATGAAAAATGACAGCTTAAAAGGGCAATATCGGATTAATGAGCAAATCCGTGCCAAAGAAGTCCGCATAGTGGGCGATGAAGTAGAACCAAACGTATATCCGATAGCTCAGGCATTAAAGCTTGCCGAAGAGCGTGAGGTGGATCTCGTGGAAATCTCTCCAAACGCGCAACCCCCTGTTTGTCGAATCGTTGATTACTCTAAATTTCTTTATCAGCTGAAGAAGCGTCAGAAGGAACAGAAGGCAAAGCAGGTTAAAGTAAATGTGAAGGAGATTCGTTTCGGTCCACAAACCGATGATCACGATTACAACTTCAAGTTGAAACATGCCATCGGATTCTTGCAGGACGGAGACAAGGTGAAAGCATATGTGTTCTTTAAAGGTCGTTCCATTCTTTTCAAAGAACAAGGCGAAGTATTATTGCTTCGTTTTGCGAATGACTTGGAAGAATATGCAAAAGTAGAGCAGATGCCCTTGTTGGAAGGTAAGAGAAT
>OMDZ01001053.1_pt1 | contig 14427 bp, 12 predicted proteins | sample 1673641 | NCBI WGS metagenome assembly OMDZ01 (sample SAMEA103958117, study PRJEB25191) | human gut metagenome | biome: human-associated habitat [ENVO:00009003]; feature: intestine environment [ENVO:2100002]; material: feces | place: Germany | collected 2013/2015
GGTTAGAGGAGACTAACTGCATATAAAACAGAAAGGAAATCGGAGATTGAGCAAGGAAGAGGAGATCGAAACCGTTACCCTCATGGTGCGCCGGTATTGCCGAGACGTGCATGGGGGAAGGGGTGAAGAGCTTTGCCCGGCGTGTGCCGCCCTGCTGGAATACGCCCGGCAGCGGCGGGACAGATGCCCACACGGGGAGATAAGCGGCTGCTGTCCTATTTCTCGGAATGCATCAAGCGCACCGGCAGCTATGAATTCGACATCCCCTACAACCGCCAGCAGCTGGCGGACTACCTGAACGTGGAGCGCAGCGCGCTGAGCAACGAGCTGTCCCTCATGCAGCGGGACGGGCTGATCCGGTATGAGAAAAACCACTTTGCCGTGACGGAGCAGTTAGGGCAGCGGTGAAACAGGGAAGCGTGCGGCGTGGTAGGATGGTTCGCTTTTGTCGGCGTGTGCGCTATAAGTGTGCTGCGAGCCGGCTTTTTGAGATTTGTTGACCTTTCAACGAAAAAATTTGACTTAATTAGGCAAATAATACTCTGATGTACCAAAAAACGGCATAAATTTCCTTGCGACTATAAGTATATAGGCGGTTGCACATTTAGGATATTAAAACATGAGCAAAATGCACATACAATACAAGTTAAGAACACTTCATCTGCAGGAGACTTGTTTGTATGATAGACTACGCATTTATAGGCGCACGGCTCAAGGAAGCGCGCATACGGAAAAACATGACGCAGGAGCGGCTGGCTGCGATGACTGATGTGGGGTCTACACATATCAGCCATATTGAAACCGGCATGACGATTCCCAGCACAAAGCTGCTTGTGCAAATGATGAATATTCTGGACTGTGATCCCGCCGAGGTGCTGTGCATGGAAATGCGCAGTGCGCGGCCTGTCCTGAACAGTTGGCTTTCTGATCTGGTCGCAGATTGTAACGAGGATGAAGTAAAAATCATCACGGATACTGTCACGGCACTGAAGGCAAGCCTGCACCGTAACCGAAGCGAAGATAAATAAAGGGGATAAGCCCACTTTTGCATATTTGAACTGCACCCCATTTGTTAGACAGTATGATATACTATCTAATAAGTGGGGTGTTTTATTATGCCAAAAGGGATACCAAACAAACGGTATACACCGGAATTCAAAGAGCAGGTAATAAAGGAGATGCTGGAAGAAAAACTGAGCTACAGCGAAACCTGCCGTAGATTTGAGGTAAACAGCAGAGATCAGATCAAATCATGGGAACGTATTTACCTGGAAGAAGGCCCGGAAGGATTTCGGGTGGAACGCCGCGGCCGTGGGAGTATCGGCCGGCCAAAGAAGCTGCCGAAAGAGGTAGAAGAGGATCTGCTGGCTGAAGTACAGCGACTACGTGCGGAGAACGACTACCTAAAAAACTTGCAAGCCTTGGTTTTGGAAGACGAGCGACGCCAGCGCAAAAAACGCAGGTAGTTCAAAAGCTGAGGCAAAGACATGCGCTGGAACTTCTTCTTTCAATCGCTCAACTGCCCCGAGCTACTTTCTACTACCATCTGAAGCGGATGAACTGCACAGACAAATATGAAGCGACCAAGGCGGAGATCACAGCCATATACCACGAAAACAAAGGAAGGTATGGTTATCGCCGCATTACAGCTGAACTTCACAACCGCAATTTTCCCCTGAACCACAAGACTGTCCAGCGGCTCATGAAGGAGCTGGGTCTGGTTTGTCAGGTCAGGATGAAGAAGTATCATTCCTACAAGGGTGAAGTTGGCAAAACAGCGCCAAATCTGCTGAATCGAGATTTCCATGCCGAAAAGCCTAACCAGAAATGGGTCACAGATGTGACAGAATTCAGTCTGTTCGGAGAGAAACTGTATCTCTCGCCCATTCTTGACCTGTGCAGCAGCGATCTGGTCAGCTATACGATCTCAGACCGGCCTGTTCTGAGCATGGTAACATCTATGTTGGACAAGGCTTTTGAGCAGATTCCAGACAACACCAATCTTATTCTCCATTCCGATCAGGGTTGGCAATACCAACACAGGCAGTATCAGCAGATGCTCCGGAGAAAAGGCATTCGGCAGAGCATGAGCCGAAAAGGAAACTGTCTGGACAATGCCGTGATGGAAAATTTCTTCGGCCTGCTTAAAAGTGAATTGCTCTATCTGCAAGAGTTTTATTCTATGGAACACTTCAAACAGGAACTCATTGAATATTTAGATTACTACAACAACCGCCGTATCAAGGCAAAGCTTAAGGGCTTGCCGCCTGCAATTCACAGACAACAAGCCCTTTCGGCTGCTTGAACAATTTTTACTTCAAAATATGGCCCTGACTTTTTGGGATCACCTCAAAACCGCGGATGTCCTGCTATTTATTTGGTGAAAAAACCATGTAGCTGATTGCTTTATAGAATAGACTCGTCAGGATTTGAAGCTTTTGGATCGGATGCCAGCACGCCGCGGTAAAGCACTTCGGAAGAAACGTAACTGACTTCGGGCGCCGCTTTCGGGTGCTCTATCACAAAAAGAATCTTGGCGGCCAAGCGAGAACCGATGGTTTTCGGCTTTACATCGACTGTTGTAATACGGTCGGCAACGTTCAAATATTCGCTGTTGTTGTCAAAGCCCGTCAGTACGATACGTCCTTCAGGGTCTATCCCTTTTTCTTCAAGATAACGCTGGATGAAATGAGCAATATAGTCGCTGGCACAGACGATACCGTCCGGCATGGTTGGCAAAAAGTCCAGAAAGTGACTGATTTCCTCATAATGGGTACGAAGACCCAATGACCCGGTAAGGTAAAGACTGGGGTTTGGAATGATCCCATGCTCATGCAGCGCATCCAGAAATCCCTCGTAGCGTTCTTTGTTTGTCTGGGCATATTCTACATCGCCTATGAAACTGAGCTTTCGGCATCCATGACGGAGCAGATTGCTTGTAATCTGCCGGATAAGGTCGCGACCCTCAATAATGAGCAGATCCCCATGTAACTGGTTATAGGGGACAGAAGGAACCGTGTCCAGAAAAACCTTTGGTATAGGTAAAGAGGATAACAGCCGCAGCAAGGGCGCAGAGTACGTGTTCAGTACAATGACACCATCTACTGTACCGTTTGTCAAAGGCTCCGGCAACACATAGCCCGCTTTGTAATTTGTGGGAAGATATGTGTACATGAGGTTGACATTATGCTCGGAAAGATCTTTGGCAATCTGATGGATAATCTGCATCCAGAAAAGAGAGGACTCCGGTCGGCACACGGCTACCGCTACGGTGCGTGTGTGGGGAGGCAGTTGAGCAGAGATGGTTGCAGTGGAATCCTGAGATGGAGTGTGGAAATAGCCCATCTCGGTGGCTTTTTGATGAATCTGGGCACGCATAGAATCCGAAACGCCGGGACGGTTGCTTAGCGCTTTCCATACGGTGATTCTGGAAACAGAAAGAGCATCAGCAATATCCTGCATGGTTGGTTTGCTCATGAAAGAAAGCCTCCGTTTTTTGAGTTTATAGTAAGTATAGCACAATCATAAGAGAAAAGCAACACGAAAAGTTAACTTTTGCTAATGTTTGATGTTGAAAATGTTGGCTATCTTGCACAAAAAAACAATGCGAAAACCGTTGATATGCACGAATACAATGAAACGGTGCGCGATTTGTGCAAAATGACGATTGACAGGTACAAAAGTAAATGTTAATATTTGACTAACAAATGGCAACGAATGCTGACTATGGAGTTAACGCTTAGTTAGCACGAAATGCTGGCGGCTGTTAACACTTGGCTCGCCAAAAGAAAGGGGTACATTCTATGAAAAAGGATAAGCCGGCAGTTTCAACTTCAACGAAGCCACGCCGCAAACGTTGGACGCGTGATGACACGGAGCTGACACTGCTGGGGCTTCCGGCAGCCATCTGGTATGCGGTCTTTTGCTACCTGCCTATGTTCGGTCTGATTATTGCGTTCAAGAATTTCAAGATCACTCCGGGAAGGGGTTTCCTTTACAGCTTATTTCACAGTGACTGGGCAGGATTTGATAACTTCAAATTCTTTCTTACCAGCAACACCTTTACCATGCTGCTGCGCAATACGCTGTTATATAACATCTTATTTATCGTATTGAACATTGTAATTCCGGTTACATTGGCTGTGCTGATTAACCAGATTTACAGCCGAATCGCTTCTAAAGCATACCAGACCATGATGTTCTTCCCGTACTTCCTTTCGTGGGTTGTTGTCAGCTACTTTGTCTACGCCTTCCTGAACCCCGACAAGGGCTTGATGAACACTATCATACAGTTTTTCGGCGGCGATAAAATCATGTGGTATTCTCAGCCAAAATGGTGGCCGCTGATTTTGACTTTCATGCAGGTCTGGAAATCCATGGGCTATAATATGGTTGTCTACCTTGCAAGTATTACCGGCATTGACAGTACGCTGTACGAGGCGGCAACGCTGGACGGCGCGACCAAGTGGCAGCAGACCAAATATGTTACACTGCCGGCACTGAAACCCATCATCGTTATGATGTTCATTCTGAATGTCGGCCACATCTTCTATTCCGATTTCGGCTTGTTCTATCAGGTTACGCAGGGTGTTCCCAACTCACTGTACAACGTTGCCAGCACATTTGACACCTATGTCTACCAGGCTTTGCAGAGCAATGTGACAATCGGCAGAACTGCTGCCGCAGGTTTGTTCCAGGCTGCATGCTGCTGCGCGACCGTTCTGGTTGCCAACTTCATCGTTTCCAAGATTGATGAAGAAAGCGCGATTATTTGATGAAGGGAGAACACACAAATGACTCTGGCAGAAAAGCATAAGATAAAGGCCGAAGAAAAAAAGCTGGAAAAAGAGGAAGCTCGTGCGGCGTTCCGCTTAAACCAGATTAAGCCGACAACGAATGCCTGCTTTAACATTCTGTTTGTACTGCTTTCCTTCGTCTGTCTGTTTCCGGTGTTCTACGTCTTTATGATTTCCGTTTCCTCCACGGATTCTATCACAAAGTACGGGTACAGGCTTTTCCCGGATACATATTCCACGGCGGCGTACACGTTCCTTTGGAATGAACGCGGAACGATTTTTAATTCACTCATAATTTCCGTGGTGGTCACGGTTATGGGTACGGTGCTGGGTGTGCTGCTGACCACAATGATTGGCTATGTGCTTTCCCGCCCGAACTATAAACTCAAAGGCTTCTTCACTTGGATGGTGTTCATCCCGATGATTTTCAATGGCGGCATGGTTGCAAACTATGTGGTTGTTGCCAATATGCTGCATTTGAACAACACCATCTGGTGTCTGATTCTGCCGCTGGCGATGAGCAGCTTCAATGTTATTATCTGCAAGACCTTCTTCCGAACAACGGTACCGGATTCCATCATTGAGTCGGCAAAGATTGACGGCGCATCCCAGATGAAAATTTTCTGGCGTATCGTGGTGCCCATCTCCAAGCCTGTTTTTGCCACAATTGCGCTGTTTTTGACCTTCGGCTACTGGAATGACTGGTTCCAGTCCGCCCTGTATATTTCGGATTCCAAGCTGGTATCCTTGCAGGCACTGCTGAACAACATGATGAAGAACCTGGAGTACATCGCCAATAACCCCAGCGCAGGTCTGAGTCTGCAGCAGTACCGTAACTCGATGCCGTCCGAATCCGTTCGTATGGCAATCGCAATCATTATCGTCATTCCCATTGCGTGCGCGTATCCGTTCTTCCAGAAGTACTTTATTTCCGGTCTGACGGTTGGTGCGGTTAAGGGCTAAGAGAAAGACTCTGAAAAAGAAAAACACTGTATAAGAACATCGATGCTAACAAATAAACCCATTCAATTTTCCCACCACATTTGGTTCTGTTCCCCTATAAGGGGAATGAAGATACACAACTTTACACAAGCAAAGGAGAAAAACAGATGAAAAAGTTCAACAAAGTGCTTGCGCTGGGCATGGCCGGTTCCATGGCCCTCAGCATGGCAGCCTGCGGCGGCAGTTCCTCTTCTGCCTCCACCGGCACCGATGGCAGCAGCACCTCTACGGCTGCTCCTACGGCTGCTCCCTCCAAGGACGTCGTCACCCTGAAATGGGTGGCCGTTGGTTCTGGCATGCCTTCTAACTACGATGCATGGCTGGCACAGATTAACCCGTATCTGGAAGATAAGATCGGCGTCAACATCGACATGGAGGTTATCTCCTGGGGCGACTGGGACACCCGCCGCAATGTTATTGTGAACACCAGCGGTGAATACGACATCCTGTTCACCAACGTCAACACCTATAACAACGACGTCAATACCGGTGCTTTCCTGGATATCACCGATATGGTCAAGGAAGCGGCTCCTGAACTGTACGCTTCCGTTCCGGAAGATTATTGGAAAGCCTGCGAAGTGGGCGGACGTGTTTATGGTGTGCCTACCTACAAGGATTCTTCTCAGAGCGAGTACGTTGTCTGGGATAAGGCAAAGATCGAGGCTGCCGGCTATGACTATACCAAGGAGTTGGGCATCACCGACCTGGATGAACTGACTGCGCCCCTGAAGGCTATCAAGGACACTGACGGCGAGGCTTCCTTCCCTCTGAACAAAAACGGCGGCGGCTACCAGTCCTATATGTATGACCAGCTTGGCGCCGGTCTGTATCCCCTGGGTGTGCGCTATGATGACAGCGAGGGTAAGGTTGTTGCTACTGTTGAGCAGGATGACGTCAAGCAGATTCTGAAAACCTTCCATGAGTGGTACAACGAAGGTATCATCAACTCTGACGCTGCAACCCGTCCCGAAGATGCAAACTACAAGGCTTGCTCCATTGCACAGGGCTGGTCCGGTGCGGCAATCACTTCCTGGGGTCCGCAGCTCGGCGTTGAGTGCGTTGCCCAGAAGTGGGGTCCGACCATCGTTTCCAATGAAACTGTCCGCGGCTCTCTGAACTGCATCTCCGCTAACTGCGCCAACCCCGAAAAAGCACTGCAATTCCTGCAGCTGGTAAACACCGACACCTACGTCCGTGACCTGTTCTACTACGGCGTTCAGGGCGACAACTGGGATTACACCGATGACAGCAAAACCTTCGTCCATAAGAACAACGCGGATTGGTCTATGGCAGGTTACACCCAGGGCAGCTTCTTCGCTATCACCCCGACCGACGATTTCGATTTCAACCAGTTCGACGAAGTTAAAGAGCTGAACGAAAAGGCTGAGCCTTCTGTCCTGCTTGGTTTCACTCTCGACACCACCCCCATCGCTGATGAACTGGCAAACTGCATCCAGATTGCAGAGCGTTACAAGGGCGAGCTGCTGACCGGTACGGCTGATCCCGAAGTTATGGTTCCCCAGATGATGCAAGAACTGCGCGCTGCCGGCTTTGACAAGATCGTTGCTGAGGCACAGAGCCAGGTTGACGCTTTCATGGCTACCAATAAGTAATCTTTAAAAATCCAAATACTATCCCTGCAGGCAGGGAAACCTTCGGGAGCGGGACGCTGAGTTCCCGCTCCCGATTTATTTTAAGTACACAAGGAGAATCAAGTATGGCTAAAATCATCGGCAGCGCACTGCCCAATATTCCGTGGCAGGAACCGCCTGCAAACACCCGCACCCCTTTCTGGCGCTATGATGCAAACCCCATCATCGGTCGTGACGGCAACGCCCGTTCCAACAGCGTGTTCAACAGCGCCGTTGTACCTTTCAAGGATGGCTTTGCCGGCGTATTCCGCTGCGACAGCCTGTCCATCAGCATGGATATTTTCGCAGGCTTCAGCAAGGACGGTCTGCACTGGGATATTGAGGATACCCCGATTCATCTGGTAGGGGACGACCCGGAGGTCACAACCCGTGAATACCGCTATGACCCCCGTGTATGCTATATGGACGGCAAATACTATGTGACCTGGTGCAACGGCTACCACGGACCCACCATCGGCATTGCGTGGACGGATGACTTCAAGACATTCCACCAGCTGGAAAATGCCTTCCTGCCGTACAACCGTAACGGTGTCCTTTTCCCGCGCAAGATTCAGGGGCGCTACATGATGATGAGCCGCCCGAGCGATACCGGGCATACCCCCTTCGGCGATATTTTTGTCAGCCAGAGCGAGGATATGGTATACTGGGGACGCCACCGCTTTATGATGGGTGCTGTAAAAGGCGATGAATCTGCATGGCAGAGCATGAAAATTGGCCCCGGCCCCATCCCCATTGAAACCGATGAGGGCTGGCTGCTGATTTACCATGGTGTTATCAACACCTGCAACGGCTATGTATACCGCATTGGTGCTGCTCTGCTGGATATTGACGAGCCGTGGAAGGTAAAATACCGCGGCAAGGATTACCTGCTGGCTCCTCATGAGCTGTATGAGTGTGTAGGCGACGTGCCGAACGTGACCTTCCCCTGCGCCACCTTGACGGATGCCGCGACCGGTCGTATTGCGATGTACTACGGCTGTGCCGATACCGTGACCGGTCTGGCGTTCACCACGGTGGATCGTGTATTGGACTATATCAAGAAGAACTCTTTCTGATGTTAAAGGGGCAAAGAGATGCCACAGGATAACATTTTGCTGATACCACGATTTCGGTGTAGATACGTTCCACTAACGCAAACAAAAATGCAAAAAACAGCCAGCTTTGAATTGCTGGAAGCCTCGTTATGAGGGAAAGGAAAGACCTATGCGCACCATTGATTTTCTTGACAAGCGCGTCACAGGTATCTGCAATGAGCTGAAAAAGCTTTCTGTAAAACAGAAGTTTGAAACGAGCGACTGGCTCATAAAGCCGGGCAACTTCCTGCGCCCGGAAGATGCCGATGCAGACCCTGCACCGTTTGAACCCTTTGACAGCCGCACCATGCATTGGTACGGACCGGACAAGCATTACTGGTTCCGCGCGGATGTGGCTGTGCCGCAGGAAATGGACGGAAAACCGCTGTGGATGCACGTCTGCACCCAGATTGATGAGTGGGACGATGCCAAAAACCCGCAGTTCCTGCTGTTTGTGGACGGCAAGGTGACACAGGGCGTGGATATGAACCACCGCGACATCCTGCTGGACCGCTGCGCCAAGGGCGGTCAAAAGTACCGTCTGGAATTGCAGTCCTACACCGGAATCCTGCATACCGAATTCAACCTGATTGTAGACCTGCGGGAAATCGACCCCGAAATTGAGGGTCTTTACTACGATATGGTTGTGCCGCTGGAGGCTTTTCCCCGGTTGGAAGAGGACGGCAAAGCCCGCCGCGATCTGGAAAACGTGCTGAACGAGGCTGTCAATCTGATTGATTTGCGCACACCTTATAACGAGAGTTTCTATCAGAGCATTGCTGCTGCCCGTCAGTATCTGGCAAAAGCGCTTTATACCGACCTTGCCGGTCATGAGGAAGTCATTGCAAGCTGCATTGGTCACACGCACATTGACGTGGCGTGGTGGTGGACTGTGGCACAGACCCGGGAAAAGGTCTGCCGCAGCTTTGCAACTGTGCTGAAACTGATGGATGAATACCCTGATTATAAATTTATGTCCAGCCAGCCGCAGCTGTATTACTTCCTGAAGCAGCGCTACCCCGAACTGTATGAGCAGATCAAACAGCGCGTGGCAGAGGGACGCTGGGAACCGGAAGGCGGCATGTGGGTTGAGGCGGACTGCAACCTGACCAGCGGAGAAAGTCTGGTGCGCCAGTTCCTGTACGGCAAGCGTTTCTTCAAGGAAGAGTTCGGTGTGGACAACCGCATCCTCTGGCTGCCGGACGTATTCGGCTATTCGGGCGCACTGCCGCAGATTATGGCAAAGTGCGGTATTGATTATTTCATGACCACAAAACTGGCATGGAACCAGTTCAACAAAATGCCTTACGACACCTTCAAGTGGCGGGGCATTGACGGCACCGAAATCCTGACCCACCTTGTCACAACGCTGGGGGTCGGTCAGAGCGAGAATGACTTCTTCACGACTTACAACGGCATCCTGCATCCCGATGCGCTGATCGGCGGCTGGCACCGCTACCAGCAGAAGGACATCAACAATGATATCCTGATTTCCTACGGTTACGGTGACGGCGGCGGCGGTCCGACCCGCGCCATGCTGGAAACCTCCACCCGTATGGAAAAGGGCATCGAGGGACTGCCCAAAGTGCGTCAGGCATTTGCACGCACCTACTTTGATGAGCTGGCTGAGCGTGTGAAGGACAACCGCCGCCTGCCCACATGGGAAGGTGAACTCTACTTTGAGTATCACCGCGGCACATACACCTCCATGGCGCGCAACAAGCGTTCCAACCGTAAGATTGAGCTGCACATGATGGACTTGGAACTGCTCAGCCTGCTGGCACAAGCCAAGGTCGCATACCCAGAGGCAGAAATCGACAAGCTGTGGCATGGAATCCTCATCAATCAGTTCCATGATATTCTGCCCGGTTCCTCCATCCACGAAGTATACGAAGTCACCAAAAAAGAGTATGCCGAGATGGAAGCCGAAATCACGGCACTGCGCGAGGAGCGCCTGGATGCACTGACCCCCGCCGGGGAAGGCGTTACCGTGTACAACACTACCGGCTTTGTCCGCAGCGATGTGGTTGAACTGGGTGATTGCAAGGCAGAGGCTTTGCAGGACGAAGCCGGCAATATCTATCCCGTACAAAAAACAGCCGATGGTGCCGTGGCGTTCCTGAACAACCTGCCTGCCAAGGGCAGCAAAACGTTTGCGGTCGTACCGGCACAGGTTTCGGCTGCGCCTTTTGAAATTGCGACCGATGGACATAAGATTGACACCCCGTTCTATACTGTCACCTTTGATGAACACGGTCAGATGACCGGCATCTTTGACAAAGAGAACCGCCGCGAAGTGCTCAAGCCCGGTCAGGCAGGCAACCTCTTCCGCGTATATGAGGATAAGCCCATCTATTATGACAACTGGGATATCGATATTTTCTATACCGAAAAGTTCTGGGATGTCACCGACCTGCAGGACTTCACATGGACGGAGAACGGTCCCGTGCGCGCCACACTGCACATCGAACGCAATTACAGCAACTCCACCCTGGTGCAGGATATCCATTTCTATGCAAAGCAGCGCCGGATTGAGTTTGTTACAACCGTGGACTGGCACGAACACCAGAGCCTGCTGAAGGTTCACTTCCCGGTAAATGTCCATACTGACGAAGCTACGTTTGAAATCCAGTACGGCAACCTGACCCGCAAGACGCACGCCAACACCAGCTGGGATCGCGCACGCTTTGAAAGCTGCGGTCAGAAGTGGATGGACCTGAGCGAAGGACATTACGGCGTCAGTATGCTGAACGACTGCAAGTACGGTCATTCCGTCAAGGATTCTGTGATTGGGCTGACCCTGATTAAGTCCGGCATTGAGCCGAATCCTACCACGGATCAGGAAGTTCACCATTTCACATACGCCATTTATCCGCACGCCGAAAAATGGCAGGCAGCCGGCACGGTGCCGCAGGCGTTCTTCCTGAACCAGCCCGCGTTGGCTGTGCAGGGCGGAAAGCCGGGCGAAAGCTTCAGCCTTGCCGGACTGGATGCACCCAATGTGGTGCTGGAAACCATCAAACGCGCCGAGGATGGCGATGGTGCCATTGTGCGTATGTATGAGTGCGAGAACAGCCTGACAAATGTCACCCTGGACTGGAACCTTCCCTTCCATGCGGCAGAAAGCTGCAACTGTCTGGAACAGCCCGACGGCGAGCCGGTTGAAGTCAAAGACGGCAAGATTACCTTTACGGTAAAGCCGTATGAAATCAAGACAATTCGTATCCGTTAAATAACAAAGTCCGAACATTCTGCACGGGCGGTTGGCAATGCGCCCGCCGCCCGTGCCTTTTTTTGGAGGAAATGATGATGGAGTTTATTCCGAATCCACATAAGATCGAACACCCTGCAGGGGTTCATATGCTGGACAATCAGAGCCGAATCACCCTGTGGCAGACCGAACCCGCCGCGTTGCTTTATGCACAGATGCTGCAGGGCTGCCTGCGGGAGTACGCCGGGCTGGAAGTGCCGTTCACCCGCGGTAAGCCCCGGGCAGGTGACGCCGTACTTACGGTGGATACCGCCCTGCCGCAAAACCGTTACACGCTGAGCATTATGCCGGAATGCATCACGCTGAAAGCCGGCAGCGATGAAGCACTCTGCAACGGTGTGCAGACACTGTGCCAGTATATTGAACAGCACGGAGCCGTACTGCCCGCACTGGAAATTGAGGACTGGCCCGATCTTGCCAACAGAGGCTATTATCAGGACTGCTCCCGCGGACGTGTCCCGAAGCTGGACTACCTGAAACAGGTGGCAGATATTCTCTGCCGCTACAAGATCAACCAATGGCAGCTTTATATTGAGCACACCTATCTTTTCCGTGACCTGAGCGAAGCATGGCGTGAGGATACGCCGCTGACCGCGCAGGAGATCATGGAGCTGGATGATTACTGCGCAGTCCGGCACATTGAACTCGTTCCTTCCTTGTCTACCTTCGGGCATATGTACCGTATTCTCAGCACAAAAACCTGTTGCGACCTCTGCGAGCTGCCTGACTCGGAAAAGATTCCGTTCAGTTATACCTATGCAGGGAATCACCATACCCTGAACGTATCCAATCCCGATGCGCTGGGGTTTGTAAAAGGGCTGATTGACGAATACCGCCCGCTTTTCCGCAGCAGCAAATTCAATATCTGTGATGACGAAACGTTCGATTTGGGCAAGGGGCGCAGCAAGGCACTCGCCGAGGAGCAGAGCGAGCGCAGCCTGTATCTCAGCCATGTGAAGGCGCTGTGCGAATATCTTGTTGCGCAGGGGGTAACACCGCAGTTCTGGGGGGACATCATGTGGCGCTTCCCGGAAAGCTGTGCCGAGCTGCCCAAGGAAACCATCTGCCTGAACTGGGGCTATCTGCCGCATCAGCGGGAAAATGAGATCCGGGATATTGCCGCCAGCGGGATTACGCAGTACGCCTGCCCCGGCGTCTGTGGCTGGAACCGTTGGATGCCTCTGATGTACAATTCTTACCTGAATATCCGTACCATGTGCCACCATGCACACAAGTACAACGCCATCGGCCTTTTGAACACGGACTGGGGCGATTATGGTCATGTCAATGACCCGCGCCTGACGATTCCGGGCATCCTGTACGGCGCAGCGTTCGGTTGGAATGCAGAGCCTGTGGAATTTGACGAGCTGAACGAAGCGGTTTCCCGCCTGTATTACGGCGATACCACCGGGCAATTTGCCGGTCTGATGGCAAAGCTGCAGGATTATGAAGTTTTTGACTGGCGGAATACCGTCAACTGGATAGAATGTGATGAGAAAACCCGCGCCGAGATCCTTTCCGAGGTGGACTTTACAAGGATTGACGATGCCAACCGCGCCGTAGAAAAGGCAAAGGCAGATATCCTTGCAGCCGCGGTAAACCTTCCTGCCGGCAAAAAGCAGATTGTACAGGTACTCTGCCAGACGGCAGACATCATTGTGCTGTGGAACCGTATTGGCGCATGGCTCAATGCAGGCTGCCCGCACGGCCCCGAAGCAGATGCCATGGCAGCTGCGCTGGAACACTGGCTGCAGCGCTACCGTGCGCAGTGGCGTCAGGTCAGCAAAGAAAGCAGCCTGTCGGTTCTGACAAACCTAATCTGCCGTTACGCGGATCTTCTCCGCGGACGCGCTTACGGAACCGTGGAGGCGCCTGCCGGGAGGTAAGCCATGGGCTGGCTTTATCAGCTGTTTTTTCCTGCGCATACACCGACCGAAAATGAACTGGAAATGGGTCGCTACCGGATTATTGCCGAAGGCGCAGTGGCCGGCGTGATTTATGCCGTTGCCACCGGCAACTTTCTGGCCGGGTATTTGAGCAGCCTTGGGGCGTCCGTATCCTTATGCGCCGCAGCGGCCATGATACCGTCTTTCGGGTGCGTACTGCAGTTTTTCTCGCCCTTTGTGTTTGAACGGATGCACCACCGCAAACTGGCTATATGGCTTATGTGCGTGGTGTTCAGGCTTTCCATCAGCAGCATTCTGCTGGTACCGCTGGCTCTGCCGGACCCCGGTCATGCCCGCGCTGTGGTGCTGGTGCTTTATACCATCGGCTTTTTCTCTGCGGGGCTTGTTACGCCGGGGCTGGAACACATGGTTTTGGGCATCGCCCCCCAAGGCGGGCGCGGTCAGTTCTACGCCGTCAAGAGCATTATCGGAACCTGCGTTTCCAGCGCGGCAACACTTGCACTTGGTCGCGTACTGGATTATTATCTGGAACAGGGGCAGGGCTATACCGGCTTTCTTATCATCGGTATTGTCAGCCTGTCGCTTACTGTGGTGGATGCCGTTCTGCTTGCTTCGGTAAGAGAGAACCCGGTAAAATTCACCTCCAAAATGCGCCCGGCGGATATTCTGCGCCCAGTGCGCGACCCTGCTTACCGTCCATTGCTTTTTTACTGCATCATCGGCGGG
>OMDZ01001054.1_pt1 | contig 14391 bp, 6 predicted proteins | sample 1673641 | NCBI WGS metagenome assembly OMDZ01 (sample SAMEA103958117, study PRJEB25191) | human gut metagenome | biome: human-associated habitat [ENVO:00009003]; feature: intestine environment [ENVO:2100002]; material: feces | place: Germany | collected 2013/2015
GCCGTTTGTTGCAGGGGCAGTCCGGGGTTCCTACGACTGTCAGCTTGTATGATGTTACCGGCATGCCGCTGGGAGAAGGGGGCCGGAAGCTTTATGACCGTGTTTTGCTGGATGAACCGTTTGAGGATGCTGGAGAGGGCGGGGGAATGGTTGAAAGAGAAGGAGTTCATGAGCAGGCCGGGAGTGTTGCCAATGGTTTTTCCTCTTCCGGCGGAATCAAGAAAAAGAAGCCGGAGTTCCGTAGCGGCGTGGCTGATCCGGTGGTGGATTTAATGAGGATCAGGGCGGCTGAGGGACAGTTGCCGACAACGGAAGAGATTGGAGTAACCAGCATGAATGAGGTGTTGGCGGCGGATGTGAGCGGACTGGTGAAGGATGGCGGCGTGGGGTCTCCGGCGTATATGATGTATCTGGGAGAGTTGAAGCGGAGGTGGAAGGAACATGGAGTAAGTAATGATTTTCAGGAAGCTATGGAATCCACTCTTGAAAATCGCGTGCTGTCCATGCAGGGACAGAAAACGGACAGGATCAGTTTTAATGTGGATGACGTTGTGAGAACGATGGAAGGAACGGGGGAGTTTGTTACTGCGGACGCTCTTAAGAATTTGGAGTGGCATCGTGAGGCATTGAGGGAATTTGAGATTGAGAAGGCGGGTTTTGCCGGAACTGGCGATAAAAAGAGAGAGATGGCACGGCGTGAGAGCGGGTTGGAACTTAATGTGGAGCGTTGGAAGAAGGAAGCGGAGATTCAGAGTAAAAGGAATTCAATGGAGATGCGCAGGTGGGTATTTGAGTGGCAGGCGGCGCATCCGGGCGAGAAAAGTTCTGTGAAGTTTGTGACCGCCATGAAGGAAAAGATGTATCAATTAACAGGAAGACATGCTTCTACGCTGGATTTTCTGCTCCGGCAAAATGGAGAACATGCGGATTCCGTGAAAGATGATGATACGGATTTCGTGCGGCGCAATGAGGCCAGAAAGGGACTGGATGATTTGAGGAAGAAGGCTCTTGCCTTGCCAAAACCGGATGAAAGTCTGAGCGTGAGGACGAAGGCAATGAATATTCCCGTAGCGGATGTGCGGGATGCTCATGTGAAAGAGGTATGGAATGATGAGTGTTTTATTGTCGGAGAAGATCATCTGTCACGCTATCCGCAGTTGAGGGAACAGTATGTGCCGGATGTGAGTTTTGAGCTTGCGGATGGCCGGATTTATCGTCCGCAGAAGGTTGCCGTGGTGCCGGGCCGCGCGTTTGGTTTTTCCCGGAGGGCCGCTATTGCGTTGCGGCTGGTTCCCGGGTGCAGGTTCAAGGCGGCAGTCCGGTTTGATTTTCCGGATGCGGAAAGAGCCGGCAAGGAAGGCCGCAAGAGGCTTTTTGAACATGGTATTCAGGGGATGGAAGAGAAGATTTCCGGATTGCTTGAAAAGGGTAATATTGATTTGACGAATCGTCCGGTTGTGAAGAATAAGGATGGGTCTATTAGCACCGTGCGTTCCATATCTATTGGCATGGATGGAAAGGAATATTTGATTCCTACGGTGTCTGATGACGGTTCCATTCTTTCTGATGATGAGGCTGTAGAGATGTTTAAGAGGACAGGTAGGCATTTAGGCGTGTTCCGGTCTCCACAATCCGCAACGGATTATGCCAAGAAGTTACATGAAGAACAGGCTCGCGCCTATGTACGTTAATTTGAATTATTTAATAGATTTATGAATATTGCATTGAATGTGAATGGGCAGAAAGAGTTGAACAGAATGAATGTTCCGGATGAATCCGGGCATGTGGATTTGAGACCTCCGATTGTGAACAGGCCGCAGGCGGGGCCGGAAATGCAACTGAACGTTCTGGATGATGAACAGGCCGGGAATGTGGCGGTTGCCGTGGAAGATGAGGGGAGGAGCTGGGAACCGGGGCAGGTTATTACGAATGACAGGCAGTACCGGTCCGTCATGGCGGATTTTAATTTGATGTCCGTGGACAGTCCGGATTATGACAGAGTGAGGCAGTCTTTAGATGAATACTGGGACCGGAGAGGATTGGGGAACGGCCATGTCGCGGAGGCGGCGGATGTCAGGCGAGGACGGGCTTATCAGCTGATGGCGGAGCTGGGAGACGGCTCGGAGTTGGATCAGGAACAGGTGAATGAGGTGGAACGCACGCTTGGGAAGGGTGTGGTGGATTTTTATAAGGGCCTGAGCCAGGAAGAGAAGGATGAGGTGCTTGTGGATGGTTTTGTTCAGTCTTTCGTAGGTGGCGCACCCGCTTTGAGCCGCGTATATCTGGCTGAACGGCTGGGACTGGACACGGATGAGGCTTCTGTTATGGCGGCGGAGTTGCGCCGTCAGGCCGGAGTTGGCCGCGCCAGAAGGGAACAGGTGAAGAAGGACATGGGGGAAGTATGGGGGGAAATGGTGACGGCAACGGGAAGCGGGAAGGAGTTTTCTTTAGATCCCCGTGATCATCAGGGGCGTAGTCCGGAGTTTCTGGCGGGCGCGGCCAGTCTGGCGGATAGCCAACGAATGGCGGCGGCTTTCATTAAGGACATGGTTTATGGTGAAGACGGAAGGAGCCCTCGCGCTCAGGGGATGCAGACGGGGATTGACGGGTTAAGGACGTATGGTTTTTCCAAATATGAGGAAGGCCGCTGGGTTGTGGAACTGGCGAATTTGCACCGTAGAAATGAACAGGCGTATGAATTGGCTGTCAGCGCGATTGCCGGGCTGGTGGATTATCAGAAGGGAAATGAATCTGCTTTTTCCCGGATGCTGAATAATTTTTCCGGAATGGCGGTTGAAGGGCTGGTTCATGGCCCTTCCCGCTGGCTTGAATCCGGAGTGATGGATTTTTTACAGAGTGCCGGGCTGGTTCAGCGCGGGGAAGAGAAGTTTGACGATCCTCTTTGGATTCAGCGGGTGAATAAGGTGGCGCATGATATTCAACAGGTGAGGATGGGGCAGTATAAAGTACGTTCTTCTCATGGGATGGTGAATTTTCTGGAAGAAGCTTCCGGCGTTTTTGGTGGAGCTGTACCGTTTATCATGACGGGCGGGTTGGGGTCTTTGCTGGAAGCGGAAGATACGGCGGAAACCGGTTATCTGGCTAAGGGTGTGGATGGTTTGACGGCAAGAAACGCGGCTTATGGAGAAGGCATGGGAATGTGGGCGGCCAATATCTGGGGGCTTGGGAAAGGCGGGAAGCTGGTTGGGAAGGCTTATGACAAGCTGATGAATTGGGCCGGGCGGAAAACCGGCATGAAGGGGCTTTTGGGCCGCGCTTTGGAGACAGACCGGTTCTGGGGGCGCGGGCCGCTTTTTGTTGGTCTGGAAGGGGGAGTGTTGCATGCTCAGACAGTTATTGAGCCTTATGCACGTTCCGTGGCTTCCAATATGTTTTCCTGGGGACATGGGAAGAGCTGGGATGAAGCGGATGCGGAGGCCCGTGAGGCGATGACATGGAGGAATTTTCTGGTGGCCCTTCCCATGTCCCTGTTGCTGGGGTATGGGCGGTATGCCAAGAATAGCCCGTTCCGGGCGGCGGCTATTGCTGATGAGCGTATCCGGGGCATTAAGGCTGAGTGCGCGGAGTGTCCGGAGACGATGAAGGGGTTACATTTTACGGACGAAGAAATTAAAATGATTCTCAATACGGAGAATGACAGGGATAAAATCAGGCTGTTTGATTTGACGCTTCACAGGAAGATTGAGGGGAAGGTAGCAGAAACCGTTGGGGAACCCATAGGGGTGCTGATGACTCCGGATGTTCCGCTGGTGAAGTCTCTGATGGAAGAGAGGGTTATTCCCCGTGCGGAGGTGGTGAATGGGAAGCTGCGCGTTTATGATATGGAAACAACACTAGGAGCCGTGACGTGGGATAAGGATGAGAATTCTGTTCAGGGTTTGGAAATAAGAGAAGGTGTGGCCAGAAAGAGGGAAAACGGGAAAGAGTTTGTGGAAATGGATTTGGAGACAGGAAACAGGTTCCTAACGGCGAAGGTTCGGGATTGGGCTGTGAATCAGGATTTTACCTTGAGGAATGCGGCGTTGAATGATGCGTCCGTAGATTATTTTGCGGAGAGGTGCGGCGTGGATTTCAAGAAAGAGGGTACTACTATTTCTTATCGGGCTTTGAAAAGGATGGCTGATGATGCCCTGATGCGCATTGCGGAAAGGAGCCGGAAAAAGGTATGGAGCAATGATGACCAGAATGCCCATGAAGAAGATGTGTTATTGGCTGTTTTACCGAATAATTTCCGCGACCGTGTGGAGATCGCCTTGAAACGCGGAGAACTGGCGCGCGGAGAGGGGTTTTCCGGAGAGGTAACGGAAGAAGAAATTGCGGCTGTGGCTGAACGGGAAGGAGTGCATACTCCCGCTTTTAATTATGAGCTGGAAATGGGGAAGAAGGTGATCCGGTATTATGAGGGTGAGGCTACATTTCTGGATCTGGTGGAGGAAATGGCAGAATTGTATGTGAAGGGGGAAATGAAAGCCGGCAGGGAATTGACGTGGTTTTCCCAGAATCTGCTGGATACTCAGAAGGCTTTCAAGGATCAGGGGGTGAATAATTGGAAATTGGTGGATGAGAGTTTTTTTGCTGATGGGGTGGATGCCGGAAAGAGGGAGAAAGCTGTGATTGAAGGGATGAGTAAGCTGATTCAGGCGGTGTTTATGGGCGAGTACCGGAAGAAGGCTTTGCCTGCGCCCGTGAAGCGTTTTTTGGAGGTGATGGAGGCTTTGAGCCGGAAGGTCGCAGATATGGTCGGTTTGGCCGGGGCATTCCGGAAGGCGGTGGATTCAGGAACAGTGAAAGGCGATTTTGCGTCTTTCGTGTATGATGCCGTGGGTGCGGATTTCGCTCAGAGCCGAAGCGAGCTGACGAAAAAGAAGTTTGAAAATCAGTTGAAGGAATTGAGGGAGAAGCCGGAACGGCTTTTGCAGGATTATGGTTTTCATTTGATGTACGCGGAAAGGTATGGTTTGGAGAATTACCGCCAGCAAGTAATGGACGATTTGCTTGCGAATGATAAGGAACAGCGAGAAAGGGAGTTTGCTCAGGCCGGAATAGATTTTTTCCAGCTAATGAAGGGGGCAACTTTGGAGGAAGCGAAAATGGTTTTGTCTTTTGTTAAAGAGGGCAGGAGAGAAACCGTTTCTTTTTCCATATCAGAGAAGCTGGATGAAATGGGGAAGGATGCCGGGAAACGGAAGGTGATGGATTTTGTGGATATGGTGGTTTCCAGCAGTGTTTCAAATAAAACAGAATTAGGGGTTGTAGAATACAGGAATGTCACAGCGCAGGAGATTGCTGATATTAAAGCAGGTCTGGGGATTGATGTGACGGGTATGGTTCATGAATTTACTGCGGGCGGTATTGTTCATGCACTGAAAAAACATAGTCATGATTCCAGTGCACGGAAAGGTCAGTTAGATTTAACGAAGGAGGATATTAAGTTAGCCCTTGATGTGCTGGATAGTTATGACCGGATGGAATTCAAACCGAAAGGACGGAATCAATCTTCTGTCATTTATGTGAAGCAGTATCCGCATGGAGAGATTCATACGGTGGAACAGGTGATTGAAACAACGGGCAGGCGTTATAGCAAAAAGCCCAGACTGACGTTTAAGACAGCCTGGGTCAAATCGACGTCCTCCGGAACCGGACCCGGAATAGAAGGGGTTTATACTCCCCAACGCCGCAAAAACAGTATGGCAAATGAAGGGGGAAATGTCAATTCTGTCGCGGAAGCACAGGAACAGGGGCTGTTTCGGGACGGCCATTTTGAGGCGGGCAACGCCGTGATTACAGAACCGGGGGTGACGTTTTCCATTGCCGCCCTGCATGCTTCCCCGCATTCTTTCCGGAAGTTTTCTACGGATTATATGGGGCAGGGAGAAGGAGCGCAGGCGTATGGCTGGGGGTTGTATTTTGCGGAGAGCCCGAAGGTGAACCGGAGGTATATGAACCAGTTCGGAAAGGGATTGCGTCAATTTTGGAAGGTAAACGGAAAGAATGTTCCCGTTAATGAGTTGTGGAAGGTTGTTCCGGGCATGAGAAAAGGAGATGTGCCTACGTTTTACAAGGGGCTGAATTTTTTGGAGTCAGCACGGAAGGAAGAAAAGACCCTTCTGGATTTTTATAAGTTTAAGAAGAATCTGTATGCTGTCTTGGCGGAGAGGCGTAAGACAGTAGATCAGGAAAAATTTGAACGGGATATTGCCAGATTTACGGAACGGACCCAGAAAAAGAAGCGCAAGGAGAGGGATGATGAGTTGAAGCGCCTTGTTGAGGGTGAGAGAAGAGAGCTTGAGGATATACAAGAGTATGTGCGTAATGCCGGACTGACGCGTGAGTGGGCAGAGGCCGGAAATACGGTGGAGCCATACGCCGCTCTGCCTTCCAATTACCGCGTGGAATTAAATGTGGATGATTCTGTTCTTTTGAATTGGGATAAGCCGTTTTCCGAACAGAGCGAGACGGTGAAGGAGGCGTTGGCCGAGGAGTTGGCGCAACGGATCGGGTGTGCGAAGGAGGTTGCGCTTGAGTCTTTGTTGATGGAGGGCCGCCAGTTTAACGGGGAGCAGATTTATGTTGGCCTTTGCGAAGGTTTTTCGAGGGATTGGAAGAAGGGTATGAAGAAGGCTTCTCTTGCCCTGCGGAAGTTTGGCGTTAAGGGCATCAGGTACGCAGACGGTTTTTCCCGCGGGAAGACGGAGGAAGAGCAGACGTATAATTACGTGATTTTTGACGACAATGATATTAAGATTACAGCGTTTGCGGATGAGAGCACCGGGGGAGAGTGGGCGGATTATGTGGATGGGTCGGCAACGTTTTCCGTGAGGGAAGATCTTCTTGGAGATATGAAACGCCAAATGGAGAAGACCCGGAGTGATGCCGTGCGTGAGTATTGGAGACATGTTACAGAGCGGGTAGAAAAAGAAGGCCGTGCGCTGGACGCTTTGTTCAGGGGACGCGAAGCTGGTACGAATGATGTCCGGGTGAAGATTGCGGAGGCGCGGAGTATTATGAAGGTTGCTGTCTCCACGCTACCGGAGAAGGTGCGCGGTAAACTTGCGGGGCAGGAAAAGTTGCTGGATTATTTGATGTCCGCATTGGAGACAGGGCGTTTTTCCGCTACGGATGCCCTGACGGAAAAACAGCTTGCGGCGGCTAACCGGAAGATGGAACTGCATCCGGAGTTTTTTGATGATCTGGTAGGTAAGACCGTGGAAAGCCTGTTGCCGAAGGTGTACCAGAGGTGCGGGGAGGTTATTGATTTGTATGTGCGCGATGAGTTGTTCCGGGAAGTGAGAAGTATGATTTCCGAACATGAAGCGGTGATTGACGAGAAGACGCGGAAATTCAAGGTGAGCCGTCTGGGGGCCGATCCTACGGAGTTTTTACGGCGGGTAATTAAACCTGCGGTATATGCAACGGGGAGAGATGTTCAGGAGAGGGTGAATGAGCTGAGCGGCAGGATTGCGGCGATTGAAGAGAAATTGAGGACGGATAAGTTCTGGAATGGAGAATTGGGTACTGACGGCTCAGAAGCGGAAGGCGGCCTGTTGATGGAAAAGCAGAGACTTTGCGGGGAATTGAATTGGTGGATTAAATATTCTGCCGCAGGTTCAGCGGATGTGAATAGAATGTTGGATATTCATGAGGCGGTGGGTTCATTTATCAGCCGTAGCGCGGAGGTTTGGCAGGTGCATTTACAAGAGAAGGTGGACGGCTGGAAGAATGATGGGGCCGCCCTGATGGAAGAACTGCCGAAGGCTGTGAATCAGAACGGTCTTCATCAGGCCCAGATGGAAGTGAGTGATTTGGGGGTGGATAGTGAGACCGGACGAGCGAAGCGCGGGGTGATGCTGGGATGGCTGGATAATCCGGTCAGGTTTTTGCAACGGCTCTGCGACGGCCCCGGAAAACAGTTCTTTTCCCGCTTCAAGAAGGAATTTATTGGGGCGACTGACCGGGCGCAATCTATTCGCGCAGAGGAAGTGGATAAGATGAACGGTGTGTTGAAACGCCTGCTGAATACGAAGTCTGACAGAAAGGTGAACGAGTTTTTGAGTATGTGGAGCACTCCGGAAGATTTGGGGTTGTCTCTGTCAGAAAGGGGAGTAAAGAAGACGAAACTGACGATTGACCAGACAGCAAAGCTTTTGGAAAGGCGAGAAAAGAATCCCTGGTGGGGTGTGGATATGTATTCCCAGAAGGCGATTGATTTGCTGAGGGAAGAGTATGAAGCATGGGGACGCGGCGAGAATCGGGCGCGGAAATGGTTTGAAGTGGAAGAATGGTACGATATGGAACCTCAGCCCATGCCGAAGCTGAGCCGGGATCAGGCCCTTTTTGTGCTGATGTGCATGGATCAACCGAACGTGTTTTATTCCAAGATGGATGATTTTGTCCCTCCGTTGCGGAGACGTGGATGGACGGATGAACATAAGGCTAAGCTTGAAGAGTTTATAGGCCCGGTAGGGATGGCCTTGAAGAGTGTCCTTTTTGAAGAGTACGCCCTTGTGGGCGATAAAATCAGGCCGCTTTACGAAGACCGCTACGGGGTGCCTTTCAGTAAACGCCGGAATTATTCTCCGCTCCGCTGGATGGTTGCGGAGACGCAGGAAGATAGTGAACTGGCTTCCATTCTTGGGGATGACGGCACAATAGCCGTAGGCAGGTCTGACGGTTTTCTTTCCACCCGTATTTTTGATCATAAGAGGTATCTGGACACTACTCAGGGTGCGCTTGCTTTGTTCTGGAAGCATCATGCGAATGCTGTTAATTGGGTCTGTACTCAGGAGATTGTGGAGAGGTATCAAGGGATTTTGAGTGATTCCAAGGTTGCCCAAATGTTGATGACCAATATCGGGGGGCTGGATTACCGCGGTTTTCAGGCATTGATTAACCGGTTGGAACACGGCGGCAGGGATGCCGTAGCCGAATTGGATGCGGCTGAGAGGATGAAGAACGAGATCATGAATGCCCGCGCTCTTTCCGTGATTCTTGGGCAGGTGACGAGTTATCTTAAACAGACGACGGCGGTATTTAATGCTTTGCATGGATGCGATTTGAGTATTTCAGATTGGGTTCATGGTCTGGCCCGTGTGGTAAGCGGGAAGTCTGTTCTGAGCGTTCAGGAGTTGTTTTCTTCCGATTTGTTTCAGGCACGGAAGGATGGGTTTATGTATTCAGTCCTTTTGGGGTACAAGAAACAACTTGGGGGACGTGTCGGTTTGCTGGATGAGGTTACAAACCAGTCTGGGAAGATTTTTGGTTTGTTGGATTCCGGTAGCAATGCGGTAAGTTTTGCCGCGGCTTTTGACCATTATTTCAGGCAGGGCGTAGAGCAGGGCATGACGAAGCCGGAAGCGATGGAATATGCACGGGATGTTATTGAGGAAGGGTTATCTACGGCTCAGCCTATTAACTGGATTCAAATGCCGAAGATGCTCGAAAAGACGAAGGGGATTTTTTCTGCGGAATGGTTTTTGATGTCGGAAACTCTTCAACGGAGTGCTACGGTGATTCATTATTTAACACGCGGGAATATGAGGCTGGCGGTGCGTAGCTGGCTTATTCAGGGGGTTGCTATGCAGGCTCTTGGGTATTTGATTAATAATGTCATGAGACCGGGGGGCGATGATGATGAGAAGAAGAATCCTTTGAATTATCTGCCGGGAATTGTGCTGGGGCCGCTGAATGGGGTACCTTTATTGGGGAATTTGACGGATTCCGCCGTTGATACGGTATGCGGCTGGTTGGGATTGAAGATGCAGAACCAGACGGCAGTAATGGGGTCTCAGGTAGATTTAACTGTTAAGGATTTGATGCGCCTAATTCATATTTTTGAGGCTGATAGCTGGCGTGATGTGAGACAGCAGAGCCGGAGCGTGGCAACGCTGGGGAGTTTGGCCGCCATGTTCGGGGCATGGCGGAATCCGCGTGGCGGGGCTATTACTTCCGTCAGTCTGGGCATGGCAGTTATGGCTAATTATTTCAAACATCTTGCCGGGATGGCGGAGAAGTGGTTTGGCGAGTAAAAATCAGTAATGGATAGGTTGGGACATTTTGCGGTAGGTGTATCATTAGCAGGATAGTTTTTTATTTTGCCTTCCGTCATGTTTCAGGCATGGCAAATGAATTGACATCAGAAGACATAAAGACAATCCAGTATAGTCGTAGGTTACGGGCATCTCTGCAACAGACGGCTTCTAGATTGCGGGGACGATGCAGAGTGCGTACCGGGTTGAGAGACAAACTTGTTGAGATTTCAACTATTGGAAAGCGTACTCTGACCAAATCGACAGACGGCAAAGGACAAACGCCTGACAATGCAAATACATTTCAAAAACGCTGGATGTATCCGGAGTTTTACGAAGATGGATATGTCCATGACAGGCAGTTTGATTTGACATCTCAATTAGCGGATCAGGTTTTCAGCGAAACGCAGGATGCCATGCTGGCCGCTTGTGAGCGCACTATTGATGATCGAATGGTTAATGCTCTTTTGGGGGATGCCTTGGTTGGAGCACACGGAACGGATAAACTGGCATTACCCTCTTCTCAGATAGTTGCTGTAGATGCACAGTATGAACCTCTTGGAAAAGAAGAAACGGGAATCGTTACTGGCCTGACGTTTGATAAAATACGTCTTGCCAAGAGAAGGTTGATGAAGGCTGAAGCCATGAAACGCGGTGATAGTGCGTTTTTGTTGGTTTCCGTTGATCAATTAATGAGAATGCTGGGAGATGAAAAAGCTTCCAGTGAACAGTATGTGGCTGTGAAGGCATTGATAGACGGTGATTTGAAGACATTTATGGGATTTGAATGGATTGTCACCGAAGCTTTGCCTTACGACGAGGAATCAAAGGTGCGAACTTGCGTAGCTTATGTGAAGGATGCTTTAGAATTTGGCTTCTGGGAAGAGTCCCGAAGTGAAATCAGTAAACGTGCTGATAGAAAGAATTGCCCGCAGATTTTCACTTCAATAGCTCTTGGTGGGGTACGAGCCGAAGATAAAGGTGTAGTAGCTATTAAATGCTACGAAGAAGCGGATGTAGCATAATGAAATTGTCCTGAGGTTTTTTCTCAGGACATTTAATATAAATAGCTAATAGTGAATAAAAGAATCAGAAAAAAGAAGTTGAAAATCATGAAAAAGCTTACTGATGAAGAGAAGAAAGCGGCTATTGAGGCCGGAAAGCAGGGCGTGAAAGATGCCTATCAGAAGACGGAAGGCAAAGGATTGAAATGGTGGGAACGGCTGTTGTGGCTGGTTCTTGCCTGTCTGGTTTATGCGGCATCTGCGCTGTTGGGCGGTTGCTCTACTTCTGCCGGTATGAGCCTGTCTTCCGAACAGGGGATGCTGGTGGTGTCCCGTGACGGGAAGACGGGGGCTGTGGTGGTGTCCGTAGTGAAGTCTCAGGATGAAATAGCTCCTGTTGTTCAATCGCTAAAGAAGTAAAAGGTTATGTGCAAACTTTCCGAAGTGCCGGCACGTTTTTTGGAAATCGCTAAGGCGTCTCCGGTGATTGCCTGTGTCATGATGTCTTTGGCTATTTGCGGCGGGGCGTGCTGGTACATCGGGGAGGTGGTCAGCCACCACAATGACCGGCTTTGTGATTTAATGACCATGCAGACGCAGGCTCAGGTAGAAACGGCTAAAGCCATTCAGTTGTTGGCTTTAAGGGTAGAAGATATCGAGAGGAAGTTTGAGAAATAAATAATGTCTTAAAGAGAGATAGTTATGGCAAAAAATAAGAAAAATAAAGGGAAAGGATGCGGGAAATGAAGGTTGTTGCTTTGAGCATCGGGCATAGCCCGCAGGATGGGGGGGCTGTAATGACGAACCGGAAGTATTCAGAGTATGGGTTCTGGAAGTTGCATATTGGCAAGGTGAAGGATGAGTTGGAGCGGCTGGGTTATGAGGCTGTGGTGTGTAACCGGTCTGAGGCTGGGGGAACGACACCGATTTACGCGGCGCGAAGGTGTAATGACGTTGGCGCGGATTTGGCCGTGGAGTTTCACTTCAATGGTGCAGATACAGGAATTGGAGGCACAGAAACTTTGTATTGGTACGCCTCCAAGAACGGGAAGAAAGCGGCTGAACTGATACAGGCGGCAATGTGTGATGTACTGAAGTTGCCGGATCGCGGTTTGAAGCCGGTTAAGTGTAAGAGTGACAGGGGGTATTATTATTTTAAGGACACTCGGATGCCGGCGTTGATGCTGGAACCTGCGTTTGCGTCCTCACACGTGACGGATTGCGACAGATTAGAAGAGCGGATTGACGCGCTTTGCGTAGCGATTGCCCGCGCCATAGATGGGTATTTCCAACAAGTGTAAGATATGGTTGAGCTGAATACGTGGGCTGGGCTGGAACCCGCCGTGATGGATATTAAGACGGTGAGCGGTCTGGCTCAGGTGTTTGAGCTGACGCTTACAGATTCTGCGGGGAGTGTGGTAGATTTGGAAGGCGTGACTTTCAGGGGGGCCGTGAATACGGCTCCCCTACGGGAATTGATGTGTTCTGTAGAAGGTGGGAAGGTATTGTTTGGATGGTCTGGCCTTCCAGCCGGGCGGCATAGTTTCGATTTGTTCTTAGTGACGGGTCAGGTGGAAAAAGCGTTGGTTCGGGGGGCTTTTGTGGTTTCCGGACGTGTAATACCGCCGTTGGATCAAGAAAGCTATTCTGTTAATCATGCGGCTACGTTGGTTTTGCCAGATACTACGGATGGCATTATTCTTGTTGAATTGTCAGAAGTTGGGCTGGTAGATTTATTAAGCCGAAAAGCCGGGGCGTTTGCCGAAGAGGCAAGAGACCATGTTTCTTCTGTTCGGGAACTGAAAGAATTTATTGTACAGAAAGTAGATGGTTTTGGGTATGTTGTAGATACAGCTACCACGGCTATTACGGAAGCTGGAAAGTCCGCTGTGGCATCTGTGGAATCAGGCCGGGAAGAAGCGGTTCAGGCGGTGAAGAAAGCTAAAGAGACGGCTACCGCGGCCATTACGGAAGCTGAAAAGTCTGCCGTGGCATCTGTGGAATCTACCCGGAGGGCCGCGGTGGGGACGATTACGCCGCTTGTTCAAGATGTGGAAACCGCCAAAGATAACATTGACCAGGTGGAGAGGCGTATCAATACGGCGGCAACTAATGCCACGACAGCGGCCACCAGTGCAGCCAACTCCGCGACGGCGGCGGCTAATGCTCTGGCGGCCATTCCGCAGGTGGACGCATCCGGCAACATGACGCTGGCCGGAGGTCTTACGGCGGCGGGGGCCGTCAACGCCAACGGCGGCGTCAACATCCCGCTGGCTGTGGGGGCGGTAACGGATACGTCAGCGGTTAATCGCCTGTACGCCGCGGGCATGGCCGGCGTGACGGGCATCCTGACCTCTAATGCTTTCCTCAAAACGGATGCCATTACCGCGTCAGGATCTTCGACAGTCACCAAAACAGTTCCCTACCATTTGGCTGGTATTAAGGTTCCCAAGGGTACTCATTCGACCATTCAGGCGAGATTTGAGGTGAGCAACCCTCAATGGAATTATTCCAGTTTCGCCGGGTTCTCTTTCCTTTGGCGCGCTACCAATGCCGCAAAGTTGTCCTTTGGTATCGGCCGCGGCGGGAAGACGATTCGTCCCGACCTTTCCATAGATTCTTACAGTATTATCCCGGCAAACGGTTTGGCTTACAATCACGGCGAAATTCTGGATATTACTTTTGATAATGTCAGGGACACACAGCGCAAAGGTTATATAATAAAGGTGCGTGAGATTTACGCGCTGACAGCCGCGGATGGCTGGCAGGTGAAAACCACCACCAGCTTCATCCCAGCCAGTCATAATGAGCCTGTTCCGTGGACGATTGCCAAGGTTATTTACCAGCAGAAATCGGTAGCTAATATTGCCAAGTATGAGAATACGGGCGCGCTCTGGCTCATGCTCACGGGGGGACAGGGGAATAATCTGTATCAAATTGCAACGTGCCGGGGGGTCAGCAATTTTGAAACCAATGTTGGTATTTCCCAATGGGTGACTGATGTGGTGAATAATACGGCTGGCGATGTTGCCGTTTATGCGGGAACCGGAGAGTACACCTATTACCATCCCGGAAATGTTAATCCGGTTTTCTATGGTCTGGATGCGATATCCCGCAACTGTATTGAAACCGAAGAAACGGCAGATTTTGTGGACATTAACATACCTCTCTAATCATGAATAATGCAGAGATACAGATTCAGTTTCCCCAGCCGGGACAGTGGGATGAATTTACCCTGACGCCCATTTATCAGGACAAGGGCGGTTATAGACCTCCGGCGCGCTATACGCAGGACGAGATACCAGCGGAACAGACCCCGGCCATGGCCGCCGTCGTTGCCG
>OMDZ01001058.1_pt1 | contig 14378 bp, 7 predicted proteins | sample 1673641 | NCBI WGS metagenome assembly OMDZ01 (sample SAMEA103958117, study PRJEB25191) | human gut metagenome | biome: human-associated habitat [ENVO:00009003]; feature: intestine environment [ENVO:2100002]; material: feces | place: Germany | collected 2013/2015
CGGCTCAACGTCGCGCTCAAAGACAAGGACGCGACCTATCTGGCAACGCTCCGGGAACTCTGTCCGAGGGTCGAAGCCATGATCCGCGCCCCTTTCCACTGCGATTACGGATACAATATCTCCATCGGCAAAGGGTCCTACGTCAATTTCAACTGCGTTTTTCTCGACCTCGGGCCGATTCGCCTGGGACAACGCTGCCTGATAGGTCCCGGCGTACAACTTCTGACGGCCGTGCATCCGATGAACGCTGCGGAACGGGCTACGGGCAAAGAAAAGGGAGCGGGCATCGAAATCGGCGACGACTGCTGGCTGGGCGGCGGCGTGATCGTCTGTCCGGGCGTCAAGATAGGCTGCCGCTGCGTCATCGGCGCCGGCAGCGTGGTCACGCATGACATTCCCGACGATTCGGTCGCTGCCGGCAACCCGGCCCGCGTTATCCGCACCGCAACCGACGAATAAATCCACTACTTCCAAAAATCTTTCGAGGAAATCGTGCAACGGCTTCCTCCACAACTCGTTGCCCCTCGATAAAAAACTGTTTCCGGGGATTTATTTATTCATATTTTTTCGTAACTTTGCATGTTGGTAAAATCCGCCGCCGGCTTCCCGCACGAAACAGGCGGCACACAGCGAATTCCGGCGCTGCCGAATACGACAAAGACAGGTAACAGCTCCGCATTCGGGGCTGTCCGGCGGAATCGGGCCGGATCGGATTCTGCCAGCCCATGAAAACGACGATTGAAAACAACAGGATATGAAGTTCAAAGAATATAAAGGCCTCGATCTGCCGGGGTTGGCCGCCGACGTACTGAAAGAGTGGGACGCACAGGACACGTTCCACAAAAGCATCTCCACCCGCGAGGGTCATCCCACCTTCGTCTTTTACGAAGGACCTCCCTCAGCCAACGGCACGCCGGGCATCCATCACGTCATGGCCCGCACGATCAAGGATATCTTCTGCCGTTACAAGACGCAGCAAGGTTACCTCGTTCACCGCAAGGCCGGATGGGACACGCACGGACTGCCTGTAGAGTTAGGCGTCGAAAAGAAACTCGGCATCACCAAGGAGGACATCGGGCGCACAATCTCCATAGAGGAGTACAACCGCGCCTGCCGCGAGGCGGTGATGGAGTACACGGGCCTGTGGGAAGAACTCACGCGCAAAATGGGTTATTGGGTCAATATGGACGACCCCTACATCACTTACGACAACAAATACATCGAAACCCTCTGGTGGCTTCTGAAACAGCTCTTCGACAAGGGGCTGCTCTACAAGGGCTACACCATCCAGCCCTACTCGCCGGCGGCGGGTACGGGTCTCTCGACCCACGAGCTGAACCAGCCGGGCTGCTACCGCGACGTGAAGGATACCACCTGCACGGCGCAGTTCAAAATCATCCGCGACGAGCGGAGCGAAAAACTCTTCGACGGAGCCGAAGGCGATCTCTACTTCCTGGCTTGGACCACCACGCCCTGGACACTGCCGTCGAATACCGCGCTGGCCGTAGGCCCCGAAATCGAATACGTGCGCGTCAAATGCCGCAATCCCTATACGGATGCCCCCCAGACTGTCATCCTGGCCAAAGAACTGCTGGGGTCGTATTTTACCCCCAAGATGGAGGGCAAGTTCGAAATCTCTCCGGTCACCTACAAGGGTCCGGACTTCGAAGGCATCCGCTACGAACAGCTCATCCCCTGGGTGAAGCCTGCGGGCGATGCGTTCCGCGTCATCCTGGGCGACTACGTGACCACCTCCGACGGTACGGGTATCGTGCATATCGCCCCGACGTTCGGTGCGGACGACGACCGCGTGGCCCGCGCCGCAGGCATCGCCCCGCTGTTTATGGTCGATAAGGCGGGCAAGAATCAGCCGATGGTCGATCGCAAGGGACGGTTCTTCCTGCTCGAAGAGCTCGACCCGACCTTCATACGCGACAACGTCGATACAGCGGCCTATTCCCAATGGGCGGGCCGTTACGTGAAAAACGCCTACGACGATTCGCTCGCCGCCGACGCGCCGACGCTCGACGTCGATCTCTCAGTGATGCTCAAGGCCGAGAACAAGGTTTTCAAGATCGAAAAGCACACCCACTCCTACCCCCACTGCTGGCGTACGGACAAACCGGTGCTCTACTACCCGCTCGACTCCTGGTTCATCCGAACTACGGCGCTGCGCGACCGGATGATCGAACTCAACAAGACGATCCGCTGGAAGCCGGAATCGACCGGAACGGGACGCTTCGGCAAGTGGCTCGAAGGTCTGGTGGACTGGAACCTCTCGCGCTCGCGCTTCTGGGGCACGCCGCTGCCGGTGTGGGCCACCGAGGATTACTCCGAGCTGAAATGCATCGGTTCGATGGAGGAGCTGACGGCCGAGATCGAGCGCGCGGTCGCGGCCGGCGTGATGAAGGAGAATCCCTACAAGAACTTCAAGCCGGGCGACCTCTCCAAAGAGAACTACTCGACCGACCGGATCGACCTGCACCGTCCTTACGTGGACAATATCGTGCTGGTTTCGTCCAAAGGCGAACCGATGCGGCGCGAACCGGATCTGATCGACGTGTGGTTCGACTCGGGCGCCATGCCTTATGCCCAGCTACACTACCCCTTCGAGCACGGCGGCGACTACTTCAAGAGCGTCTATCCGGCCGATTTCATCGCCGAAGGCGTCGATCAGACGCGCGGATGGTTCTTCACGCTGCACGCCATCGCCACGATGCTCTTCGACTCGGTAGCTTTCAAGAACATCATTTCGAACGGCCTGGTGCTCGACAAGAACGGCAACAAAATGTCCAAGCGCCTGGGCAATGCCGTGGATCCCTTCGAAATACTTTCGACCTACGGCGCCGACGCGACGCGTTGGTACATGATCTCCAACTCGCAGCCCTGGGACAACCTCAAGTTCGACCGGGACGGCGTGGACGAAGTGCGCCGCAAGTTCTTCGGCACGCTCTACAATACCTACTCGTTCTTCGCCCTCTACGCCAATGTGGACGGTTTTACGGGACAGGAGCCGGAAGTTCCGATGAGCGAACGCCCGGAGATCGACCGCTGGATCATCTCCCTGCTCAATACGCTGGTCCGGAACGTCACCGAATCGCTCGAGAATTACGATCCGACGCCGGCGGCCCGTATGATCCAGGAATTCGTATGCGAAAACCTGTCGAACTGGTACGTGCGCCTCAACCGCAAGCGGTTCTGGGGCGGCGGTCTGACACGCGACAAACTGGCAGCCTACCAGACGCTCTACACCTGTCTGGAAACCGTTTCGATGCTCTCCGCACCGTTCGCGCCGTTCATCTCCGACCGTATCTTCCGCGATCTGAACGCCGTAAGCGGTCGCCACACGGACGAGTCGGTACATCTTTCGACCTTCCCCGTCTGCGACTCCTCGCTCATCGACGGTGAATTGGAGCAGATGATGTCTATGGCCCAACAGGTTTCGTCGATGGTACTGGCCCTGCGCCGCAAGGTGAACATCAAAGTCCGCCAGCCGCTCACGAAGATACTCATTCCGGTCCTCGACGCCGACACCGCACGCCGCATCGAAGCCGTCAAGGGGCTCATTATGAGCGAAGTGAATGTCAAGGAAATAGAACTGATCGAAAATACGACGGGACTCATCACCAAGCGCATCAAGCCCAACTTCAAGACCCTCGGTCCCAAATACGGCAAACAGATGAAGCAGATCGCAGCTCTCGTAGCCGGGTTCTCACAGGATCAGATAGCCGCGATCGAAGCATCGGCGGAAACCCTGCTGGACGTGGACGGCGAAAAAATCACCGTCACCCCTGCCGATTTCGAAATCACCTCGGAAGATATGCCGGGCTGGCTCGTAGCTACGGAGGGCAAGCTGACCGTAGCCCTCGATATCACGATCACCGACGACCTGCGTGCCGAAGGTATCGCCCGCGAGTTGATCAACCGTATCCAGAACATCCGCAAGGATTCGGGCTTCGAGGTGACGGACAAAATCCGTGTGGAGATCGAACAGCAGGAGTTCGTCCTTCCCGCGCTCAAATCCTTCGCCGACTACATCGCCTCGCAGACGCTGGCTGTCGAAATCGAAGGAGTGCCTTCTCCCAGCGGCGAATTCGTCGTGGAGTCGGAGGTAGATGAGCAACCGGTCCGTATCGCGGTGACCAAAATTTGACCAAAAAAGGAGAACCTGCACGTTTCCGGCAAAAAATTTGGAAGTAACGGGAATATTGTTTAATTTAGTATAACATTATTACAAATAAAATATTGAAACTATGGCAGAAGCAGAAAAAACCCGATACAGTGACGCCGAATTGGAAGAGTTCAAACAGCTCATTCTCAAAAAACTGGAAACAGCACGTGCGGATTACGAACTCCTGCGCGCCACGATAACCCACACCGCATCGAACGATACGGAGGATACCTCGCCGACGTTCAAGGTGCTGGAGGAGGGAGCCACTACGCTCTCCAAAGAGGAGAGCGGCCGCTTGGCAGCCCATCAAATGAAATTCATCCGCAACCTCGAAATGGCACTCGTACGCATCGAGAACAAGACATACGGCATCTGCAAAACCACCGGCAAGCTGATCCCCAAGGAGCGGCTGATGAAAGTGCCTCACGCAACCGAGTGCATCGAGGCCAAAGAAGGACGGATTCACTAAAGGATTCACCCTCCGAACGAATGTTCTTTTCGTATGGTATGAAAAGAATCCGTTCGCCACGACCGGAGATAAAAATAGGAGCGTCCCCGTCAGGACGCTCCTATTTTTATAAAAAACATCCCGCAACTAAGTGCGGCTGCAGGATGCTTCCCTGACGGAACAATAACACTTATGAATTGGAACTTCTCTATATTCATTCGCCGGCCACGCCGCTCCGATTTTTTTTCGTCGTGATCTCGATCACCCCTTTCGCTCCCTTCTCGCCATAATGTTCGACCGCCTGCTCTCCTTTCAATACCGTCATCGCGTCGATTCGGGAGGGATCCAGTTGCGAAAGGCGATCGGCAGAAATTTCCTCGCCATCCAATACTATTAAACCGACCTGCTTCAGAGAACGACCGTTATCAACAACTGAAACCGAATCCGAATCCGCTCCGGTCGTATAGGTCAACGTAACGGTTTCCTCCAAAGGCTGCGCCGACGTGGCAATCGATTTAGACACGGAAATCGACTTTGACACAGAAGTGCGCCCCGAGGAGGCGCCGGAAGGCTCCCTGACAACTGTCATCTTATTAGGCGTTTTGCCCGACGCATTCGACGAATAAACCGCCAAAGTCGTACGTTCTCCGGATTCATTCGTCGTAAACTCGATCACACCGTCCCGCGCCCGCTCGCCATAACGGTCCAGCAATTCGAACCCGGGTTGCAGAATCCGAACCCACAGAACCTTCCCCGCATCGATCGACTTCAAATAATCATCATCGACCTGCCGGCCGTTGATCAACACAAGCGGTCGGGCTCCATTGAGCGGACGGATCGTAAATCCGTTTCCCGTATCCTTGATCCGATAAAGACCGGGACCTTCCTGGAAAGAGTTTCCACGCTCGAAACTACACTCCAGACGGTCGAACTGCCGGGCACCTTCAGTCGTCGTCACATAAACCACGCCATCCGCCGCCGCCTCGCCGTAACGTCCGACAGCCCATTCGTCCTTCAAGACCGACATCGATTCGATTTCCGCTTCATTCAAAGCCTTTACCTCGGCAACTGCGACTCTTCTGCCATCGAGCAGGAAGAGCATCGAACTCAAATCGTGACCGGAAACCACGAGCGAATCGTTCGGCACAGCAACTTCGGAAATCCGCACCTTGACCTGCCCGTCCACCGGAGTATTACCGGTCTGAACCGTACCGAACGACGGTCCCTCCGGTACGGATGCGACGACAGATTCACCTGCACCGGACTTCCGGGCCTCTTTTTCGGCCTGTTTCGCAGCATCACGAGTCGTCACAAGAATCGCTCCGACACGGGCGGCATCCCCGTAACGCTCGACTAATGCCGGGTCACGGAATACATCCTCCCAGGAAAAAATCTGTATGGTTTCGATCTTGCGGGCAGGAATCTTCTCCAGATCGGTGATGGACCCCACACGCCCGTCCACAGCTACCAACGGCAACATTCCGGGACGTACTCCCTGCACGTTCCGCAATTTCAATCCGCTCACCTTATAGGTATTTTTACCATCCACCGATCGGAAACTACCCTTCAGATAACGCATCGGATTGTTGTATTTATCATAAACGGTCACCTCGAAATCATCCTCACGCGAAGCCGTTTTGGAAACGACCTCGATCACCCCGTTCCGGGCCGATACGCCGTATCTGGCGACCGTCGCTTCGTCCGGCTCGGTTACGATCCGAACGGTTTCTATCTCGTGAACGATACCGGGAGTAGTAAAAAGATAGATATTCGACACCTTGCCATTCCACAGTACCAATGGCCGGAATTCGAACGGCATCGAATGGCTAAACTCGATCCGCCGCACCCGGTAAGTATCGGGCACACCCGTCGGTTCAAAATCGCCCGTAATATAGTGATACAAATCGGAAGGCTTCTGTTTCTCTTCGATTGTCACACGTTCCGACTCCGGACGACTCGTATAGACGATCGCACCGTAACGACCCCGATCGCCGTAGCGTCTGCGTGCCTCGCCGGAGGTCATTCGGGTCGCCGTGGCGATACTCGACGGTGACATCGCGCCCAACTGTCTGTAATCGATCTCCTCACCGTCGAGCAGATACAAGCCCTCGTCCGACAGATCAATCCAGAAAGGAATGAGGGCAGCCCCGTCGCTCACCTCGACAGTCACCCACTCTTCCGCACCATCGACCGATTTATACCCGAGTCGTTCGAGTTTCCCGGCATCAGCAGTCAGCAACTTGGCAAACTCCTCTTTCATGTACGCATCGCGGCGGGCGACAAACTGTTCGGGCAACTCATCCCCTTCCCACACCAGATAAAGCTCCAAATCCTCCGGATCCCACAAGGACGGATCGGCCGGACTCCAAGACTCCGTATAAGGATAGGTCTGAACCCTAATCGACAACACTCCGTTCGCCGCCCGCGTACCGTATCCCTTCAGTGCCTCCGGCCCTTTGACCATCCAAGCACCAATCATCTTCTGTTCCGGCAACCCCAAATAGGTATCCAGCGTTTCAGCCGACAATTCCTCGCCCCCGTCCATTATCAGAGGCGGATGTTCCGGATCGAAGCGAAAATCTGCCGGATCGCCATAAACCGCATACACTACCGGTTCATCGGATACGGGCAGGTGGGTCAGAGCAAGCGACTCTTTCAAATGAAATTCCAAGGCAATGTCCGTCCCCATCGGAATTCCGAAGCGGCTACCGACTGATTTTACTTTCTGATCCGTCTCCCCTCCGACAAGGTAACAAACGATCGGCTTCTCCGTAACGATCGTAAAGCGGCCCTCCGCATCGGTCACAACCCGCCGGCCGCCGCTGCAAATAAACTCATAACCGGCCCAAGGCTTATCGTCCCGGCCAAATACGCGTCCGGTAAAGGTGTGCGCCCCCGATTCTGCCGTTTGCTTTTCGAGAGCGGTACGCTCGAGATTAGCGAGCAATTCGGCCATGGAGCCTTCGACCGGTGGCATTCCCCCTTCCGGTGTACCGACTGTGAGGCCGTCCGCACCAGCAGGAAGAGGCATTTCACCGTTTCCGGAATTTTTCGTAGTTTTGTCCTCCGGAAGAACATAGGAGGTCTGTGCGAAAGCGCCGAGCGCCAGGCACGCAAGCGGCAGGACATAGAGCGCCTTGGCCCTGGCCCACCTCGATGATCTTTTACGCAACATCATGGTAATTCGGTTTTTAAGGTTACTATGATTAAGGCTGTTGGCAATTGAGTACCACCTCCCGCCAACGGCCTTTTTTATCAACAGCATCTGATAATCTTTCGCATCGACCCCGCAGCGGAGCACCTGCTCGTCGGCCTCGTACTCGTGCACAGCACGCAGTTCCACACGCAACAGCCACATCGCGGGGTTGAACCACTGCAAACACCCCAGCAAATCGACCAGCAGCAGGTCCCACGAATGGCCCAACCGCTGATGCGCCTGTTCATGCACGAGGATCGTCCCTCCGCCGCAGGCATAATCCTCCTCGGACATCACCACGTATCTCATCCAACTGAACGGAGCTCGAATCCGGTCCGACAACACCAAAACGCTCCCGTTTCCAAGCGGTATGCGCTGGCCGCGGCGCGTCATTCGCACAACCCGCACGATGTTGCATACGGTCCATCCCAACGTCGCAAATACCCCTGCAAAATAGATGATTCCGAGCAAAACGCCCCAGTCGAACGGTTCGGGAGCAGGCTCCGGCTCCTCTGTTATCATCAGGTCCCGGGTATCGTCGGGGATTCGGTTTTCGAATACCATGTCCCGCCGGAAATAATTTTCCGGAATCACGTCGATCCCGGCGGCGGATACCCCGGGCAACTCCTTCTCGACGGTAATTACGCACAAAGGCAGCAAAAACGACAGCAGCAACACTCCGCACAACAACACCCTGTTCATCCGATGCAGCGTATCGCGGCTCAACAACAACTTGTAAAACAGGTAGAAGACCGCCAGGCATCCCGCAGCCTTCAGACTGTAAAGCAGAAAGGTCGGCATAGGACTATCGTTTTTCGGTTTGACTTTCGATTTGCCGGATCAGGTCGCGCAGATCGTCCACGGAGATTTTCTCCTCCCGTACGAGCGACGAAACCACCCCGAGGTAGGAATTGTCGAAATACTTGCTCACCACGCCCTTCAGCGTCTTGCGGCTGAACTCCTCCTCGCTGACGAGCGGATAATACTGGTAGGTGCCGCCATAGGCCTTGTGTCCGACGTACCCTTTCGCCTCGAGGCCACGCACCATCGTCGATAACGTATTGAAATGAGGTTTCGGTTCGGGCCAGAGCGCAACCAGTTCGCGCACGAATAACGGGCCCCGCGTCCAGAAACAACGCATCAGCTCCTCTTCTCTGGGTGTCAGCTTTTCCATAGTCGATGTCGGTTAAAGTCGAACGAAACAGGACCTGCACAAACGGCAGCACAGCTCCGCATTGCCGGCTCCTGCACAAAAATCTTCTGAAACAAAGATAACTAAAAAAATTTCACATACAACTATTTTTTATAGTTTTCAAACTAAAAAATTTAGTTTTGCAGGAAAAACAGAGAGCAACCCGCTGTAAAACAACAAAAAAATAATAGACAAGATAAAAAATTCTTGTCTATTATCAGAATTAAGATATGGAAAAATCTTCCTATTCCTCGTCGCGGTGCAGCTTCTCTACGTAAATGGCATGCTGCATGGCGATACGCTTCGCAACCGAAGGTTTGGTGAAATACTGGCGACGACGAAGCTCCTTCAGAACACCCGTACGCTCGTATTTACGTTTGAATTTCTTGAGGGCCTTCTCGATGTTCTCGCCCTCTTTTACCGGCATGATAATCATAATTCGTTGCTTTTTTTATTGTTTTTTACTCTAATTTCTAATGGATCGTGTCTTGTATCGGGGCGGGACTCCATCCGGACGACGCCGACTCCCCGTTCGGTATGTCTTTCGAGGCTTCTCGTACCGTAAACCGAAGATACGGGGCCAATCGCTCGGCCTCACGCGGGGTTAATATGTGCTCTTCAACCAACTCTTCGACGGTACTCCAACCTCCTTTCAATTGTCTTTTACTAAATAACTTCCTAAATACGGCGGGCGGCAAATAAGGATGCCCCTTGAGCGTACTCGGAGGTGCAAAGTTAATATCAATTTTTCGAATTTTGAAACTATCGCAGTAAATTTGTTTCACGATCCGCTCGAAATTGGACTCCGTGACCTGCGGAACCTCGGCCAACTGATCCACGCTGTAAAATCCGCCGAGCCGCTCCCTGTATCGAATAATGGCCATGACGCTCTTCTCACCGATCCCGACTACCGAGCGTAAGGTCGCCGAATCGGCCCCGTTGAGCTCGATCAATCCGGAGCGAACGGGCTCCGGTTTCGGAAAAATTACATAGGGGAGCAAAAGATCGGCCACCGAATCAGCGATCATATAGCAAGCCCGAAAACCCGCTTCGTCCCGAAGACCTTCGTAAAGATCCCGATAACGGACAATGGCCTCGGCCTGACGGACGGAAAAACCGAGCGACGCGAGATAGGATGCGGACACCGTATCGATCCTGAATCGTTCGCGGGGCACGATCCTCCTCGGCTCCTGCGGGACATACTCCCGATATTCCCGACGCGGAGAAGGTGTCAGCGCATACTCGCGTCCGATCCGAATATAGGGTTCCAGAATAAAATAGACCGAATCGGTCATGCCGTAGCAGGTAGCCACATCCTCGGGGATCCGAAACACCTTGCCCGCTGCGCGGTACTTCAGCAGGCTGACCGCCATGCGGGACGAGAGTCCCAGCCGCCGCAGATCGGCATACTCCACCGTATTGGGATCGAACTCGAACAGCCTCACGGAGTCCGCCGCAACCGTCGCTTCCATCTCCGCCTCCACCCTGTCGGCGGATACCGCGCTCTTCCGCCGTTCGGCCAGGAGCAGCCCGGCAACGAACACTCCCGCCAGCAGGAGAAACACCACGAGCGCCCGGCGCTCACGCATCTGGAAAAATCCGGCCATCCTCTACCACGCAGCTTTGTCGGACAACAACAACGCCCGGTAACGGTCGGAAGGCGACTCGAGTCGCTCACCCAAACCATATTCCACCCAACGTTCGTCCACCTTCCGAACGACCTCGGGCAGCGAAGTCACCACATTGGGAAAACGCGAAGGGTTGCCCGCAATTCCGGGCCGCTTGCTCCGGGCATCCGCGCACAGCACACCGTCGCGGCACTCCACATCCCGCCGGGGATCGGTATTGGCTGCGGCGAGCCACAGCAGCTCGTCCGGGCGCATCGTCCGGGCATGTCCGTCGAAAAGAACGGCATAGCGAATCCCCCGGCACGGATTTCGGGCAAGGAAAGCGGCCAGATCCGGCTTCTGTTCCACCGTATCGTCGGCAAAGAGCAGCAAGGCCCCCCACTTCCCGGCAAGTCCGTCCGCGACCTCGACCAGACCGGGCGTCAGCTCGAACCGCTCCGGAAGCCGAACGGCCTCCGCTGGAGCGGACGGATCGATCTCCGTCAGGTCGAACGCCAGTTTACCGCCGAACCCGGATGTCACAGTCGCATGGTCGAGTACGTCGTAAATTCCCTCGCTTACAATCAAATCGCGCGGAAACTCGGCCCGGCGCAACAAGGCGGCCAACCGGTCCGGATCATGCACGTCGCAATCCTCGCCCGTAATGACGAGGTATTTATTGAACATCATCTGCCCGGCCCCCCAGAGTCCCTGCGCTACTTTATGGGCTTGTCCCCGGTAGCGTCTGTCGATCGACACTACGGCCAAATTGTGCGCCGTACCGAAAACAGGCATCGTCAGCTCCTTCACTTCAGGCTGTACGGCCAGCCGGATCGGAGCCAGGAAAATTTTCTCGGTGGCCTTGGCGATATAGGCGTCCTCCTGCGGAGGAATGCCCACCAGCGTCGCAGGATAAACGGCATCGCGCCGCCGCGTGACGGCCGTCACATGGAAGCGGGGATATTCATCGGTCAGCGAGTAAAAACCCGTATGGTCGCCGAAAGGCCCTTCCACCGTCTTCGGCTCCGACGGATCGACATACCCTTCGATCACGAAATCGCAGTCGGCCGGCACATAAATATCGTTGGTGATACATTTCACCAGTTTCACCGGGCGCCGGCGCAGGAACCCCGCCAGCAGGTATTCGTCCATGTTGTCCGGCATCGGAGCCGTCGCAGCATAAGTATAAGCCGGATCGCCGCCCAGCGCTACCGACACGGGCATTCGCCGCCCGGCACGCCTGTAACCTTCGTAATGACGGGCTCCGGTCTTGTGCAGGTGCCAGTGCATGCCCGTCGTGCGGGCATCAAACAGTTGCAGCCGGTACATGCCCACGTTGCGGATTCCCGTTTCGGGATCGAGGGTATGCACCAGCGGCAGCGTCACGAAGCGTCCGCCGTCGCACGGCCAGCACTTGAGCACCGGCAGCGCATCGAGCGACGCCTCCTCCCCCTGCAGAACGACCTGCTGACATTCGCCCCGCGACGACGAGGTACGCGGCAGCCAGCGCGACATCTCGGCCAGCAAAGGCAACATCCGCAGTTTATCCAGGAGCGAATTTTTCGGCGTGACGGCCTGCTGCAACAAATCATCGAGCCGTCGCGTCAGTTCGTCGAGCGACTCCACGCCGAGCGCCATCGCCATCCGACGATCGGAACCCATCATATTGGTCAGCACGGGAAACGGCGTCCCCGTCTGCTCGAACAACAGCGCCTTGCCGCCGTCCGGCTGCTTGGACATGCGGTCGGTAATCTCGGCGATCTCATACACCGGATCCACCGGCACGCTCACGCGCTGCAATTCGCCTTCCCGCTCCAGGCGGGCGATAAATTCACTCAGGTTGCGATACATAAATCCCTACATTGATTCTGCCCCGAAGTTTTCGAGGCATACAAAGTTAAAAAATAATCCGGCAAATCCGCCGGATTATCCCGATTATCGTTTCCGCCCGCAGAAGCGGCAAGCCGAAGCAACTACCGCAGGAACAGCAGCTCCCGGTACTTGGGCAGCGGCCACATCTGGTCGTCCACGATCTCCTCCAGACGATCCACGTGTTTGCGGATCTGGTCGAAATAGACCGCCACCGTATCGTGGTACGCGAGCGCCTTCTCCCGCTGATCCTCGATCTTGTTGGCCACCTTGCGGGCTTCGATCATATCGTGGGTCAGTTGCTGGATCAGAGCCGTATGTTGCTGGATACGCTTGATCAGGTCGATATCCGCCGAAGCGTCCAGGCCCTGTCCGATCTGCAAAATCTTATAGACCTTATCCAGCAGCAGAGCTTCGTAACGCGAAGCGATCGGCACGATGTGGTTCATCGCTAGATCGCCCAGCACGCGGCCTTCGATCTGGATCTTCTTGATATAGGTCTCCCATTTCACTTCCGTACGGGCTTCGAGTTCCACCTTCGAGAGTACGCCCATGCGGGCGAACATCTCGACCGACGAAGGATCGAGGTAGCGGTCGAATACACGCGGCGCACAGGTTTCGCAATCGAGCCCCCGGCGTGCCGCTTCGGCCCGCCACTCCTCCGAATAGCCGTTGCCGTCGAAACGGATCGCCCGCGAAGAGCGGATCATACTCTTGAGCTCCTCGTAAATCGCCTTTTCCTTCCTGACTCCGGCCTCGATACGCGCATCCACGCGCTCGCGGAACGCCGTAAACTCGTCCGCCACTGCGGTATTGAGCACGATCATCGCCTCGGCGCAATTGTCCGAAGAACCGACGGCACGCAACTCGAAACGGTTGCCGGTAAACGCGAAAGCCGAAGTGCGGTTGCGGTCGGTATTGTCCCGCAACAAAGCCGGAATATGCGAAATGCCGCTCATCTTGAAAACGTTCTTGGCATTGAAGCGGATCGCCGAATCGCTGCGGCTGGCCTCGAGTTTATCCAGCACGGCCGAAACCTGCGTACCGAGGAAGGTCGAAATAATCGCCGGAGGCGCTTCGTTGGCCCCCAGGCGGTGGGAGTTGGTGGCGCTCATGATGGCCGCCTTCAGCAGGCCGTTATGCTTGTGCCCGGCCGAAATCACATTCACCAGGAAGGTAATGAACTGCAAATTCTCCGATGCGGTTTTACCCGGACTGAGCAGATTGACGCCCGTATCGGTTCCCAGCGACCAGTTGTTGTGTTTGCCCGAACCGTTGATTCCCTTGAAAGGTTTTTCATGCAGCAACACCCGGAAATTATGACGGCGGGCGATCTTGTCCATGATGGTCATCAACAGCTGGTTGTGGTCGTTGGCCAGGTTGCACTCCTCGTACACGGGAGCCAGTTCGAACTGATTGGGTGCCACCTCGTTGTGACGGGTCTTGACCGGAATGCCCAGCTTCAGGCATTCGTATTCGAGATCGGCCATGAAAGCGATGACCCGCGTGGGGATCGCGCCGAAATAGTGATCTTCCAACTGCTGGTTCTTGGCCGATTCATGCCCCATGAGCGTACGGCCCGTCAGCATCAGGTCGGGACGCACGGCCCAAAGACTTTCGTCCACCAGGAAATATTCCTGCTCCCAACCCAAATACTGAATCACCCGGTTCACCTCCTTGTCGAAATAGCGGCACACCTCGGTCGCAGCCTTGTTCACGGCCGAAATCGACCGCAGCAGAGGCACTTTATAATCGAGCGCCTCGCCCGTATAGGCAATGAAGACGGTCGGAATACAGAGCGTACCGCCCACGATGAAGGCCGGCGAGGTAGGGTCCCACGCCGAATAACCCCGTGCCTCGAACGTATTACGGATACCGCCGTTCGGAAACGACGA
>OMDZ01001080.1_pt1 | contig 14100 bp, 15 predicted proteins | sample 1673641 | NCBI WGS metagenome assembly OMDZ01 (sample SAMEA103958117, study PRJEB25191) | human gut metagenome | biome: human-associated habitat [ENVO:00009003]; feature: intestine environment [ENVO:2100002]; material: feces | place: Germany | collected 2013/2015
TTTATTTAATAGTTATTTTATAGAAAATGGCATTACAACCGTTTTATTATGCCGTTTTAGAATATATTAATCTATAAATACATAACAAATATGATACTCATAGACTAATTAGAAGTATTTTATAACTTGATTAAAAGGGGCAGCATTTTACAGTGTTGCTCCATTTTTTATTATTACGATATGATACGATGCTAATAAAACACTATTATTTTTTCATTTGTGCTTGTTAATTTCAATTCAATATGATATACTTATTGAGGTTAGAAACGAGGTTTATGTATGGATATGTTTTCAGTTTTAAATTATCAAGGTAGTAAAAAGAACATATTAGAATTTATACATCAAAATACAAACAAATTCTTAAAAGATGATTCAACGATTTTGGATATTTTTTCTGGAACATCGAGCGTAGGTTACAGTTATAAGTCAAAATACAGGGTATACGCTAACGATTGTGAATTGTATGCTTATATAATTGCGAAGGCTTTACTATCTTCTTACTATATTGATTTTGGTAATATTCAAGATGAGTTTTTAGCTCATTATAATGAAAATTTAAAAAATCAAAGAAAAGTGTATTTGGAACTTGCAAATGAGGAAGCAAAGTGTTTACTATTAAATAATGCTGATGGATTAATTGAACTTTATAAATTGGTTCCCACTGTGTGGACAAAAAAAGTGCTAATTGAAACTCCGCATTGTTGTTATGAATTGTTTACTACATATTATTCAACTAGTTATTTCGGTTTAACTCAGTCAATTCAAATAGACTCAATTAGATATGCTATTGATAGATATTCAAACGATCCGATATATTACGCTATGCTGACTTCACTGTATTTTGCTATGAAAGAATGTGTATTTTCAAAAGATGGTCATATGGCGCAACCCCTCAATAAAGAAAAAAATAAAACTCGACTGTTAAGTCAAAGAAAAAAAACAATAATTGATATTTTTATTACCAAACTCAAAGAATTTTCGTCGAGTAGCTTTGTTAATTCGCCGTATAAAAATAAAGCGTTTAATTATAATTTCTCGGAATTGTTAAACTTAAAAGATATTCAGGATAATGTTTCCTTAATATATGCTGATCCTCCTTACACAGATATGCAGTACTCAAGATATTATCATTTGTTAAATACTGTAACTAGATATGATTATCCTTCATTGACAGTTAAGGGTGGTACTTATACTAAAGGATTATATACTGATAATAGGTATCAGTCTAAACTTAGCACAAAAAAAGACTGTCTGATGACATTTTCGAAATTAATAGATTTTTCAAAAGCTTATAAAAAAGATTTGGTAGTTAGCTTTGCATATCCTATTGATATTGAAAGGCAAAAAACTGATCGCTATGTAATGGAAATAGATGATTTAATTAGCAAATGTTCAAGTGCTTTTGGATTTAACAAAACAGAAGTTGTAACTCAAAAGTATGTTCATACAAACAATAGAAACAGTACGCAAAAAAAGGTAAATGAATATTTGATTCTTTGCAGTGGTAAATAATTGGAGAGTATTATGCCGATAAATATAGAAGAAGTAAAAAATAAAATACATAACACTGTTGCTACAAACAAAAATGATTTGTACAACTCTAATATTTATTGGTCTCAAAAGCCATACAATATCTGTGATATTCTAATTGAATCATTTAGCCAAGAGGGAGATATTGTTTATGATCCATTTTTAGGTTCGGGCGTTACATTGTTAGAAGCAATTAATTCTAAATATAACCGTATTGGAATAGGATGTGAAATAAACTCAGCTCCTGTGTTTTTAGTGGAAACATTACTTAAGGAGTATGATGTATTAAAGTTTGAAAATATTTCAAAAAAATTTATAAAGAAAATAAAAGAATTATTGCCGTTTTACGAAACAGAATGTTCCGAATGTGGCTCAAAAGGAATAATAACATCTGTGATTTTTGATAAGAAGAACAGAGAGTCTGATATTGAAATAAAAACAATAAATTATCGTTGCACTTGTTCATCTAAACTTCATAAAAATTGTAGCGAAGAAGACATTTTAAAAATTAATGTTGACCATAAACTAAAAAATATAAGTGATGATATATTAATTACAAACAGTAAACTTGCTGTATATGATAATCAGCCAATTAGTCAAATTTTCACTAAGAGAAATTTTGCTGTTTTAGATGAAATAGTCGGAATAATAGATGAACTTGAAGGCTATAATGAAGTATTCAAATATATTTTAATGTCAGTTCTTCATTTGTGTAAGATAACAGATAAACATTCTAATTCTCAATGGCCTCTTTGGATACCAAAAACGGATTGTGTTGAGAAAAACATTGTTGATATTTTAGAAAAAAAGGTTAAAGCTTTTAAAAAAACTATTATTTATTTAAATAAAAATTATAGTTGTTCAAAAAATTATAAAATCTTTAATAAGGGAAGCCAAAATATTACTGAATCGGATATAAATGATGAATCTGTACAATTAATAATTACTGATCCACCGTATTTAGGACAAGTTGCATATTCAGAGTATATGCAGTTATATAAATCTTTTTTAAATTTAGATTTCAATATAGTAGATGAAATTGTTGTTTCATCTGCACCCTCAAGAAACAAAGATGAAGAAAATTATTTTTGTTTACTTGAGAATGTTTTTGAAATATGTTCTCATAAACTTAAAAATGGTGGTATGTTTTGTATGTATTTTCACGATTCTAATTTGGATGTATGGGATAAAATTATTGGTATATTATCTAAGTATCATTTGAAATATTTGACGCAAATACACATACCTAAGTCAAATACATTAAAAAATATAATTAGTCCGAAGAAGTCATTGAACGGAGATTGTATCTTATTTTTTGTAAAAGATAGGAATATTACTTTCGAGCAAAACGGAAAAGAAGATATGGATGAAATTGAAGATAATATTGTTAGACAGTCAAAGTTTTTAGTCAAACAGGCCGGAGCACTATCAACTCCTGAATTATATGACAATGGATTGATGGAAATATTAATTCAAAATGGTTGGTTAACAAAAATTTCGAAAAAACACAAATCGTTGGTCGAAATTTTTGAAAAGCATTTGAAGTGGGATTCAAAAATATCAAAATGGACGCTATAAAACAAAGCCCACCATTGCCGGTGGGCTTTGTTTATTCACATTTAAGTATGCTATTGTAGTATTGATCTGGAAAATATAGATTTAATTTATCCATTACTTGCTGACCATCCCAGGCGCCAATATCTTGTTCTCTAGAAATTATTAGTCCATCTCTTGTATATCCCGATGTGGTAACACAAATAGCAATATCGGCTCCACGTCTATCACGTTCTGCAACTAATCTTTGCATGGGCTCAGAACCAACATCAGCTACCCAACGTTTACATTGGAACAAATACAGTTCTTTCTTGCCAAATGAATTTTCTTTTTTTGCAAGTAGATCTACCCCCAGATCACCGGCGCCGCCCATTACAATTACATCATGATATCCATCAGCTTCAAGCAGTAATTTTATCAACTCTTCGAATTGAGTTCCGCTCATTAATGATATATCAATCGCCTCATCATTTTGAACAATAACTTGTTTTTTTCTTTCATAAGATTTGCCATCGGTTGAACAGTACGCATTGATCAACCGTTCAATGCCTTGCTGATGTCTTGGATCGTCAATGAATTGATTGATCGTTTTCGGGTCGCCTGTACATAATGTGTTTGCAATTTCAAAATATAAATCATCAAGTACAAAACTTCCTTTTTCAGATAATAATTTATCAATGAAAATTGGTATATAATTGTAAAGCTTGGTAAATAAATCCGTTTTATCTTCAATATCTAAATATAATTTGTTACTGTCTATTCTCACTGCAGCGTTTTGTTTATCAATAACAAAATTATCTCGAATAGTTTGATTGATTATTTGTTTATCATATTCTGAAATACAGTACTTTTCTTTTCTTAAGATAGTTTCTGCAATATATGATACTGCTTGTGTAATATTTATATCTGTGTTGCTCTTATTAATTTTGTCATATACCAGTTTAACACATTCAAATTCATAATTTTTGTTGTTGATATACCAGTATCTATTTGCTTTATCTAATTTTTCGAAAATAATAATCATTTCGTTTGATAAAGTATTTTTATAGGCAGATTGTTTTCTTAACGACGGATCATCTTTATCAATGCCGATTCTTGTTATATATTCAAATCCATTTTTTCGTGCAAGATTTATTATTTCCATTAAAGTTGAAAAGTACTTATTTTTGCCCAATTTTACAGTACATACAATCAGTCCATTAGTTTTTAACACTTTATTAAAGTTAGAAAACATAATATCAATATCTCGATAATAGCTTTCTATTTTTTGTTTATTCGTTCTAGCAGGTGCGTTACTTAGAACTATTTCCTTGCTTAACATTTCATCTGTCAGGTCGTATTGTTCTTTGTTGTAGAAATGTTTAAGCCAAATTCTATAAAGTTGATTTCTTTCCAAATATGGGACTTGATCTGTATATGGAAAATCTGTATATATTAAATCAAATGTATTTGATGTATTATGACAGTAATCTTGATATGAAGATAAAATTATTTGATACTTATCATTGTTATTTGGATTTTCTGAAAGAACATTCGAATATTCTTCTTTAAATTTAAGAAAGTTTTTAACTTTGCTCTCAAATAATTCCCATACATTCATATCTTGTGCTCCATATGGTACCACATGATATAGAATATCTGTACTTGAACCATACATTGCAACTCTTGATAGAGATAGAGAAGAAACTAGAGCATGTTCTAGAACATCCCTTTCTATGCATTTTTCTAATTTGTTTATACCATTTTGAATAATTAATAATGCTTTTTTGTTTCTATTAGTAAAAATTCTACCGTAATAATCAGCACCCGTTGAACTAGTAATGTTAATTCTGCTATTCTCAATATATTTATCGTTAGGAAATTCAGAGGTGTCCAACTTTTCGGTTTCTTCTAACTTTTTATAATCATTTTCATCAAATTGTTTCTGCTTTTTACCACATATGGGGCACTTTGAAATAAGTTTTATATTTCCGTTTTCGTTTTCTCTATTGGATATTGGATTAAAATATTCATGAGTTTCTGGATCAAATAGGACTTTTGAAATATAATTCTTAACTCCACAACAAGAAGTTTCATATAATTCCATTACCTCATGTTTAACTGATGCTTCTAGAGTGTTAAGCATATCATTAAATTTTTCAGTATCTATTTTTGCTAGTAGTGAATACACTGCATAGTAAGTATAGTTATCTATTTCAGTAGAAACTATTTTTCTTCCGGCATTTACACTAGCTATATTAAACATAGCTGAACCCATAAAAGGATCATAAATTATGTCGTCCTTTTCAGTTAATTTTTTTATGGCAATTTCTGCAATTTCTGGAGACTTCCTTCCTTTAAAGTTGAATACTGTTTTTAAAATATATGGAATTTTATTTTCAATTCCATTTAGTGCGATTACTAAATCGTCAATTCGTTGTTTATTAACTTGTGAAATTGTTTTCTTCATACTCATCCTCCTTAATCAATTCGAAAGTTTTCATGCTTAATTGATTTGCAATATTATCCAGAATTTTCAAATTTGGTGTACGATAATTCGAACTTCTTAGATATGATATTAACATATGATCAGTAATAATGTTGTTTAGTAAATTTAGTCGCTGAATTAAGTTGTAGCAAGCATTTTCAGTGAAAATAATTTTTATATTTTTTACAAAACAGTTTCTGGCATCATTATCATATTTCCCGTAATTTTTAATCGGGTGCGGATCTATCAAATCACAGCTGTAACACCCTAATCTATTTGCAATGGCATCTAAATTTGTTAGCTTAGGAGATCTTGTCTTTAATATCCAACTCTTTAAAGTATCTGTTGATATATCAAGATACAAAGCTAATTTATCATAAGTTTTGTAAATTGTTAGCATTTCTTCTAGATGTAAAGCAAAAATACTCAAAGAATCATTTTGCACCTTAATCACCTCGAATAAATAATAACACAAATTCAGTTGTAAGAAATGTACTGTATGCAACTATTCGAACTATTTGTACTCTTTTTCTAACAACTTGCTAATACCACAAAAATATGATATATTTATATTAACCCGTTTCACCATAATTTTCTGCAGATTAATATCTAAATATGATGAAGAAATTCAATTGATAATATAAATGATCAATACCATTTTGTTGGGTCTTATAAATATAAGTAGTAAAAATCAATGTTGCATTTATATGTAACTTTATTTGTCGAACATCATTACGTTACTATTGATAGCGATAGCATCCAAGTGATAGCTATTTGATAGCAAAAGCAGAAATACCTCGTAGAATTGAGATAATCTGTACCAAATTAAAGCACATCAAGTCAAAACTCCTAAGCAAAAACAGTTAAAGTCTGTTTTACACTTAGGAGTGGGAGTAATACCTGTTGTTTTTGGGCAACACCAATTTTTAACCATCGGTAAAATTTGATATTCTCGACTGACCTTGAAGGAGCAATCCTTTGAGGTCATTTTTTACGCCCAGAATCGAAGAAAACCTTGAAAAATCAAGAGATTTTGTCAATAAAATTCAGATTTTATTGTAATTGAATGAGTGTAACTGGGAAAGTGATTTTTGCCCCTTTGGTTAAAATGAGCTTTGCCTCGGGACATCAAGAATGGCGTAAACCCGCATAAACACTGGGTTTTCAGCTCTCAAATTCCCGATTTGATAGCAAAATGATAGCAAACCGTAAAACGCCATTATTTTAAGTGTTCTATCGGTTTGCTGGTACAATTATCTTAATACTATAAAAGGCATTACTGACTTTTGCAGTCGGTAATGCCTTTTTTGCGTTTTCTATTATATTCTGTTTTACTTACGAGAATTAAAAGCTACGCTTTCGGGGTAGTTATATCTCCAATTATCATATTCTTCTTTTGTGATTTCTCCGTTCTTAAGCTTTTCGGCTTGTTCCTGCCAAGCGGAAAACATATCAAACATTTTAAGATAGTTTGTTCCCATACCCTTATCAAGGCGTATGCAAAGTTCGTCATCAAGTTTATCAATACGGAAACCGTATAAATCCTCAAGAGTAAACAGAGTGTGCATTAACCCTATGTAGCTGTCAATGTCGGGAACAGAAAGAGCCTGCGGAGATATATCAAAAATCTCTGCAAGTTTATTTGTTAAATCAGCTTTAGGTGTTCTTGAGCCTGATTCATACTGCGCCATACGAATATCCGCAGTTTTCTCCGGAAAACCAACCTGCATACCGAGATATTTTTGAGTCATTCCTCTTAAATTTCTAAAGAATCTTATTCTCTCTCCGATTGCCATAAAATACGCTCCTTACTTATGTAATGTGCAATCAGTATATCATATATGTTTAGTATATGTCAAGCAACATAAAACAAAAAAGTTTAATATTTTTACGAAAGCCACTTGACATAACGGAATATGTTTAGTATAATCATTAAGCAAATAGCGTTAAGCTGTTTGCAAAAACTGAATATCCGTCATATGTCACGGTAATGGCATATCCGCTCGGGCAAATCGGAATGCGGTCAGAAAGTATCCGACACTAAACAACCAAAACAATATTATAAAGGAGGTGTTTTTTATGACAGAAAAGTCTTTTATCAGAGCCGATGAGGTTGCAGAAGAATTGGATGTATCGAAATCTTATGCATATAAGGTTATAAAACAGCTCAATGATGAGTTAAGTGCAAAAGGATATATCACAGTTGCAGGACGCATCAGCCGACAGTATTTTAATGAAAGAGTTTACGGAGCAGAAAGGAGAGAGGTATAATGCCGGCTTATAAAAACAAAGATAACGGAACTTGGTATGTGATGACTCAATACACAAACTGGAAAGGCGAACGCAAGCAAAGTGTAAACGAGGATTTGATACCAAACGAGAGGCGCAGGAGTGGGAGCATACTTTCCAACAACAAAATTCGGGAGATTTGGATATGCCCTTTTCCGCTTTTGTTGAAATCTACTGTCAAGAGCAAAAGCCACGATTAAAGGAAAGCACTTGGCAAACAAAAGAAAATATTATTCAGCAGAAAATTCTGCCGTATTTTGGAAATTACAAAATCAATGAGATTACAACCAAAGATGTAAGAGCTTGGCAAAATGAAATGCTTGCATATCGTAATGAGGAGAATAAGCCCTATTCATCATCCTACCTAAAAACGCTGCACACTCAACTTTCTGCCATATTTAATTATGCGGTAAGATTTTATGATTTGCGTAGCAATCCCGCCGCAAAAGCCGGAAATATGGGTAGTGAAGTACGCAAGGAAATGCTATTTTGGACGAAGGAAGAATATCAAAAGTTCTCCGAAGTAATGATGGATAAACCGATTTCTTACTATGCTTTTCAAATGCTTTATTGGACAGGTATCCGTGAGGGAGAATTGCTTGCTCTTACCCCTGCTGATTTTGATTTTGAAAAAGGAACGGTAAAAATCAGCAAAACATATCAGCGAATAAAAGGTGAAGATATGATTACTTCACCGAAAACAAAGAAAAGTAATCGAACGGTGCAAATGCCGGATTTTCTTTGTACTGAAATGCAGGAGTTTTTCAATATGCAGTACGGGCTGAAAAGGAAAGACCGCATTTTTAACATAACGAAAAGCTATCTTCATCACGAAATGGACAGAGGCTCAAAAGCCGCAGGTGTAAAGCGTATTCGTATTCACGATTTAAGGCACAGTCATATCAGCCTTTTAATTGATATGGGATTTTCGGCAGTCGCCATTGCAGACCGAGTGGGACACGAGAGTATAGAAATTACTTATCGCTATGCGCATCTGTTCCCGTCAAAGCAAAAAGAAATGGCAATAAAACTTGATTTTATGAATAAAGGAGTGTGATATTATGTCAGCCAAAAATGTTGATAAGTATAATAGTTTTCGCAGTATTACCGTAGCTTTCAGAGTGTCTCCCGAAGAACAAAAAGAATTGAACAGAGCCATTGCTCTTTCGGGATTGCCCAAGCAGGAATATTGTTATCTCAAATGTATGGAGCGTGAGGTGGTAGTTCAACCGAGTCCGAGAGTTTACAAGGCTCTTAAAACTCAAATGGAATTCATCCTTAATGAATTGCAACGAATTGATGTCGGTGGGAGCATTGAGCCGGAGCTTCTTGATACTATCGACCTTATCGCTACCACAATGAACGGATTGAAAGGAGATGGCAACAATGGAAAATAAAAAAATGACCACTCCGATTGTATCTGTTGGTGCAGATACGGAGCAGTCACCAAATGTATGTAATAACAGTATAACCGATTTTAATGAGAAAGGCAAGAGCTTAGATGATTATCTTGAGGAAATGCAAAAAGAATTTTCAAAGTAAATGAGTCCGTCGTATCTCAAAACAGTTTCGATGAGCGAGTTGTATGATACGGTTTTTAATGTTCAGACACCGTTGATAGACGGTTTGCTACAAAGTGGTACTTATATTTTTGCAGGCTCTCCAAAGGTGGGTAAAAGTTTTATGATGGCACAGCTTGCTTATCACATAAGCACAGGCACACCGTTATGGGGTTACAAAGTGCGAAAATCAACCGTGCTTTACTTTGCTCATTGTTCACCATACTCGCAAGCAAAAAGCGGAAGATATTTTCGATATGATTTCAGGAACAAACGGATTGATGGGAGCCGCCGACGGAGCGTTTGTTCTCAGCAAAGAAAAACGAACTTCTAATAATGCCACACTTGATGTTGCCGGCATGGATCAACAAGATATGAAAATTCATCTTGTGAGAGATGCCGAAAAACTAATTTGGAATTTTGAGAAGTCCGAAACAGAATTGTGGAAAGAGCCGCCTGAGCCGTTACTTGAAAAAATTGCAACAACTCTTTTGTCGAAAAGTAAAGTGTGGGAAGGCACAGCTTCTGAACTCTGTGAAATTCTCGGAGAAGATGTTAAACCAAATGTTCTTTCGCTGAGGTTAAGTATAAATGCAAACCGCCTGCTTAAAGATTATGGCATTCACTACAAAGCAAGTCGAACGCATAACGGACGAAAACTATCTCTTATGAAATAGGCGTGTCAATGTGTGACGACCGTGACAAACATTTTAGTAGCGTGCGTAGTCATCTTAACATTGATTATTGCAACGAGCCGATAAAGAAAATCTATCACGAATTGTTTGATGAAGCGCTAAAAAGATACAACGAAAAGCAGATAAGAACCGACCGCATAATAGAAAATTACTATGAAAAAATCAGAAATTCCAAGCAAGAAAAACCGTTTCACGAACAGATTTTGCAGATTGGCGATAAGGAAAATATGAGTGCCGAAAGCGAAAACGGACAGCTTGCAAGACAGATTTTAGATGAGTATTACCGTGGCTTTCAAGAGCGAAATCACAACCTAAAAGTGTTCTCTGCTCATCTGCATATGGACGAGGCAACGCCCCATTTGCATATTGATTTTGTTCCGTTCACAACTGGCAGCAAGCGTGGACTTGATACGAGAGTAAGCCTAAAACAAGCGTTAGCCGCACAAGGTTTCAAAGGCGGAACTCGTGGAGATACCGAGTGGAATCAATGGGTGAGCGCAGAAAAATCCGCACTCGCATTCGTTATGGAATGACACGGAATTGAGTGGGAACACAAAGGAACGCACGAAAAACACCTATCTGTTCTTGATTACAAAAAGCAAGAGCGAGCGACAGAACTTGAACAATTAGGTGCTAAAATCGAAGAAAAACAGACTGAATTCAACGTGTTATCCGAGCGAGTGTTAAACTATGATGATGGTTTGGAAAACTTAAGAAATGTGGAAGAAATGCTTGATAATGCATCCGAATATCAGCTCTCCGAGCCGCAAAGTTTTATGTCCGCAAAAGCATATAAAACCAAAATTGTAGAGCCGCTTATTCAAAAATTAAAAGCGTTGGTTAAGACGGCATTGGCTCGTTGTTTTGAGGGCTGGGACAGTTATCATAGGTTAAATATTACAAACGGCAACCTATATCGTGAGAACGAAATGTTGTCGAAAATCAACAGAAAGCTGAAAAGCGAAAACGAAAGCTTGCGTTCAGAAGTCAAAGATTACAAGCTTTTGCGTAAGGTTTTCGGGTATAAACAGATTGACGAGCTGCTTGAACAGGCAAGAAATATCAAAGGTCATAAGCGTGAAAATTCACGCTCAAGATAAATAAATTTTTGGAGGTAAAACAAAATGGCAAACACAATTTTTGAAAAGCAAGGCGGTACTTATACGCAGGTGGGTGACTATATGTTGCCCGATTTATTACCGGCGGAAGAAGAAAAGGAAGCGAATATCGGCGTTTGGGCAATGAGGCATAAACGATATTTGAAGCAAAATCATAAGGTGCGTTACTACAATTTGCTGACAAGCGGTAAGCTCAATTCATATCTTGCAGATATTGAACAGCAGGCTCAAGACCTTTTTCTCTGGCTGGTAAAAGAACTTGCCGAAAAAGAAAATGTAACAGAGAAACTTAAAGCAGAAAATACACTTTTGTGGATTCGCAAGATGAATAACATCCGGAATCGTGCGACAGAAATTGTAAATGTCGAGGTGATTTATGTATGAGAGAACAAAAATATCACCTATACATATCCGCAAATGAACATTCAGAAATTATAAAAAATCTTATCCGTCTTAAGAATAAATTGCAAAGCGAAGGCAGATATACAGACGCCGTTGATGACTTGATTATAAAATTTTCATCAGCGAAAATGAAAAGTATACAGATAAAATAAAACCGAAAGCGAGAGCAAACTTTAACGGAAAGCTCTCGCTTTTTCTTTGGTGTAAGGTGTTGTTTAATCTTAGCGAGCAGACCATTTATACTCCTATCGTCGTAAAACGGTCAAATTTCGTTAGGGAACACCCTAAGACCTGCCAAAAAAACAGATAAATTTTATTTTACTAAAACATACTTTAGTAAAATGCATAAGACGTATTGACATCGATTCTTTTGGAGAGTATAATATAGTAAATCGTAATTTACTAAACGGAGGTATGCGTATGTTTATCGGAAGAGAACGAGAGCTTACAGCGTTACAGAATCAATATAATAGCAGTAAATTTGAATTCACTGTAATCTACGGTCGTCGTCGTGTCGGTAAGACCGCAATCATAAATGAATTTGTAAAAGATAAAGATGTAATTTATTTTACGGGCGTCGAGAGCAATGAAAAACAGAATCTCGAAAACTTCAGCCAAAGTATAATGAGTTACAAATCTGATTTGCCGCAAGGCAGTGAATTTACATCTTTTCAGGATGCATTGGAATTCGTTTTCAAATTGGCACAGGAAAAACGAATCGTCCTTGTAATCGACGAGTACCCGTATGTTGCAAAGGCTTCAAAGAGCCTCGCCTCTACCCTGCAGCTTATGATTGATAAGCATAAAGATGCTTCAAAATTATTTTTAATTCTCTGCGGTTCGTCGATGTCCTATATGGAAGACCACGTGCTTGCATACAAGGCTCCGCTTTACGGCAGAAGAACCGCACAGCTTAAAGTCCAGCCTTTTGAATTTATGGAAGCGTGCAAGCATTTTCCAAAATTCGCAGCAGAGGATAAGGCTATTGCTTATGGAATTGTAGGTGGAACTCCACAGTACCTGCTTCAGCTTGACGACGGCTTGTCTATAAAAGAAAACATCAAAAAGAAATTTCAGGATCATAAGCTTCCACTCGTGGATGAGGTAATAGAACTGGATGCAAAGGCCCGGGCTGCGCAGTCCGAGGCAGATGAGCTGCGTGCCAGCCGTAATAAACTTTCCAAGCAGATTATCTTCATTATCCAGATGAAGCTTGTCCAGATCGTACTCACACAATGTATTATCCACGATCTCATAGATACGGTAGTTTCTCATCAGACCTGAAAAATCCGGTTTCAATCCATTTGCCATATGTCCGGACAGAATAATACGGTAAATATTCTGTGTCCCCATATTCTCCATCTGCTTCGCAAGAACATCCAGAATCTTTGCTTCGCTATATTCCGGTTTCACAGCAAGCCCCAGATTAATATAACTTCGACAGTTAAATGGCTCCCAACGTATCTTTGTCTCGCCATCCTTAATCTGTCCATAGATAAATCCATGTCTGCCGGTCTCTGTCCGGTCAAGCGGCTCTAACGAACCCGGATATGCCATCTTATTCTTCACGATATGCTTTGGTTTGTGGATGTGTCCCAACGCGCAGTAGTCAAATCCCGCCTCTGCCATTTGCCGAAAATTGATCGGAATATGCTTCTCATCTCCACCATGTGCCAGCAGAATATTGACCACATCCTCCATCTGCGGCATGATATCCGCATAGACATCTTCTGTATATTCCACCTGTCCAAAACTGAATCCTGTCACACAGACATTGATATCGTCCAGATATGCATTACTGAATGTGTCTGCCGGCATCAGCACTGTGTTCGATGTAAATTCATAACTCTCTGCCGGTGATCCTTTACTGATATAATCATGATTTCCCGCGATCATGATCGTTCTTGTATTTGTGAGCTTCGACAGCTTATAATCCAGACTCTTCAGATCCTGCAGGGATGGCTGTGCATGGAACAGATCTCCCGCGATCAGCAGCAGGTCTACTTTGCGTTCTTCTGCCACAGCCAAAAGGCGGTCAAATGTTGATTCGATCTCGTCTGCCCGCTCTTTGCTCCAGCTTTTATCTTTATCAGGAACGGCGCCCAGATGGACGTCCGCTATATGAATAAATCTCATAGGATAACCCCTTTTCTGTTTCTCAGCCAGAAAAACCTCTGGCAACTCACTCTTGATTATACCCCACCTGCCCCTATATCGCAATTAAAAAGATTGGCAAACATGGATATTCCGGTCGCTGCGCCAGCAGCCGGAATATCCCAAACTACGAGTCTTTTTAATTTGCGATATAAAAGCAGGTGCGGTATACTTTGGCTATATTTTTAAGTTGATTTAAGTTATAGCTGTTATTTTATAGATAGAAACTTTTTTACAATAAGCAATTATTGGGCTGCATTTTCGTAGCACAGGAGCATGAGCAAATTAGGCATATACACCGAATAGAAAGCGCAACTTGTTTGCACCAGAAT
>OMDZ01001086.1_pt1 | contig 14056 bp, 16 predicted proteins | sample 1673641 | NCBI WGS metagenome assembly OMDZ01 (sample SAMEA103958117, study PRJEB25191) | human gut metagenome | biome: human-associated habitat [ENVO:00009003]; feature: intestine environment [ENVO:2100002]; material: feces | place: Germany | collected 2013/2015
CGGTGGATGTCCTGATCAATGTCTGATTGCCGTCCTCGTCGTGAACCGGCTCAAAGGCGGCTTCTTCTCCGCGCTCGATGGCGGTGTATTGGTTGAACGGGCCGGTTGTGTAGGCACTCGCTTCTAGCTTCCTCAACCTGTGTCAATTGACCGAGATGGTTGTATGTAAAGCTCTGACAGGCGTGGCGTCAGAATAGCCGATTCCCACAGCAACCCACGGACTTGTTTTTATAAATGCATAAAAATGTTATTAAAAAAATAATTGTCCCATAAAAAATAAAACTATCATACATAAGGATACTATAGGATATCTCTCCATCAATAATTATTTCTGGATAAAAATTGTTCATAATCATCCTCATTATATGAACAGGAACACAAGCCTCCATGACATCTGCTCCTATAATTTTACATGCTAATGTAAAAATAAGAAATGTTATTATACTACAAAAAATAATACAAAAAACAATTCTTTTTCTATTCTTTTTTAACTTCCAAAATTCCATAATATATATATTCTGTTCCATCTGCTCCTTTTACTGTTCTAGATTCAGTTTCAAGGATAAATTCACGCGCTTTTTCAAATACTTCTTTATCTAAAAAAGTGATACACCTCAAAGATCTTGTTCCATAATGCATTCGAAAAGAAGACCTAAAAACTCCATTAATTTCTTTTTGATCGTCTAATGCATCATCTATTGCAATGAAAGCGAGCTATTGATTCTTATCATTATCATTCCATAATTTGTAGGTCCAATCTTTAATTTGGCTCCGAATTCCTCCAGATTGTCTTTTTATCACATAGTATTTCCCTGGTGGTATAGGACCGTTATCTTTATTTCCAACATTGTCCGGATTATTTTTCCCATCACCATTTCCAGAAAAAACTCTACTCGTCGTTAAACGAAGTATATTACTATCTTTATCTACCCCTTTAATTTTTAGTAACTTACTATTTTTAGAATAACCACTTAAAACTCCATAATAATCTCCACTTTCTGTTGATAGTAATACTGATACTTTGTAATTGATATCATCCGCTGTTATTAATTTTACTTCACTAGAATTTTTATATACTTTGACTATTTTCCCAATCAAACCATTTTTAGTGATTACAGCCATATCCATTCCAATATTATTATCTAATCCCTTATCTATAATAATTGTATTTAACCAATAATTTTTATTTCTTGTTAAAACAGTAGCGTTGATACACTCATATTCTGTAAATGTTTTATTTAAAGATAATGTATCTTTTAACTCTTCTATTTCACTTTCTAATGATTTATTGATATTTTTTTGAATAGTATAACTCTCACTCTGATCTACATTTTTTTCACTATTAAAGGCTTTAAATGGTATCATTACAGCAGAACTTAAAACACTAGTAATACTTTTAACTCCATTTTCCAAAAAATTAACTCTTCTTTCCAAATGAAGTGAAACATAAACCATCACTAATAATAGAATTGTTGTAATACTAAAAATGATTGTTTTTCTTTTCTTTTTATTCTTTTTCATATAATCCTCTTCTAACTAATGAAAATATTACTCTCCTCATAAAAGCTATAATAATTATTATCACTAACTATAATATGATCTAAAACCGGAATACCAAATGTATCTCCTATTTCTTTAAGTGCTTTTGTAAAATGAATATCTTCCCTACTAGGTTTAGTATCACCAGATGGATGGTTATGTATACATATAATTGATGAAGCACTCCTCATATATGCTTCCTTAAACACTTCACGTGGATGAACACAACTTCTATTTATTGTTCCCATAAATAATAATTTCCTTTCTATTAGTTCTTGTTTCGTATTAAAATAAAAGCAGTAAAAGTATTCTTGCTTTTTATCTACAAATAAATATTTATTATCTAAATAAATCTCTTTAGCGTTAGTAAACTTTTTTCTGATAGTATTATCACACCTAAAAAATATCCTCTTTCCAAATTCCACTACACTTATTAACTCTATCGCTTTTACTTCACCAACACCCCTCACTTCTATTAATCGTTGTAATGTCAAATCTTTGAAATCTTTAATGTTGCCAACCATTTTTAATATTTCATATGATAATTCCATAACATTTTTATCTTTCGTTCCAGTCTTTAATATTATAGACAATAATTCATTATTAGATAAATTTTCTACTCCTACATTTTTTAATCTTTCTCTAGGTCTTTCACTACATGGTATATTTTCAATCTTCAAAACTATCACCTCTAATATATTATTAAGAGATGGCATCATTTTTTCAGGACTTAATTACCATTTCCTCATAACTAGACAAAATAACCATATTAATAGTATTTATCTCTTCATTGGTTTTAGCAGATTCAATTAATTTATCAAATTGTTCTAGATTAACCAAAAATTCATTATTCAAAACAGACATTTCTTTTATGTAAAGACTATACCCATCATTTTTATAGAGCTTACTTACTTTCTCTAGATTTTTTTTGCTCTTACTGATACCAACATAGACATAATATTTGTCATTTTCTTGTGTAACTATTTTATTTTCAATACTCTTAGTATCCAGCTGCATACTATTTTTATTTGTATAAACTCCTAATTGGAGAAAATAAACAGTATTATTACTTTTTTTATCATCACTGGATATTGTTTTGCTATAAACTACTTTAGCTGTTGCTATACCCAAAAGCATTGTAAAAATTACACTTAAAATTATCTTCTTATTCATTACCATCACCACTATCATGGTATCAAACGAGATTTAAATATTTTGTCGAAATAGCTTTCCTAAAAAAATAATTAAGTAAAATTATGACAAATAATGTCTTCCCGTTCTAAAATTACTTTTTAAACATTAAAATTTATAGTATTCTTATTATAGGAGGAAGTATATGAAAAATAAAAAAATACCAACATATATCATCTTGGGACTATATCTAGTTACCCTAATTACTAATATTATTTTAATAACTATTTATCACAACAATTACAATACAGCTTCTTTTATAAATTATATTATCTTAATTTTATTTAGCTTATTCTTTACGTTTCACATCATCAACACTAAACAAGAAAGATATTTGCTTGTAAATGTATGTCTTATTTGCTTAACTTTCTATAATGTTTTAAACCTAAATACGCAATTAGAAAAAATGACTACTACATCTAAAGCTACTTTATCTGCTCCACCTATTAATATAAGTTATTTAAAGAGCATGCCTGATTTTTCTAATGAGTCTTTAACTAGCGCTGTTAAATGGGCTAAAACAAACAATATTAATATTACTCAAACCTATGAATATAGTGATATCATAGAAGAACAAAATATTATATATCAAAATGTTAAAGCGGGAACTACTCTTTCTAAAATCAAAGATCTTACCCTAGTAGTAAGTGATGGAGCTGATCCAAATAAAGAAATTGTTTTAAAGGATATGCAAGGATTAACTATAGATGAAGTTTTAGATGAAATAGAAAAAGTTTATCTAAATAATGTAAAAATAGTATATGAAGATAGCGAAGAAAAAGAAGACTCGCTAATTAAACAAAGTAAAATTGGAACAGTCGCAAGAAGTGATGAAATCACATTTACATTTTCAAGAGGAACCAGTACTAAAAATGAAGTAAAATTACCAGACTTTGCTAACATGACCAAGTTACGTGCAACAGCATACTTAGAAAAATATAAAATAAATTATGAATTTAATGATGATTACAGTACAACAGTGAAAAAAGGAAATGTAATAAAACAAAGTATTGAAAAAAATAAAGTCATTAAAGTAGGTAGTGATAAATTAACTCTTACTATTTCTAAAGGCAAGAAAATAATTGTTCCTGACTTGAAAAATATGTCCCTTGAAGACATCTTAAACTGGGTTTCTAAAAATAAACTAAAGTTAGAAATTGAACAAAGCAATGATGATACCATCAAAAGAGGAAAAATAATTTCTACTAGTGTTAATAAATCTGATGTCTTAGAAGAAAGAAGTAAAATTAAGGTTACTATTTCTAAAGGTAGTATTAAAATGAAAAATTTTGATAATTTAGATGACTTCAAGAAATGGGCTGAAAAGAACAAAATAAATTATCAAATAGAATATGAATCAAACAATGATATTGAAAATGGAAAAATAATTCGTTTCTCTCATAAAAATAATGATGTTATAAAAAATAACGATACCATTACTGTTACTGTTTCAACAGGAAAAGAAACGACCATTCCAAACTTCGTTGGTTTAACAAAGGCTAACATTCAAAAGAAATGTAATAGTCTAGAAATAAGTTGTACTTTCCAATACGCTAATAGTAAAGAGAAAAAAGATATCGCTATTCGTCAATCTCTTTCATCAGGTAGTAAAGTTGCTGTTAATACATCTATTTCTATAACACTTTCTAATGGTAAAGCCACTACTACTAATAATTCAAAATCAAATACTAACAATAGTAATAACAATAAGTCAAACAACAATCAAAATAACAATAATAATAATCAATCAAATAATAATTCTGGAAATAACAACAATAATAACAATACCCCAAGTCCTACTCCAGAACCTTCTTGTACACCAAGTGCAATCACACTTAATAGAAGTTTAAATAATATTTTTTCTAATCCAGAAGGATATCAAAATGTATACAATCAACTATCTTCATACTTTAATAGTATTAATGTTAAAGTAGCAATTTCAGGAGATTCTAGTAGTGGTAAGGCTCCAGGAAGCTTTATTAGTGGAATTGGTCCAGGTAGCACCGTATATACCTGTTGTCCAAATAACTGTAAAACTTACAGTATCACAATTGCAAAATAGATTTTGGTCTATTTTGTTTTTTTTATCATAAATTTAAATGAACATGATTGACAATAATAAGAATCTATATTAAAATTATATATGTCGTATGGGTCTATAGCCAAGTGGTAAGGCATGGGACTGCAACTCCCTGAGCGTTGGTTCAAATCCGACTAGGCCCTCCAGATTGATAGGAAACTCGAACTTTTCGAGTTTAAGTAATAAATGCTAACTAGAAATAGTTAGTTTTTTTGTTATTTAAGAAAGGAAAGTGATGAGTTATGACAATAGAAACTAAAAAACTTGTAATAAGTGAAGAATTAAAAAGAAAGATTGAAATGATATGTAAGTTTGCTTATGTGGAATATTCCTTTACTAATGGATATATTATAAATCTTAAAAATACTAATATAGCCTATGTAAAACCCCATATTTTGAAAGTTAAAGGCAATGACTACTTAATATTTGAAGATAGTGAAAATGTCTTTATAAACGGTTATAATAACAAAATTAAGTTTAAAGATTTAGAACAATACTTAAAAATGAACTAATATGGTTTGACAAACTAAAAATAAATGATACAATATAAAACCAATAAAGGAAGCAGTATCTAGTCTTTTATTAGAAAGTGAGGTACTACATGAAAAAGCAAACAAAATATTATATTGAATTTTATAGGAAGTTAAAGATATTAGTTTAAACTAGTGTTTTTAGCTTCTTTTTTTATTAGAAAAGGAGTTGATATGAATATGGATGAAAAAATCAAAAGTGCTGGTATATATATTAGAGTTTCTACTTTTGACCAAGCAAGAGAAGGATTTAGTTTGAGAGAACAAGAAGAAAGATTAAAAGAGTTTTGTAAATTTAAAAGATATAATATTTATAAAGTGTATCAAGATGCAGGAATAAGTGCTAAAAATGACAAAAGACCTGCTTATCAAGAAATGATCGAAGATGTTAAAAAAGGTAATATTAATGTTATTGTTGCTTTAAAACTAGACAGATTAACTCGTTCTGTATATGACATTGAAAAATTAATGAAATTTGTTAATGACTATGAATGTGATATAGATTGTATGGCTGATGAATCAAACACTACTACATCCAATGGTCGTATGGTTATGAGAATAATGACTAGTGTTTCTCAAAATGAAATTGAAAAGTGTTCTGAAAGAACTAAATTTGGTATGGCAGGTGCAATTAAAAACGGTCATATTCCTAATAGAACTGGATTAGGTTTTAAAAGAGAAAACAAAAAGTTAGTACCTGATCCACTAACTAAAGATATAATAGTTAGAATATTTGATTTATATTTAGAAGGTAAAAGTCATCAAGCAATTGCTAATATCTATAATAAAGAAAAAGTATTAGGAAAAACTAATTGGTACGATTCTACAATACAAAAGATATTATCTAATGAACTTTATAAAGGCGATTATGTAAAAGGCAAAAGAACAAAACACCCAACTTATTATGAAAATGTTATTGAACCTATTGTTTCAAAAGAAAAATGGGAAAGTTGTCAGTATCAAAAATTAAGAAATGCTAGACATTATGAAAGAACAGCAACTTATTTATTTACTAATAAGTTAAAATGTTCTAAATGTGGTAATTTTCTAGGTGGTCATGCTACTACAAAAACTAATGGTAAAAAATACTATTACTATAAATGTAATACTTGTAAAACTTATTTCAATGAAATAGATATTGAAAAAGAATTAAAAGCATTTATGCTAGAACTTGCTAAACAAGATGACCTTATTAATAATTACTATACGCCATTTATTAAATCAAAATTAGAAGATAAAACAGAAGATTATAAAAAAGAAATTAAAGATTTAGATAAACAACTAGATAGAATTAAAACAGCTTATATTAAAGGTGTTGTAAAACTAGAAGATTTTGATAAAGAAATAAAACATATCGAATATCAAAAATCTGATTTAGAAAAAAGGCAAAAAGGACAAAAACAATATGAGGATTTAAGTTTCACCCTTAATGATTTATTAATTATACAAGATATACAAGAAATAGAATTTTATACTTCGGATAATCCCGGATCATACCATATCGTTATCGAAGGAATAAGTGCCGACGGCAGAGTGTGCCGATATGTAAAAGATTTGTAATCTCGACCGTTCGATAAAAAATGCTGTATGATATCATACAGCATTTTTTATCGAACGGCTTTTTCTACATCCTTTCTTTAAGATAAATCTGAAGAAAATAGCAAATTGTTTTCCAACCGAACTTTTTTTCGTAAGTTTGTAATTAGAATATTATTAAAAGCCATAAATATGCAACAAAGTTTTAATGCGTATATAGAAAACAGCATTCGTGTTTCATACCAATATAAAGATATTGCCCGCAAAATAGAAAAGCTACACATTTTGATTGAAGCCGCAGGAATACAAAAAGGCGATAAAATCGCAATATGTGGACGAAACTCGTCGCATTGGGCAGTCGCTTTTTTCGCCACATTGGCATACGGTGCAGTAGCCGTACCCATACTTCATGAGTTCAAAGCAGATAACGTTCACCATATTGTCAATCATTCTGACGCTAAACTTTTGTTTGTTGGAGACGTAGTATGGGAAAACTTGAACGAGTCGCAAATGCCTAACCTCAATGCGATCATTTTGATCAACGATTTTTCCGTACTTATATCTAAAAAGAAAAGCCTGACAGATGCACGGGAACATCTGAACGAATATTTCGGAAAGAAATTTCCGAATCGATTTACAAAAGACGATGTAAAATATTATGAAGACCAACCTGACGAGTTGGCTCTCATAAATTATACTTCCGGTTCTACAGGTTTTTCAAAAGGTGTAATGCTCTCTTATCGCAGCATTTGGTCGAACTTGAAATTTTGTTTGGAGAATCTCGATTTTTTGCGTGAAGGTGACGGGACAGTATCGATGCTTCCGATGGCACATATGTACGGTCTGGCCGTAGAATTGATGCATCCTTTTGCAAAAGGTTGCCATATTCATTTTTTGACCCGCATTCCCTCGCCTAAAATAATTATGGATGCTTTTGCCGAAGTAAAACCAAAACTAATCGTAGCGGTACCTCTAATTATTGAAAAAATCATTAAAACCAAAGTATTCCCGTTGCTGGACAAACCTTTGATGAAACTTATGTTGATGATCCCCGTTCTTGATACTCAACTTCTTTCAAAAATTAAAATGAAGCTCGAAGAAACGTTCGGAGGGAATTTGCATGAATTAATTATCGGCGGTGCCGCACTGAATAAAGAAGTTGAACAATTTCTGAAAAAAATCAATTTTCCGTTCACGGTAGGATATGGAATGACAGAATGCGGACCATTGATTTCATACGCGCCTTGGAAACAAAGCAGAGCCACATCTTGCGGTAAAATAGTAGATCGTATGCAAGCCCGAATCGACTCATCCGATCCGGAAAATATCGTAGGAGAACTGCATGTCAAAGGAGACAATGTTATGCTCGGGTATTATAAAAATAATGAAGCTACAGAAAATGCTTTCAAAGACGGATGGTTGAATACGGGAGATCTCGCCGTTATGGATAAGGATAATTTCATCTATCTCAAAGGCCGGAGCAAGAATATGATTTTAGGACCGTCGGGACAAAATATATATCCTGAAGAGATCGAAGGGAAATTGAACAATATGCCCTTTGTCAGCGAATCCATTGTCATTGAAAAAGAAGGAAAACTTATCGCTTTGGTTTATCCTGATTTCGAAAATGCAGGAAAAGAAAACATAACTCAGAAAAATATCGAAACTCAAATGGAGGAGAATCGAATCGCTCTGAATAAAGAGCTTCCGGCATACAGCCAGATAAGTCAAATCAACATTCATTATGAAGAGTTTGAAAAAACACCGAAACGCAGTATCAAAAGGTATTTATACCAATAAACATAACCGACACACATTTTTAAGTTAATTTCCAACTATGTACTATCAACCCGAAATCGAAACGATCAAACGTTCTGAATTACAGAAATTACAGGTCGAAAGGTTGAAAAGAAGCATCGACATTGCGCTTCATTCACCTTTTTATGCTAAAATTTTAAGAGAAAAAGGGATTACATCCGATTCTATATCGACCGTAGAAGACATTAGAAAACTACCTTTCACAACAAAAGCCGATTTAAGGGAATATTATCCTTTCGGACTGGTTGCTACAGATATGAAAAATGTCGTACGATTGCACTCTTCAAGTGGGACGACCGGCAATCCGACTGTTATATGTCATTCACAACATGATCTCGACCAATGGGCTAACCGAGTAGCCCGTTGCATGTATATGGTAGGCATACGGAACACCGATGTATTTCAAAATACATCAGGATACGGTATGTTTACCGGCGGACTCGGATTTCAATACGGAGCAGAACGTTTAGGAGCTCTGACAGTTCCTGCAGCAGCGGGAAATAGTCTGCGGCAAGTAAAATTCATTACTGATTTCGGAACGACAGCCATTCATGCCATACCCAGCTATGCAACCCGTCTGGCCGAAGTCTTGTTCGAATGCGGTATCGATCCTCGAAAAGACACGAAATTAAAAACATTAATTATCGGTGCCGAACCCCATACTGAGGAACAGAGAAAACGAATAGAAGAATTATTAGGAGTGAAAGCATATAACAGTTTCGGAATGTCCGAAATGAGCGGTCCGGGTGTAGCTTTCGAATGTACTTATCAAAACGGTCTGCATCTGTGGGAAGACTGTTTTCTCATGGAAATCATCAATCCTGAAACTTTAGAACCCGTACCTGACGGTGAAATCGGAGAACTGGTACTCACGACTCTCGACCGGGATGCTATGCCGTTACTGAGATACAGAACCCGGGATTTGACCCGGATTATTCCCGGAGAATGTCCTTGCGGACGAACTCACCGAAGAATAGACCGGCTGAAAGGACGTAGTGACGACATGTTTATCGTAAAAGGTGTGAATATCTTCCCGATGCAAATCGAAAAGATTCTTTTACAATTTAAAGAACTCGGGACAAATTACCTGATTACGATCGAAACAATCGGCAATAATGACGAACTTATGATAGACGTCGAGCTCGGAGAGCTATTTACCGACGATTACAGCCAATTACAACGGCTTACAAAAGAAATTACCCATCGATTGAAAGACGAAATACTGTTGACGCCTAAAGTAAAATTAGTCGATAGAGGAAGCCTTCCGCAGTCAGATGGTAAAGCCGTGCGAGTAAAAGATTTACGCAAAAAATAAATAAAACAAAAGATATGATCATACAACAACTTTCGGTTTTTCTCGAAAATAAATCGGGACGGCTTAACGAAATTCTCGACATTTTAGGTAAAGCTAATATCCGTATTATTGCTGCCACAGTAGCCGACACTTCGGAATACGGGATATTGCGATTGATAACTTCTGATACAGCCTATGCCATAAAACTGCTCAAAGAGGCTAACGTCAGCGCAAATACAAGTGATGTAATCGCTCTTACGTGCGATTCTATGGCCGGAACATTCGCTAAAGAGTTGAAATATTTTGCAAAGGAGTCAATCAGTATCGAATATATGTACTGTTTTTCAAAACAAACCAATGCATTTCTTATTATACGCACAAGCAACCAGCATGCAGCATTGGAGACAATAAAGAAATATGGGCTACATAGTATTACCGAAAAGGAACTGATCGAGCTATAATCTTATCGGGAATAAAATGAAAACGAAAGACCTATTATTCGGAGGGATTATAATACTCTGTTTCTTGCCTTTTTTCATTTCGGAATCTTTTTATAACGGATATACGGAATATAATGGATCTCATCCGTATATCATGGCATTTTTTAAATTCGCCATTCTCGCAACATTAGGCGAAGTCATCGGACTAAGAATTAAAAAGGGAATATATAACGAACCCGGATTCGGAATTCTTCCTCGAGCCATCATTTGGGGATTTTTGGGAATGTGGATTGCTGTCGCAATGAAAACGTTTTCTTCAGGAGTCCCCTATTTACTCCAAAGTTTCGGAATAGAAGGCGTCCCCGATGCTATGAAGCAGAGTTTGTCAATGGAAAAAGTACTCTGTGCGTTTTTTATCAGCGTCATGATGAATACGACATTCGGGCCTGTATTTATGACCCTACATAAAATAACCGATACTCAAATATTACAATACGGAGGTAAATTAACAGCATTGATAAAACCTCTTCCCATGGGAAAAATTCTTTCGTCTCTAAACTGGAATGTTCAATGGGGATTCGTGTTTAAGAAAACGATTCCGTTTTTTTGGATTCCGGCTCATACCATAACATTTTTATTACCCGGGCAATATCAAGTTTTATTTGCAGCACTTTTAGGCGTCGCTTTAGGAATTATTCTGTCGATAGCCGCTGTTATGTCAAGAAAAAACAACAACTAATGGAAATATTAAAGAAACGAATATTAGAGGACGGGACTTGTTACGAAGGGGGTATCCTCAAAGTCGATAGTTTCATCAATCATCAAATGGATCCTATGCTAATGAAACTTATTGCCGAAGAGTTTGCCCGACGATTTGCAAACGACCGAATCAACAAGATACTGACTATCGAGACCAGCGGTATAGCACCTGCAATCATGACCGGTTACACAATGCAATTGCCCGTTGTTTTTGCAAAGAAAAAAGAGCCGAAAACTATGCGTCATGCCTTAAGCACAATAGTACATTCTTTCACAAAAGACCGGGAATATCCGGTAAGCATAAGTGCAGAATATTTAAAACCTGGAGACCGAATATTATGCATCGACGATTTCCTCGCATACGGAAATGCAGCTTTCGGATTAATCGACCTGATCCGTCAATCAGGTGCGACATTGGCAGGAATGGGATTTATTATCGAAAAAACATTTCAACACGGAGGAGACCAATTGAGAGAAATGGGTATTCATGTAGAATCACTCGCTCGTATAAAAAGTTTGGAGAACTGCCAGATAATTATAGAATAACAATAAAATAGGGAATAACTAATTCTGATTATTCCCTATTTTATAAGTCTCTATCCGTTTTTTACCTTCGAGGTAATAATCAAATAATAAAAATCACTATTCTCGACAGCTTCCAAAACACGCAAACCAACTTGTTCTAATTTTCGTTTTTGGGTCTGTACATCAGTCAACATATCCTCCGAAACCCGATCATCCCGCATCCGGTGCATCCGATTCAACTCTTGTCGGCTCTGAGAATGAGCAATAAGCAATACTCCATCCGGTTTTAAATTATGAGAAACCAATCGAGAAACAGTCTCTTCTCTAAATTCTAAATGAGGAAATACAGAATAAAGCAATATTTGATGATAGCGTCCCGGAATATCATCTGATTCTGCATCTGCAACCTGAAAAGAAAGATGAGAATCATCCGGGAATGATAGCGGTAGCTTCACGTAAAGATGAGAATCATCTCCATATTTACGTGAAGCTACCGCTATCATTCCCGGAGACATATCGATTGCCCGAATATTTCCTTCATGATTTAATTCCCGAATATAAGGAATCAAAACACCAGTTCCAGTCCCCACATCCAAAACAGAATCGCCTGATTGTATAGAAACACGGCTTAACAAATAACGGAGTTTCATTTCGTCGTGACGACAGATCGTATCCCACTGTTCACTCATCTGATCAAAGAAAACGGCTTTAACCTTCATCCGTTTATTTTCTTTACTTGATCACATAAAAAATCACACCATCGATCAATACCCGTTCCAACAGTTGCAGACAGTTCAAAAAATATAAGATTCGAATTTATTTTTAATGCATTATCTCGAATACGTTCTATTTTACTGTCGACATAAGGTAAAAGATCGATTTTATTGATAATACAAATATCCGCACTGTCGAACATGTAAGGATACTTCAACGGCTTATCGTCCCCTTCGGTAACACTTATCAGTACAACCCGTTTATTCTCGCCTAAGTCAAAAAGAGCTGGACAGACTAAATTACCGACATTCTCAATAAACAGTAAAGAGTTACCTTGCAAGTTCATTTTTTTCACCGCATGATGAATCATAGCTGCATCAAGATGACATCCGTTCTGGGTATTGATCTGTGTACAAGGTACTTCTAAGGCACGTATTCGATCCGCATCATTATCAGTCTGCTGGTCTCCTTCAATTACAGCAATCGGTAATCTCGATTTCAGATTAAAAAGAGTCTTCTCCAATAAGGTTGTCTTTCCCGAACCCGGAGAACTGACCATGTTAAGTACAAATACCGATTTAGCCTCAAAATATCCTCTATTCCGAGCAGCTATCAAATTATTTTCCGAAAGAATATTCTGTTCAACCAGATGTTCTCTACTATTACGATTTTCAGAATGATGTCGTCCATGTTCATGAGCTATACCCAAAGCATGCATTTCTTCATGAGTTATCCCGTCTATAAGATGATCACAACCACAAGTCTCACACATAATATATGTTATTAGTTTACAATTTACTCTATCAACAGAGATTTAAGTCTAAGTTCCCGTCCTCGCAAAAATTCTATCTCATGAGAATAGCAACGAGGACACGGATCAAACATAGACACAGGAGAGAAACGTGTCTTACAATCTCGACAAACTGCCAATGATCTTATTTCGACAATACGAACTTTAGCTCCTTCCAATATAGTATTCTGCATAGCGATACTCATAGAAAATTCTAAAGCTTCGATATTGACACCGGCCATTTCTCCTATTTCCAACTCCAGCTCACTCACTCGAGCTGCATTACTTTTTTCAGCCTCTTTTGTCGCCAAATTAATAATGCTCAAAGCGATAGATAATTCATGCATAATTTTATCCTCTTTTTTTTAAAGCAGCAATATAGAGCTGTCCAACAGCAATTGCTCCATCATTACAAGGTATTTTCGATGACAAATAGTAGGATATCTTTCTGTTCGCCAACTGTTTTATTAACAAATTCGTAAGCCTTTTGTTCTGAAAAACACCGCCGGAAAGTACGACAGTCGTCAATCTCTCAATTTTTACTTTTTGAATAATAATATTTAATAACATGGCAGATAAAGTATTATGGAATACCGATGCTATCTCCGAAACAGGTACAGATAATCTGTAATCCTTCAAAATTCCATCAAAAAGAGACCGAAGATCAAGCGGATTATCAGAATTTATCGGATAACAACGGGATATACCATTCTCAGCTATTTGTTCCAACAGTGCTGCAGCTTCAGCTTGATAAGTATTTTCATCACAAATTCCCAAAAGCGAAGCTACGGCATCAAACAAACGTCCGGTACTCGATGTCAGAGGCGTATTGACACCTTT
>OMDZ01001087.1_pt1 | contig 14043 bp, 14 predicted proteins | sample 1673641 | NCBI WGS metagenome assembly OMDZ01 (sample SAMEA103958117, study PRJEB25191) | human gut metagenome | biome: human-associated habitat [ENVO:00009003]; feature: intestine environment [ENVO:2100002]; material: feces | place: Germany | collected 2013/2015
TAACAAAATTTTGTATATGATATCAATGGTTTGTGTTGATATCAATCCTTCTTTTTCGGAAGAAATTAAACGCAAGCAGTTCCCTGATGAGATTCTTGCTAAGAACGGATTAAGCCCAGAAACTTTTTTTGATTGGGGCAATATTAAATCTATATATGATTCAAAAGGAAATGTTAGCAGCATCAATATAATATATAATGCTGGTGCGTAATCTGCGGTTACACACAGGCATTTTTATGAATAGTATAAATTATTTATGTTAAGAAAATGATGATAATAAATTATGATAATCTAATAAAAAACGCTATAAGTAAAAATGAAGTGGTGCAGTTATTGTGCGGAAGTGGCGGATATGAGATTCAAAACTCAGAGTTTGTTCAAGATGTATTTCCTACAAATATAATGTCAGTCCTTGTTAATTGTTTTTATAAACAAAAAGACAACATATTTAACATATGTGAGATATTTTCTAATGCACTTGAGTGTATGATTCAGAATAATGCCAAAGAAACATATATAGCGATATTATATTTCGATGCGTGTATATTCAAAGAGGAAACGCATAGTGCTTCTTTTTGTATAAATAAAGAAAAATTTGCTCAAAAGTTAAAAGTGGCAATAAATATACATGCAAAGGAATTGAATTCTCCTATAACTTTTGATAATGGAATGACGAAAAAATTTCCAATGAAAAATATAGAGAATTTTAATAAAATTTATATCTCAAAATATAATTTTAGTATTTTATAGTTTAAGATTGAAACTTAAATATGAATATAGTATAAATAATAAAAAATCACAGATATAAAACAGTCTTGTAAAATAATTTCGCATAGGTGAGTGTTATGGAAGATTTAGAAGTAAGATTTTCAAAAAAAGATTTAGTAGGATTTGGGTTGATATATTTTGTATTCGCAATACTATGTGTTGTAATGTTCATAATTGGTTATAATTTTGCATTAAGTTTGATTTTTGCTATCTTTTTGCTTGTTACAAGCATAATGGTAATTCTATCCACTTGTTCGTTTAGAATTAGAGTTATAGGAGATAACTTTAAAGTCAGAACGAAATTTGGACAAAAATATGAATTTAGTATTTCTGAGATTCAAAAAATAAAATATATCAAACATAATAATATAAAGCGTGGTCCGCAGTACGCTTTGGTTATAACTGCTGGAAATAAAGAACTGGAACTGAACAAGCAAATGGAAGGTTTTGATATTATGGTAGAATACCTTTTGAAAAAATATGCTGATGGGAAAATAGATAATAAAGTAATGTCGAAATATTGTAAAAATTCATTAAGCAAGATAAATATTTGATAGAAGAAAGCAAAATAACTTATAAAAATAGCAAATAATTTCACAAAAGAATAAAAATTAGACATTATCTTATTAAGATTATTTTTGTAGGAAGTTTCAAGTGGCTACAATAGCACTATACAAAGAAAAAGTCAGCCAGATTGAAGAAGTCATTCCAACTTGGTCTTGTACTCTGGTTTTCCGCAGAGGATGAGATGAAGGATAGTTATTATCTGTCCGCAAGAAAGGGAATCGAGGATTTCTGTATCAGCCAGTCGATTGAACTGGTTCGGGTATTTCGGAATGACAGCAACTATCTGGACATGCTGCGTGGTTGTGATGGAATTATCTGTCTGGGTAAGTTTGCGCATGAGGAAGTAAAATCATTTATAGAGATATGCAGTAATATCGTATTTCTGGATATGAAGGTTGAGAACTACAACATTACATCCCTGACAATGGACTTCAAACAGGCAGTACGGGATGCACTTGACTATCTGTATCATCTGGGACATCGTAAGATCGGTTTCATGGGTGGTAAAGAGTTTGTGGGCGATCATGAGCTTCTGGTAGATCCGAGACTGGAAGAATACATTGCATATATGAAGGAGAAAAAACTCCCGTATGAGAAATATTTGTATGAGGGAAGCTTCAATACATTCTCTGGTTATGAGATGGGGAAAGTAATAGCAGAAGCTGACGAACGTCCAAGTGCAATCTTTGCAGCCAGTGATGCTCTTGCAGTAGGAGCATTAAAGGCATTCAAGGAAGCGGATATGGAAGTGCCGGAGGATATATCGCTTGTTGGCTTTAATAACACAGAGCTTAGTGAGTATACAGTTCCTGCACTTACAACCGTAAATGCTCCGGCATATGATATGGGACAGCATGGTGCTAATCTGATCTATGCTGCATCAAACCTTAGTATCCGTACTCCGTTAAAGGCGGAGATTCCTTGTAATCTGATCGTCAGGGAATCCTGTATGGAATACACAGAAAAATAAAATTATTCGTTGTAAAGTAAGTGCAACACATGAATTGTGTGTTGTACTTACTTTTTTTATGCGTTGTTTTCCCCCCTCTCAACGCATGAGTTCCCATCCTTTTTCTTGCTGGAGCGTGTCAAATTCACATTCCACCATGTATCTATTAAAACGTATCTTCCCATTCACCTGCCTGCCCGGCGGCAGACACATTCACATTCCACCATGTATCTATTAAAACGAACGGAAAGAAGAGATCATAGAGCTGATACGCTCATTCACATTCCACCATGTATCTATTAAAACTTAATCCCTCTTGCAGGTGGCTCCCACGCATTCAAGTATTCACATTCCACCATGTATCTATTAAAACAATCACAGTAACCTTATCATATAATTCACATTCCACCATGTATCTATTAAAACTCTTGAGATTTAAACATCTGTCTAATATCCTTATTAATTCACATTCCACCATGTATCTATTAAAACGGATTTACAAAGACAAGCAACAGCATATTTGCAAGATTCACATTCCACCATGTATCTATTAAAACGCCTGTTTTAATTTGCTATCTCTAGCGATTGGAATATTCACATTCCACCATGTATCTATTAAAACAAAAAACATTTTTACCTCACTTTCTTTTTTGAAAAATTCACATTCCACCATGTATCTATTAAAACCCGTACATATTTGCGATTTTTCCGGCTGAGATCATATTCACATTCCACCATGTATCTATTAAAACGTGGAATACACTGGAATTGATTATGAAAAAAGATATGATTCACATTCCACCATGTATCTATTAAAACTTAATTCTTTCATAAGCTACAACCTTGCCTTTCTGAATTCACATTCCACCATGTATCTATTAAAACGCAGCATATGATATATATGATCCGGTAGAGATGTCATTCACATTCCACCATGTATCTATTAAAACCGGAGCAGACGAGCTGATAGATGCGCTGGAGAAGAATTCACATTCCACCATGTATCTATTAAAACAACAGGAGGTCAAAGATGAATAAGGCAAATTTACTATTCACATTCCACCATGTATCTATTAAAACCAACACTATAAAAAAGCAATATTTTACAATGCTTTCATATCCTCTTTCTGTCGACCTTGCTTCAATACTGGGAATACACATTCTATTTTTTAATTGTATATTCCATTTTTCTATATTTCATCACATTGTCGACTGACGGCAGTTTTTGCAATATTTATGGTCGACAATTTCAAATAAAGAAACTGGCTTTGTCATCTTCCTTACCCCAAAATTCTTTATTCAACCATTTTTCATGCCTGCTTTTAAATATAATAACGGAATCCAATTCATGATCAATATATTCATCCAGCTCCTGTTTCAGCTTCACAAGTTGTACTTTTGTGATATCTCCCTCAAAAACAGAATTTTGTATATGGGACAAATACCTTTTACAAATCTTAAAAATATGATTCCATCGTTTTTGTCCATTGTTTTCTTTATTTATGTCATATACCAATACTACATACATATTTCACCACCATATTCTGAATCCTTCATATTCTTTTTCACCGATCAGATGCTTGATCAACTTGTATAACTCTAAACGCATCAGATACTGATATGTAACAGGGCGACCTAAATCTTTATGCATAATTGTCTGCTGTAATTTTTTCTCCAACTCCTGTGCAATCAATCTGGATGCATCCCTATTCAAATGCAAATAGTTCAACTCCTTCGTAAAACTTTTTTCTGTTATCTGATTACGGTTTAATAAAGAAAAAAGAAGTCGATCTCCTATCAACGGTTTGAAAATTTCTGCTACATCCAGACATAGCGAAAATCTTCTGACACCAGGTTCATGGAGATAACTTATCGTCGGATTCAATTGTGTATGATATACCTCACTAAGAACCTTTGAATAAATCAGAGAATTAACAAAAGAAATCAACGAATTAATCATGTTATCAGGCGGATGCATAACTCTTTTATCAAACTCTATTTCCTGATCAATGATAACATTCCACGCTGCATAATAATGTCTTCGTATATTTCCTTCTATTCCCATTAACTCTTGAATCGTTGATGTTTTGGGTAATTCTTTTCTCAACGAATCAATTTCTGACATATAGGAAGACACATCCTTACCTCGCCCGTTATAATACCGGAGATTTCGGTAAATATTATCGGCAGCCGCTTCTATAATTTTTTTTGCAATGGTCAATCTCTTGCCATAATCAGTATAATGTTCAACCTGTTTTACCAATAATTGACCTGCCAACAGCTTTTCTTTTGGATAAAAGCTACCTGTATAAAAATTATAATAATTGAAGAAATGTATCGGGATTCCATATTGAGAAATGTAACTCAAAAATGTTGTATTAAATGACATTTCTGACATGACATAAATATCATCAATTCGTTCAATCGGAATATCTCTTTTTTCTCCACCTGTAGATATAAATTGAAGTGTATTATCTTTTCTTTTTAAATCTCCACTATTGTAAATATAAAAACTTTGTCCCATTATCCCTCCATGTTAGATAAAACACAAATCATGATATGCGCACTTTCCACATATTTTTTGTTTTTCAAATGCTGGTGGTTGTTCCTGCATTTTTAACTTTTCTATATCTGCAACTGTCTTCTGCAACTGTACTTCATCATCCTCTGACAGTTCAACAACAATATTTTTCTTGATCAATGGATAATCAATCTTTGCCGTTAAGCCCTTAACTCCTCGTTGTTTCAAATAATATAGATAATATTTAACCTGCCAGATTCCTGCTTCTTCTATTGCCTTGCTCTTTTTTATCTCATGTAATTCCTGATGCTCTTTTATAAAATCAATATTTATTACATTATCGATATTAATGTGTTTATCATCACGCCGGTAACTGTTCTCATCAAGTAATTTACCCAACATAACATTTTCATTATCGGATTCCATGTTTATTTCATTTATGAAATACCATAATTTTCTTTTACACACAAAATAATAATAAATCATTACACCAGTAACTCGATTTTCCACAATTCCTCCTTATATGAAATTCCACTCATCATCATACTTCGTTAACGATAAGCCCATACCCCGTCCTGTCATTTCATCAAAATCATATAATAAGCATGTCCTGTGAATATCTAATCTGTCATTTATACAATTCAAATCCACACCATCTAATTTTCTCCGATCCGAATACAGATTCAGATTAAGAGTTATATCTGCCAGTTTTGCTTTCAATATCCTTCGTATATTACTGTCAACATATGGTGTATCTAAAACACCCGTTATTGCCTCGATCAGCTCCTGATTTTCCTGATATATTCTATCTGGGATTACTGTAATACTTTTTATTCCACGAAAATCCTCATCGATATCTTTCTTAGATGTATAATCTAACGGCTGCAACGATTTAAATTTAGCCAGATTTCTTTTTATCGTTTGGAAGTAAGCCGTATTCTTTAATGCGTCTACATCATAAACTTTATTCATATACTGAACTTTATCTTTTTCGGAAAAAAGCATTCCATTATATTCCTCTAATAACCGTACAGATCTATCATATATATCACTGTCATATATTCCTTTTCCATTCTTCATACATCCTGAATAATTAACATAAATTAATACATTTGCATCAGTTATATCCTTTTTTCCTGCTCTATTACACCGTCCCATTCTTTGCAATAAACTGTCAGCCGTACACATCTCCGTATAAAGAACATCAAAATCAATATCCAGACTTGCTTCTACAATCTGGGTTGTTACCCATATACCTGTCATCTCATCATTATCGGAAAAATCCATTATCATCTTTTCCAACTGATCTCGATGTTTCCGAATATATCTGGAATGAAGCAGGAATACCTCGTCTGTTCTTTGGGATAATTCTTCATATACCTTCTGTGCCTTTGATACTGTATTGCATATGACCAAAACTTTTTTCTTGTATCCATCTTCCGCAATTCTGTCAAAATCAAATTCTTCATGAAATAATGCGATCGTATGCCTGTCTGTTCCCATTGTATCGGAAAAATCTCTAAAAATATAATCACGATCCTTTATCAACCGATATTTTCGCATAAAAAATTCTAAAACCGGCGGAAATGTTGCTGTTATGATTGCGAATTTTCCTTCCATTTGTTTTAGTTCTGACAAGCCGTAAATTAATGCTGCTACTATCTTAGGAGAATATGACTGAATCTCGTCTATAATTAATTTTGAATATTTCAGTGTTGCTGCAAAAATCTCAGTTCCCGGGGCTTTATAAACAAATTTAAATAATTGATCTACCGTGCAGACAGTAAGTGGATACGAGAACAATTTTGCCTGCTCATATCTGGTATTCCCATCTGTAAATTTCCCATCTGTTCCATCAAAATAACTGCTTAAGCTATCAGAATGAAGCAATGCTACATCCTTATACATATACCTGTCCTTTATTCTGCTATATATGGCATTAGAAGAAACTTTTAACGGTAATGTATAAAAACCTTTCTCGCCATTTGCCCATAATAAAGCTGCCTCTGTTTTTCCTGATCCAGTAGGTGCTATAACTACAACATTATCATCACTATGTTCCTGCATAAAAACCTGCAACTCACGCAATGAATTTGAAAAGTAATCGCGAATCGTGCTGCATAATTTTTTCTCAGCAATGTCACTGTGTAATTCTGCTTCTTCATATCCTGCACTTACCGTCCAGTCAAACTTATTCAACAAGCCCTTTATCAACATATATTCACACCATGTTTGCTCATCTACACTTCTCAATTTCATTGTAGGATTATTCGAATACAACAGTTGATTACGATTTGCGGCAGAAAATTTCACATCTTCCTTTCCCAAATATTCCTGCAAATATTTTTTATACCATTTATCGTAATAGTCATAAAAATCCTTATCAGAAAAACTATCCTTCCGATCATGATGATAATAGACGGCTGTCAATAACACAGAAAAGTCATCGCCTGTACATTCTGGTATTTCCTGCTTAACCTGTTTCTCTGATAAACTAAGTGCACTAAGAAAACCATGTGGTATCTGCCTTTCAGCCATCCTTGTAAGTTGGGGATTGACAATTGTCTGGAAAATATAATTAGCTTTTCCAAGGTCATGCACTCGGCATGCCTCTAAAACCAGATTCTTTTCCTTTTCTGTAAAATACATATCAAAAATCTCAAAGAATTTTCCTGCACAGTTAACAATATCCTTCTCATGTTCTCTTAAAGTTTTTTGCTCCTGAACAGTTTGCTGTTTCAAAGAATCCAAGTAAGAAATGATCATCTTCGACTCGTTTTCATTCAATTTATCCATCTGGCTGTCCAAAAGATAAATCAATATGTTTCTGATGTCATTTACATTTTTAACTTCCTTCTTGGTGTCATTTGACTTTGCATAATATTCCATATCGTATTGTCAATCCCTCTCTTATCTTGTTATGCGAACGCAACAACATCCCCATAGGTATCGACATATGCATTCACTACTGAAGTATCCTTCGGCATATAATGCACTTTTATCTTTCCACCATCCGGTTTCCATCTGCGATATCCCTGCGACGTTATCTCGTATTCCTTTGTTAACATGTATGTTGTGCTTGTGCGTCGTCCAATATCCAACTCTGATTGAAATGGAATGTAAATATTATTTTGAATTGTTGCTGATTCAACTTTCTGCAATTCAACAATTTCTTATCAAAATCTTCCTCTTCAGGTATAATATGTAAAACCATCCGATTATCACAAATCAGTTCTACATGTGCAATCCCCTTAAACACACCATAATCTTTGTCTTCACCTTTGATACAGAGCTGATGTCTGCCTTCTTCATACTTTGTATCGAATTTGAATGAGTATCTTGTATACAATTCTGATACAGAACCTGCGTTTTCTCCCTGGATACTTACCTGCATCTTGTGATAACTGTCAAATCCACTAATTGCGTGAATCATACCAATAACAGTTGAATATGGTGGCAACGGATAAGATTCTTTTATAATGAAACTACTTGGTTTTCTGTAGTTCGCAAGGTTTTGAAAACAATCAATTCTAATTGCTCGCTCCATAATATTCATCAACTTCCTTTTTCAACTGTTTAAATACATCTGCAACTGTCTTTGTGTTCAATGTATCTTTTAATTCTGCATCATTCTGGAAAATACCTGTCACAACTCCAACACTGGTATTGTTCTTTATATCCTCATCACTTTCAATAATCTCTCCAAGCATCTTCGTGTTTATGGCTCCATTTTCCAAAGATACTCTATTTTCAAAGAACGGATTTTTTCTTAAATATCGACCACCGATTGCAAATACAGGACTAAGGTTCTCTCTTCTTCCCTTTATATCACGATATAAATACTGAATCGTATCAAGAAATTTTTTTACTCGATCTGCTTTTTCATCTGCAGATATCTCAAGATCTCCATCCACACCAATACGATCAAGATCTATAGTGATCGTATATGAGTAGAATGACTTCTGTATCTCACTCTGTGCAATCGCATTATCAAGATCCTGGCGTCTTGCCAATCCAATATTTGTTAAAAATTCCAAATCACTCTGATAAGGCTCTAATGATACCGCATTACTCAGTCGAACAACTGCACTTCTGGTATCAGCTCCGCCTTTTTTATCCTCTCCTTTTGCACTGGTCTTCATATAACCAAAAAAGTCAATTTCCGGATAATCTTTTATATTAGCAGTTGGTGCAAACTGAACGACTCCACTCTTTCCATCAACAGGTGTTGTATCCCATCCTAACTGCTGAATAATATTGTATCTCAGTGCCTGTCTTGATATATAAGAATATTGCTCATATGTTCCTCGTGATAATTTTTTGAGTGTAGTAATATTACCTACGCCCTCTCCATAATTTGCACTTTCTGCAAGAAATACCATTGTAAGTGTTAAACCATTCCTAATCATTAACCTTTTCCTCCTTTTTTTCATAATGACTTCCTTCTAATCCCATAAGGAATGCATATCCATACTCTCTAAACTTCTCCCGATTATCCAGACACTCTATGAATGCATCCGGAACTGTCAGATTTACAGAACAATAGATACGCATTATAATTTCCATAAAATGAGAAACATCTCCAACTGCAACTGCATTCAACAATCGATATACAGTACCTCTGATTCTTGAATCATCACTTGTGCCTTTCGCTGCTAACAGTTTATTTCTTAATTCATATCCACACTCTCTAACTTTGTATCGATTCACTATTGCACCTCCTATCTTATTCTTATCTTCATTATCTTTCTTCAATAAACTTACACGAATCTGAATATCATATACCCAATAAGCATCTACCAAATATGTCTTTACATCCATAGACTGCCTTAACAAGATATTTAATAATGGATATTGATTTCTATACCGAAGAATATTCAATATAACTGTTTCATGTATATTTATGTATTCAGTCCCCTTTTTTATATATGGGTATTTACTTAATACATCAAGTCCAGCCCTTACTTTCTCATCATTCAATATTGCAAGGATATTTTTATTGATAATATCAAATGTATAACGTTCGCTTTCATCCCTGCCTCTGGTTATGATCTGAATATTACCTAGTTCTTCCGTCTTCATCTTCAATAACAGATTCAATGTTCTGGAAATCCATGAAGTATATCGTTCTCCATCTTCTCTTTCCGCATCCTGCATAATGCCATCCTTATGATTTACCTCTAATAATTCCTGAATGTTCTGATCCGTATTAATAAACAGGAATCGATTTCCCATCAGATAAAAACCAAGCGGAGATAATGCATATACAAATGCACACACCGGACATAAGAAAGCATCTACTTTACAATTCCAGAAAGCTGATTGTTTTCTTGCCAGATCATCTGCCTGATCCTTCATAAATGCAAGTGATACTTTCGTCTTCGAATCAATCATTGCACCACAATCAATGCATATCTCCTTTGCCTTCTTTTGATCAATTGCTATATAAGTCCGAAATGGTTCTGAAAAATCATTTTCAAAAACCTCTCGCATATTTTTCGCTGCATTTGCACGTAATAGAAAACATTTTCCATCCCAGAAACGATTGATGTAATTATATATGGCACTCTTCATGATCAAGGTTTCTGCACAAATGGGCTGAATAAGAAATTCATGTAACTGAACCAATCGATTCCGCAACAGTTCCGGTTCCATAGATTCTTTCAGTTTTACCGCTTTAAGCAGCTCATATGCTTCTGTGGTATCAACCTCATCCTTTATACTGGCAATGCCCGATTTATAACTGTTAGACAAAAGTTTATCGTTAATGAATTTGATATCATCTTTCCACTTTTTACCATCCCATTCCGGCAAATCCAGTGCAGCTAACAAATTCTTAATCTTATCCAATATTGTTTGATATACACTATGTGACCTGTAATATGTCGTGATCCCACGAAAGTATAAATCCGTCCAGTCCGTTTCCTGACAGAAATCTGTATCAAGCCATAATTGCTGATTATCTTCCGTATAGCCATAATCCAAATCTTCCGATGCAGCAGCAATTTCGTCCAGTATATAATGCATACCTACGATTCCCGCATTTTTCAGAAAATCACCCATTGGTATATAGATTCTACCCAACTTATAATCCTCCTTTCTTCTAACCTAATACTTCAAACTTTCCATTTCCTGTCGACCTGCGTACTCCAATTCCGGATCTCTGCAGAACATTTAATAAAGCAACAGAGCCTTTTAATTTGAAAATACCAAGCGAAGCATCTGTATTTCTTCCAAACACTGGTATTACAACCTTTTTCCCTTTGATCGCCTGAATAGAAAAATCATCTGTCTCAACCGGAATATTCATTCTTTGAATAAAGATCTTAACATTCTCTTTCACAACGTCTGAAAACTCATCCTTATCAAACGTATAATAACTGTCTGAATTGGTATCATTATCATGGTATCTTGCCAGTAATGGACTCTGCATTTTTATGATGATTTCATCATCTGTGATATCATTTATATTCTGAATATACACAGATATTAATTGCATGGAATTCTTGTTCATCGAATAATGCCGAAATTTCATAGTCTGAAACGCATTAAACAAATATAAAAATTCCTTATCATCCGCATCCGTAAAAAATACCATGAATTCGTCCTTATCGAGAAGTATCTTATCGTCTGTAAACTTAGCACCCGGAAGATAATACGCATATGTAAACATCTTCATGATTGATCTGCTCTTATCATATAAACGCTGATACAAATCTTCGGAAATATTCTTCGTCGCAGCCTTTAAAAAACTTGTAAACAAACGATCCATCTCCTTCGGAAGAAAAGGAAATTCCAATTTAAAACGCAGTTTAATCTGATACATTTTTTCACCTCCTTCATAATTTATTTGACTTTGCATTATCAAAATAGCACACTTCTCATGCAATGTCAATAGCAATAACTTATAAACAGTTTAATAGGTATCGATTTTAACGTGACAACAAAATCCTTGTGTTGTATTTTTTTTTCATTCCATATATAATTTTAAATACATTGTGGAATGTAAATATTAATCTGTTATTAAGATATTTAGTAATAGTCCCATATTGGAATGCACCTTATATTCCACAATGTATTTTTTATTACAATCAATCATTAATATGAATATACTAATCTATACCATGTACAAAAAATCGTCCATTGTATCAATTTCACTTCATAATCATAGGGATTTCGTATTAAGAAATATAGAAAACTTAAAAGCCTCTATCTCAGACCCGCCCCCTTTTATTATGGAAATATTATACCTTCATTTGTCATAATGCGCAATAATATACGCATATTTTGTCAATTTAAAGAAAATATTTTTTTCTTATCTTATCCTATCATTGCTAATAGTTACTTTTATAAATATGTTACAAACGCACAAACGCCCCCGCTTATACAAGCGAGGGCGTTTGTCAAACCATGTAATACATTTAAAACTTCACAACTTCCGGTTCGTGTGTAAATGATGAAAAAGTTGCTGTTGCATTCTTAAAATAAAATACCTCGGTGTTACCATCATCTGCGGAATACATCTTCTGTAATGAAGGGTATGCATCTAACATAGACTGTCTTGCTTCTCTACGGTCATCTTCCACCAATTCTCCTGCTACACGAAGCCATTCTCCATTCATAAAAGCACAGATCTCAACCTTCGGATTTGCATGGATCTGCTTTGATACATCTTTTACTTTGCCTGTCTGTATGTATAACTTGCCTTCAAAAATATGGGCAGTTCCAAATGGTCTGACTCTTGGCTGGTCACCCTCTACAGTTGCTAAATAATAAGTTTCTGCGTCCTTTAAAAATTTTGCTACTCGTTCCATAGCATTGTCCTCCTGTTTATAAGCTTTTTAATAGCTTACGCCTCATACACCGGCTCAAAATCCTCTACCCCATGTCCACATATCGGGCAGGTGAAATCTGCCGGCAGCTCGCTTCCTTCATATACATAATTACAGATACGGCAGCGCCAGCCTACGATCTTCTTGTCCTGGGCTTTCGGTTCTGCTTTTGGTTTTACCTTTGTCTGATAATCCGCATAAGTCAGCGGTGCATTTTCATTGATCAGCTTGGCATCTACAACTTCTGCGATAAATAATGTATGTGTACCAAGGTCTTGCTGTTCTACCACTTTTCCGCTGATCACGGCACAGGCATTCCATCCCATATACGGAATGTCATTGCAGTCCTTTGGCATTTGCAGATCTGCGAATTTATCCACATCTCTGCCGGACTGGAACCCGAAATGTTTTATCGTCGCAAATGAGCAGGTCTGATCCAGAATACTTAAGGCGAATATCCCGCTCTCTTTCAACAGATCACATGTATAATTCGTGTTTAATACAGATATCGCAACCCGAACCGGATTACCTGCCACCTGCATACATGTATTTGTGATGCAGCCATTTACCTTCTCCCCTGATCTGGTGGATAACATGAATACACCATAGGATAAATTATAGATTGCTTTTTTGTCCATATGCTTGTACCTCCCTTTTACAAAATACGATTTGTTTTTTCATCCTTGAAAGCAAGTGATTTTATACTCATTATACCACAAACCGAATAAATTTATAATTCTTTTCAAGAATTATTCTCAATAATATACATTGTGAAAAAATCAGGCAGCTTGATATCCTCGATTCAGGATTGCTGCCTGATATTTTTTCTATCACTACTATATAATAAATAACCAGTAGCTGCTATCTTCTACTTCCCGCATTTCTCCACGCAAGGAGCACTTGTGTCAAATGCTGAGTTAAATGCATAGAAGTTCTTTGTATCCATCTTGTCGCGGACAATGCCAAGGCTTTCACCGAAGCGCTGGAAATGTGCGATCTCACGTTCGCGAAGGAATTTGATCGGCTCATATACATCCGGATAGTCCTTGCAGAGACGCAGGATATTGTCATAAGTCGACCGGGCTTTCTGCTCTGCTGCCATATCTTCGAAAAGATCCGTGATCGGATCACCCTTGCTCTGGAATTCGCAGGCGTTAAATGGAATGCCGCCTGCTGCCTGCGGCCAGATTGCCGTGGTGTGGTCAATATAGTATGGTCCGAACCCGGATGACTCGATCTGTGCCGGAGTAAGGTTGCGCGTGAGCTGCTGGACAATGGCGGCAATCATCTCCATATGGGCGAGTTCCTCGGTTCCGATGTCGGTAAGTACACCGGCAATCCGCGGATTTGCAAAAGAAAACCGCTGGGCCAGATAGCGCATGGAAGCTCCCATTTCGCCATCGGGA
>OMDZ01001088.1_pt1 | contig 14031 bp, 8 predicted proteins | sample 1673641 | NCBI WGS metagenome assembly OMDZ01 (sample SAMEA103958117, study PRJEB25191) | human gut metagenome | biome: human-associated habitat [ENVO:00009003]; feature: intestine environment [ENVO:2100002]; material: feces | place: Germany | collected 2013/2015
CAGCAGGTCGCGGCGGTTGCTGGTGCCGATGAACGAGGCGATGCGGGGCAGCGGCTCTGCCGTGCGGCGGTAGGCACGGCGTACGCGCAAGGCTTCCATCTGCATCAGGTTCTTCAGCTGGGGCATCCGGCTAGCGGGCAGGCGGTCGAACTCGTCCAGATTGATAAGTCCGTACGAGGCTAGTTTGTTCTCCGCCGCCGTGACGTTGGTCAGGTCGAAGCTTTCGGTAAAGTAGTCGCGTAGTTGGGGCGGAAGCAGCAGGCGGCAGAATGTGGATTTTCCCAAACCTTGTGCGGTGCTGACCAGTAGCGGCGCCACACTGTTGGCACGTCGTCCCTCTCCACCACGACCTGTCCACTGGGCGGTGACGGCCAGCATCCAGCGGTGGAAGGCACGTGTCCAAAGGTCGGTGTCGGACACCCGCTTGGCCAGCTCGGTCACACGGTCGGTACCGTCCCATGCGGGAAGGTGCTTGAAGTAGAGGTCGAACGGATGGTAGGCCTGCACGTGGTCGGACTCCACGTAGCGTTTCACGTCGCGGTCCCAACAGTCCACGCCGCTGTCGATGGCGTCGAGGGCGATGCCGTTCAGCGTGCGGTTGTCCACGGGGGTATAAATAAGGTGGTGCGGATCGGCTGTGCTGGTAGTGTCCAAGCGGGCACACTCCGTGCGTTCCGTCAGCAGGTTGTAGCGGAAGGCATAGTGCAGTTTCAGGTAGCGCGTCAGGCGTTGCATCATCTGTTGCTGGCGCGAGGGCTTTTCGGGTTTGGTAGGGGATTCTTCAGCAGGTGCGGCGAGGGCTTTTTGGGGCATATCTTTTACCACCTCTTTTAGCGCATCTTTCATCGTATTCTCTTCAATGACAGGTGGTTGCTCCATCGTCAGGATGCGTGCTTCGGCGGTTTCATCGGGTTGTGCGTCCACCCATTCGATGATTTCGTTTCCGCCGTTCAGGCTGAATATGCGCTTCTGTTCGTCTTTGGCACGGTCGTCGGGTGTCCAAGTCATGCGGACGCTGAACTCGCCGCCGCCCATCACTACAAATACTTCGCCTCCGGGCAGGCGGGTACAGACGTGTTGCAGGTCGGAGAACAACTGTTCGTAGGCAGAAGCGGAAGAGGAAGCTGTCGTCGTGTCGTTCGTGTTAGTCGTGTCGTTTGTCGTGTTGTCCTTGCGTGTGGTGTTCCACGGAAGGAACCAGCTTTTCAGGTTCGTAATCAGGTTCATAGCGATTTGTGTGTTTAAGTGAAAATGGACGGGGGACGCGGTTACAGACCCCGAGTTTCCCCGTTCCCTTGTTGATTCGTCAACTTGTCAACTCCCCAAAGATACAAAATCGGAAGGCCTTTGTCAAGTATTTGGCGGGAAATAATCAACAAAAATCAACTTCTTTTTCAAGCACCACGGAGTATGCGGGGGCTTTTGGGGTTCACCACGGAGGACACAGAGTTTCACAGATTTATTTATATACACGTACAGCCACTGTAGAGACGCAAAATTTTGCGTCTCTACACCCACGCGTCCATCCATTCCACGTGTACTCCCATCCATTCCCCACATACCCCATCCATCCCTCACCCACACATAATTTATCCCCCAAACGTTTAATCCTTGCTAATCCGTGTCATCCGTGGTGAATATCCCCCGTCATGCCGCACGAATATTTCTTTTCAATGTTTGGAAATGTAGCAAGAACTTCGTTTATTTGCGTTATAAACTTCATTTTGAAAGACTATGGCAAATTACATACGTTTCGACTGGGCCATGAAGCGGTTGTTGCGCAATAAGGCCAATTATGCTGTATTGGAAGGACTGCTGACCACGTTGTTGGAAGATAAGGTGAAAATCTGCAAGTTGCTGGAAAGCGAAAGCAACCAGGAGGATGAGTATGACAAGTATAACCGTGTGGACATGCTTGCCGAGGACTCACGGGGCGAACTGATCCTGATAGAAGTGCAAAACAACAACGAGTACGCTTACTTCCAACGTATGCTGTTCGGCGCGTCGAAGTTGGTGACGGAATATATCAACCGTGGCGAGGGATATGAAAAGGTGCGCAAGGTGTATAGCGTGAACATCGTCTATTTCTCGTTAGGGCACGGAAAGGACTTTGTCTATCATGGCAAGACGGAGTTCCGTGGCATTCACGAAGGAGACCTGTTGGAGCTTTCGCCCTTCCAGCGTCAGACTTTCAAGGTCGATCAGGTGAGCCAGCTCTATCCGGAGTACTACATACTGAAGGTGAACGACTTCAACCGCGTTGCAAAAACTCCTTTGGAAGAATGGATTTATTACCTGAACACGGGCGAAGTGCCGGAAGGTGCCACCGCACCGGGCCTGGACACCGTGAAGGAACAGTTGCAACTGGACCGCATGAGTCAGGATGAACTGAAAGCCTATTATCGTCACTTGGACAATATCGTCATCCTTCGGGACAATATCCAGACAGAACGGGCCGAAGGAAGGGCCGAAGGTAGGGCTGAAGGAAGAGAAGAAGGATTGGCTGAAGGTAGAGCTGAAGGAAGGGCTGAAGGAAGGGCTGAAGGAAGGGATGAAGGTGCCAAGGAAGAGCGTCTAAAAAACGCTACTGCCATGAAAGCCGCCGGCATTCCAATCGAAACAATAGCCCAAATCACCGGATTCACAGTCGAGGAAATCAAAACTTTGTAAACGGTCACTGAACCACGGAGGACACGGCTATTCAGTTTTGTTTCACTACGGATTACACTGATTTCACAGATTAATTTATACACATGCACCCCTCCAAACGTTTAATCCGTGCTAATCCGTGTCATCTGTGGTGTTATTACCGGTTTGCCACGTGAAGTTTCACCGTAATCTTTTAATAATGAGTCGTTTGTGGTGAAAGATGGATACGCGGACTACGCGGATGGGGCGGATGAACGCGGATTTTAATTATTCATTTTTAATTTTTAATTGAATCAACGTGAAGCTTTATCTTTCACCACATCCGTCTGATTTTCAGCACTAATTTTCCTTGTTGAAAGCGTGAACCCAATTTCTCCTTTTCTCCTTTTCATCCGTGTTCGTCCGTCCTCTCCGCGTCGTCCGCGTATCCATCCCTCACCCGTTTTTCATTTTTCATTATTCACTTTTCATTCGTAACCACCTACTTTAGCGGCGTAACATCGGTAGTTAGCCGGCGTAACAAGCAATCCCGCCAGATATGACAAGCAATGTCACCGAGTTTTACAAGCAATCCTGTCAGGTTTTGTTTGCAAAGTCCACGGGTTGGGTAAGCAAAGTCCGTGAGTATTGCTTGCAACTCCCACGAGTATTGCTTGCACGGCTCACTCCAATTTCTCCACCTCCTCGCGCATCTCGCGGATGGCGGTCGACATCACCTTGGGCTCCTTCGTCAGCACAATCCGCTTCATCTCCTCCAACTTGTCCGGATGACGGTAGTCGGGCAAGGCATAGAGCTTTGCCAGCAGGTAGTAAGGATAGATGCGGCCCGGCAACCGGTGGACGGCCTGCCAGAAGCATTCCTCCGCTTTCCGGTACTCCTTCACCGCCTGCCAGTTCTTTCCCATGATGTTCAGCACCATCGGGTCGGCCGTCAGGCGGGCGGCCTCCTTCAGCATGTAGTTCGACCACGTATGTTCCTTGAGGCGGTGCAGGCAATGGCCGTACTCAAAGTAAAAGGCGCCCTCGTTCTGCAAACCTTCCGAACGCCAAATCGCGTTGTACTTCTCGGCGGCTGCTTCGTCGGCTCCCATGCGGTAGAACATACGGGCTTCCGCCCACAAACGGCAATCGTCCGTCTGCCTTTTCCAGTCGTTACCCATCCCGAAGCACTGCCACATCGCCATCAGGATGACCAAAGCCATGGGGATCCGTCCGGGGAAATAGGACATCACCAGCAGGAAACCCGCCACGATGAAGGCCGGCAGATGCATCGGATAGGAGAAAAAGGCGAAGACCATCAGCGAAAGCAACGCCCCGTTATGTCCCGTCAGCGACACATACCTGCCGCGCCAGAGCAGGTAAGACAAAACGGCCAGTAGCACCACGAGGAAAGGAATGCCCAGCATGACGGTAAAGTCCAGATAGTCGTTGAAGGCATACTCCGGAGTACCCGCCACACGCTCCTCCCAGGCAGCATAGTCACCGGAAGCGAAATAGCTGCTCTGCGCCTCGCCGTACAAGGCGGGGAAACCGTCGAAGTTCATGAAGGGATGCGAGGCGATGGCGCGGCACGTCATCTTCCAGATGAACAGGCGCCCCAGCGCCGAATCGGGTTTCAGCAGGAAGATGCCCACCCCGGCGGCCACCACGACTGCCACGGCCACCCCACACCAGGCAATGCACCTGCCGCGCCAGCGCCGCCACACGACCTGCCACCACCGCACCAGGTACCAGGAGAACCACCGCCATCCTACCCAGCCGCACCCTACGGCGGCAGCCAGCCAGGCGCTGCGGCTCATCGTGGCGGGCAGCACCATCAGTATCAGCAGTCCCGCCGCCCTGGCCAGCTTCCTGCCACGCCGCTTTGCGTCGGTCATGAACCCTGTGCCCATGTAAGCCGGAAACAGGTCCAGGTAGCGGTTCAGGCACAGCGGCAACACTAAGGCAAGGTAGCCCCCATAGGGACCGGGGTTGGCGAACGAGCCGGTCAGCGCATAGTGCGAGTGTCCCGACGGCAGAAGGCCGAACAGCTGGCAGAGCCCCCACACGGCCTGTATCACGCCCATCGTTATCAGCGCCCACGGAACAGCCGTCTTCATCCCGTCGTAAAGGAAGTCCGACAACAGAATGCCGTTATGGGGAGCCTGTATCAGCAGGGCAAGCACGATGCCCGCCGCCGACACGCAGGCCGGAATCCTCCATGCCAGCCACTGCCCCACCGTCGTGCCCTCGGGCAGTTCGGGCGTACTGATGCACACCACGCTCAGAAACAGGCAGAGCGACACGTACAGCACGCCCTGTGCCACCTGTTCCCGCCATATCTGGACGTAAACCTTTTCAGGTTTCTCTGTTCTGTTCTCTTCCTGTGTTTTCATACGCTGCATTTTGTTCCAATATTCTTTTTAATTTAAGTTTCGCAAGTTTATTAATCGGTTGTAGTTCAGGAGTTAAGAAGTTAAGGAGTTAAGCCGATACATTGTGAGCTGTTTGCTTCTCTATTGGCTTTTAATTCCTAAGCCCACCTTGGTGGGCGACAACTTCTTTTAACTTCTTTAACTCCTACAAGTTTTGCACTTGCAAAACTTGAGTTTTAATCAAAAAGCAACTTGTATCGGATAAAATAGTTCTCATAGTTTCCATTGAATCCATAGAGCATATTGTTTTCTTCGTCCACATCGAACAGGAAGGGAGCCACATCGAAACTGTATTGGGCTATTCCTCTGCCCTCATAATCCAATACTTCCAGAAAGCAACCATTCTCCTGCCGGTCGTACAAGGCATAAATGTACTTCCGGCCAGCCATGACGTTCAGATAGCGCTGTACGGTATGCTGCATGTCTCCTATACGGATTTCAGGCTTCACGTCCTTGTCCACCAGACGCTTGTACAGCTTCATGTCCGAAACCCGGTATAGGTCTATCTGTTTCTTATAGCTATATGCATAGACTATAAAGTCATCGTTGGCAGACATGATTCCGCGATGGCTGTCAAAGAAAGTTTCGCCATGCTCATCGCGTTCCATTGTTATCTGCCCGCTTGGCTTTCCGGTTATCAGATTTATCTTTTTGATCGTATAATCGGTAGAAACGGTGCTGTAAACCAGCAAAGAGTCGCGCAGAATGTGCATCTGGTTGAAATTGTCGTATTGAGGCAAAAGAAGTGCGCGGGCTGCCTTCATCGCCTGTCCGTCGGCGACCATTGCTTTTATCGTAACAGGCGTGTAGCCCCATACATACAATGTATCCGAAAAACTTCGGCAAAACATCGGGAAGAGGCCTATTTCATCTTTGCCCTGTCCTTTGGTGCCCCAGCCGTTTTGCAGCATCAAATCGGGCAATTCGTACCGCCACAGCATTGTGTCGCTCCTGCTGCTTGCCACGAACATCGATTTTCCTTTCAATGCAATAAAATCCGGAGCAATGATCTCCTTGCATTCCAACATGTCCCCCTTTAAAGCTGCCTTCTGTTCAAAAGCCGGAAAAGGCACTTCGACGGATTGCGACGCACATCCTGCCAATAAAAACAGCGACAACAACCCATACAAATAAAATTTCATATCCATACAACAGATGTTATTTAATACAAATATTTAGTCTTATCCCAAATCTTTCATTATATCAATGCCATTTATGTATCTCAAAACAGTTTTTTAACAAATCTATAGAACTACAATCTAATAGAGTAAAAAATGATACATCCTTTTACGAATTATCTGCAAAAATATAAATGAAAGATTTGGAATATATTTAAAAACAGAATCAATTTACTTCTTTCATGTACATATGTACTATCATCAGTTAATTACCTCGATGTACACATATTCCGTTTTTACTCCATCCTCTTGCCAAAATAGGTTCACATGTTAAACAATAAGTCACATGCGTAGGTAATACATTTCCATTATTAGAGGATAAGTCAGACCAACAATCTAATTTTAGTGTACTATCTCCACCTTCTATATCCGCCAACGCCTCCAAATTAGCCAACATCACATCTGACAACACATTTTTCTGCTGATTTTTATAAACGCCGTATCCTGACAAACTTACGAACGCCACAACGACAATAATGCTAAAAAATTTACTCTTCATACTTTCTACATTTTAAATTGTTTATTAATCTAATTTACATTTTTCCGTATATATCCTTTCAACGGACGTGACAACTATTTTGCTCTGATTTTATTTGCTTACATTCTTACTGTGACCTCCTTTCTCTATCGGTTTTATATATTTTTCACTCTATCCTTTTCCACACCCTATCCCAGCGCACCTTGCCCGTCAGCGGATCGACCGATTTCCAGATTCTGACCGCCTTGCCCACGATGAAGGGTTCGGGCAGCAGGCCCCAGTAGCGGGAATCCTGCGAGTTCGCCACACGGTCGCCCGCCACAAAATAATAGTTCTCGCGGAAACGGTAACGGCGGATGATGCTGTCGCCTAACCACACCGTATCGCCCCGGCATACCAACTTCTTCCGCTGTTCCCACTCGATCAGGTTGCGGTAAAGCAGCGCATGGAGCGCATCCATGCGCACGGAAGAACCTGCCGCCGGTATGTAGAGCGGCCCGAAGTCGGCAATGTTCCAGTCCACCATCCCGTGGTGGGGATAGCCTGCCGTCACAATGCCATACTCGCGGTCGCGACCCGACTCCATCAAACGGGCCAGCCGCTCCTGCGACGCCACGTTGCCTAACGGTTCGTCGCTTCCCCGTACCCCGTAGCGGCACCGACGTATCTCGAACGAGTCGCCGGGCAGAGCCACACAACGCTTCACGTAATACTTCAGCAGGTCGAGCCCGATGCTGTCCCACGCGGCAGGATAAGGGAAGTTGAACACAAGCACGTCATTCCGCCGGATGCGGCCGAATGCGGGCAGACGGCAGATTTTCACGTCCTTCCCCTCGGCGGCATCCCACAGGTTGAAGATGCGGGCGCCCATCACCCACTTGTTCACCAGTATGTTGTCGCCGGCTGTCAGCGCAGGCTCCATGGAGTCCGTCGGGATGCGGAAGGTGGCAATGCTGCTGACCTGCAGCAGCAGCCACAGCACCACCGCCCCGAAGGCCAGCAGAATCAGGTTCAGCAACCCGTCGAACAGCCGGTAAAGCACCTTTCCTATTTTCTTTTTGTTCATCCGTATCATCCTCTTTCTACCAATAAGTCTGTATGCCGTCCCTGTACTCGAAAATGCGCTCGTCCTTTCCCCGCGAATGGTTCTTCAGGAACATCAGGGCATCGCCCGGAACCTCATAGACCAACGAGTCGGCAGACGCCACCCGGCGTCCCGCCGACACCCACCGTCCCTGCCGGTTGTAGAACAGTTCGTAGGTGTCGCCCGCCAGGATGTAATTGTCGCGATTGCGGGGTGTGTACACAATCTTTTCCACCGGCTGCGGGCTGCCCAAGTCGAGGCCCGACCATCCGCCCGTGGGCAGGTGGTAATGGAACGAGGTGCAGTGGTCGCCGTCATATACGTTGGTGTAGTCGTGGTCAGGTTCTCCCTCCGCCCCGTTGGGGGTGCCGATGACGCGGCCACGCAGCGGGCACGTATCGTTCCGCGAGCGGTAGAAGGCTACTTCGGACACGTCGCAATGGCTGTCTGCTGGTCCCCGGTAGCGCACGTAGCGGTAAGTGCGTCCGCCCGGCGTGAAAGCCACGTTGTGCAGGCGCAGCGGAAGGGTGCCGATGGTGAACAGCGTGTCGGCACGGCGGAAATCGGCATACCGGCTGCCCTCGAACACGCCGCCGACCATGCGGTGGGGAAAGAGCTCGAACAGCTGGTTGAACTTGTTGACCAGCGTCACGGCACCCGGCGGCTCCGACGCCCCGAAGAAATAGATGCCGCCCGTCTCACGGTTGAACTCGAACGGCACGGAAACGGGTTCGAGCCCGCCGGCGCCATAGACGGCCAGCAGATAGACACAGCCGCCCGAGACATCGCCGAACACGAGGTCGCCTGCCGCGCGGGCCCACGCCACCGGCTTCCAGTCCAAATAAGTGGAGACGCACAGATAGACCGTCTCGTCGCGGCGGACGGGGCGGAGGCATTTCTCCCGGGGAATCACTAAGCGACGCGCCTGGCGGCCGCCATACAGGCGGGTCACGTCGCGGACACAGGGATAGCGGAAACCCGGCCACACCTGCTCCATGCCGCCGCCGGACCACGCGCCCAGCGTCTTGTTCACGCTGAAGGTCTGCCGGTAGATCTTCGACCTCGCCCCGAAAAATTCGCGGACGGGGCGTATCGCCTGCTTCTCGTACATGTAGTAGGAATCGCCGTAGCGGTCGAGGACGAAGTTCCAGTAGTGCGCCACGTTGGCATCGCCGCGCAGGGGCATGTAGTCGCACCCGCAGGGGATGCCCACCGCACGGAAGATGTAAGTCAGCCTGTCGGTCAGTTCCCTGCAGTTGCCCGACCGCCACTCCACCAGGTCGGGACCCACGTGCGGCCCGTAACCCAAGGAGGCATGGAAGTGGGATTCTTCGCGCGAGACCGAGTCGAGCAGCACGCGGGCCGCAAAAAGGGGGTCTTCGGCCTCGGGCAGATGGCGGATGCTGTCCAGCATTGGGTTGTATTTCCGGTAGAGCTTTTCGCGCCACGGCTTCAGCGGCTCGTCCTTGATGCGGTAAGGCAGGATGTATTCGCAGAAGTCGGCAAACGGGACGTTCTTCCCCCACGGCTGCTCGCGCCACACCTTGAACGCCCATTCCATGTTCTCCACCAGCAGGGCGGGGTCCATGTCCCAGTCGCGGACCGGTGTCCACGTGCCGGGATACGCAGGGCCATAAAGGCGCCTTACCGAGTCCTGCACCTCTTCCAGCGACAGGGCGCCGCTGCCGAACAGCTCGTACACCTTCAGGTGGGGTTCCAGCTCCGATGCCCGGTAGGTATAATAGTAAGGCAGGTTGGCCAGCAGGAAACGGGCGGCCTCGCGCCACTGCGGGTCGTCGGCGTGTCTTTCCTCCACTTCTGCCAGGCGGGGATTGTGCGCCAGCGTGTCTTCCGCGGTGGGATAAGGCTGGCGGCGGCAGCCCGCCAGTCCTGCGGCCAGTGCCACGCACACCGCGCAGGCCGCCATTGTCCGGATCAGTATCTTCTTCATAAGGCTTCCGTGGTCTGTTGGCCGGAGCTGATGCCGCCGGCGTTGAAACTGTCTGCTGCAAAATAATAGGCACGGTCCGCGTGCAGGCTGCGGATGGTGACCTCGTTGTCGCCATACACCGTGTAGCAATGGTAGAGTTTGTCCGGCGCCACTCCGTAGCGTATCAGGTAGCCGTCGGCGCCTGCGCTCTCCTTCCACCTCAGGGTCACGTCGCGGCGGTCGTCCGCACTGCGTACGGCACGCAACCCCTCCACCGGAAGGGGCGGACGCCTGTCGGACCGTCCGAACACGCGCAGGTCCGAGACCGAGAAACGTCCCGAGGAAAGCCCGGCGTTGGTGACGCGCACATAACGGACGGAAACCGGACGGGGCAGTACCACATAGTCGTGCGGGGTAAGGGCCGTGCGCACGGACGCGTCACCGGCAGGTTGCCAGCGACGTCCGTCGGACGACACTTCCATCCGGTAGCGGCAGGTGTTCACCTGCCGGCCGTGCAGGGTGCTGCTGTCGTCGGCAAAGTTCACCTGGACGGCATATACCCTGCACACTTCCTCCAGGTCGATCTGAAGGTATTCGCCCGCATCCCCGCTGCGCGCGCTCCACCATGTGCGCACGTCCTCGTCGGTCGCGCAGCAGGACGGATGCTCCCTCACCTCGGACGAGGCACGGGTCTTCCTGCCGTACGACAGCAGCATCCACCCGGCCCGGAAGTCGGAGGGCGAGTCTGCCTTCCGGCGCGGTGCCGTCATCGGCCAGTCGCCCAAGGCGGTACAGGCATGCATCCATCCGTCGGCGTCGAAAAACAGGGGATAGAGGGCCAGGCGCCGCTCGAACAGGTAGGTCTGTGCCGAAACGGCCACCGTGCCCGCATACCAACAGTTGCCGTAGCGGTCGCGGAATACGCAGCCCGTTCCCGCCCCCCTCACAAACCCTTCGGGCTTATAGGCGAAAGGGTTGTGGGGAGCCGGTTCGAAAGGGCCCAGCGGGCTGTCGCCCACATACACGCCCTGGTTGGAGCCGGTATATTGGATGCCCGAAGAGGTGTATTGCAGGTAATACCTGCCTTCGTGGCGGCTCATCCATGTGCCCTCTATCCATACTTTCTGGTCTTTCCAGGCGTGGTAGTCGCCGGGGATTTCCCATCCGTGCTTCTCCTTGCGGCTCTCGATCAGGGGGACGGGTGCGCAAAGGGGCATCAGCGTGCCGGGGTCAAGCTCCATGCCCGTCAGCGGGACGCTGTCGCCCGAACCCGCATAAAGGAAAAGGCGGTCCCCGTCGCAGAAGAGGGAGGGATCGGACAGCCGGTAGGGGAAGCTGTCGGTGACCATCTGCCACCGGCCGTTGCCGGGCGAGGAGCTGCGGTAGAATGCCCGGGTGGAGTCGGCTGTAAGATAGAGGCTGCCGCCCATCTCGGCCACTGCCACCGCCTGCAGGGAAGGGGGAAGGTCGGACTCCACCCGCCGCCACGTGCAAAGGTCGTCCGAGGCATAATAGCCGCCGCCCGCATTGGACAGGAAGAGGTAGTAGGTGTCGCCAAAGAGGACGACACAAGGTTGCGAACCGTCACGTCTCGACACCCCGTCGGGCGCAAAGCGGTAGTCCAGCGGCAGCGGATTGCACCAGGTAGGCCCGTCGGCGACAGCCGATGACGGCAGGTCGCGGCAGGCGGTCAGGCTGAGGAGGAGAGAGAGAAGGCTGCTGAATAGAAATTTGTTCATAGCATCAGGATATTAAGTTGACAAATGCAGGTAGTAAGTTCATCGTGAGGCACTCCTGCGGCTAAGGTGTCGCAGTCCCTTTCACATTCAGCACCAGTGGCGCCCCCTCCGCATTGCAGTGCACCGTAGCCGTCTTGCTGAAATAGCCGGCCTCGTCGGCGCGGTAGGTCACGGTCAGTGGCAGCACGTCGCCCGGACGGACCGGTTCCTTGGGGTAATCCACCGTGATGCAGCCGCAGGAAGTAGTCACGTCGTGAACCACGAGCAGATGCCTGCCCGTATTCTTCAGGTTGAAGACGACCTTTTGCTCCTCGCCCCGTGCAAAGCTGCCCAGGTCGGCCGACGTCCGGTCGGTTTGTATGCTGGTCAGTGGCTCGGAAGCACCCGTTTCCTTCTGCACCGTTTCTCCCCGAATGATTTTCAGGTAAAGTTCCTTTATCTTCGGATTGTGGATGGGGTTGCCGACGGCCAGCACACGGTTGTCCTTGTCGAGAAGGAAGGTCTGAAATCTTTCATCGGAGGGGAAATGATTCAGGCTGTTCAATTCATCGTTATAATCCATACAAATAGGATACCCAAATCTATTAATCCGTAGCATTTGATATATTTCCATACCATCTTTGGGAAAGAAAAAAACAAAAATTTAACGGAATCTGAAAGTAAAGAATTCATTTCCGATATATATTCTTTCCAATCGCCCAATCCTAATTTACAACTGGTACATCCGATAGAATCAATATATGATAATATTTTATATTCACTTAAAAATGAAAAGTTTACTGTATCATTACCACGAATAGTAAACACCATTGAATCAGGAAATAAGATTTCTTTCCCTTGCCATTTCTGCAAGATCGATTCTACCTTCCCTGTTCCCTGACATGAAGACAAAAATAGAAACAATAAAAAGATTAAGCCATAAAATAATCTCATATCAATACTCATTTATAAGTTTCAATTTAAAAAACTGACTTCCTTTTCCCTTTCCTTTGTCACCACACCCCACTATCATTTTTCTCTCTTCATCTACAACAATATCATTTATGTACATATCTAACCGGTAACGGGCTTTCAGGTTACCTTCCCAATCCAGCATCAATATTTCGCAATAGGGCACCGCATATTCCATAGACTGTTCGGGGTTAACAGTATAAATATAACGGTCTGTAACGAAAACATCTGCGCAATGGAGAAAACGGCGGTCATAACCGGGATCTACCAGATGGTTGTTGTTCGGTTCGTAGTCCAAATGCAGAGCATGCCGCAAAGTCCCGTCCGCATCATAGATATGGATACGCCGTAAAAAAGTGTATGTTACTACAAAAGCGCTTCTGTCCGGCTTTACGGAAATGCCATGGGAATAGGCATATCGGAAATCTTCTAATCGTTTGAAGCGTGTCCAAGATGATTCGGGATATGCTCCTCCTGATGTCCATTTGCCTGTTTTCGAGTTAACAATATGGAATTCGTGAGTCCCTTCAATGTCGGCCCATCCGGTAAAAATGTAAGTGTCTTTTCCCAACGGATGGACACCACCGACACTGTAGGGCACCGTAGCAACACGGAACGAACGGGTCCACACAAGAGAATCCGAAGGATTTAGCCGGTAGATATCCACTTTCCCTTGATATTCCAAATAGAGTTCATCGTCTATTACGTCCGTTGAAGCGAATTTAGGTAGTTGACAGGAACGGACGAAACGTAAATCCGGGTAGGAATAAATATAGAGGATGTGGTAGTTGCCAAACAGAACCAATCTGTTTCCCAATCTGTAAAGAAGTGCCGGAGTCGAAGGCACTTCTATCGGAAGCTCTTGCAAAGTAATGGTGGTATCGACAGGGAAACCGCGTTTGTATTCCACCTGTACCGATTCAGCCGGTTGCCATTGGCAAGATACAGACAAAAGCAGCCACACAATGGCATTGCACAAAAACAGGCTGATTCTACAATTCATATTTCACCAGCATGTAATCAGGATTCAACACCAAAGCATAAAGTGTGTTGCTACGGCGGTCCGAAGCGATACGTACCACCGGCATCCCCAGATCTACTATCTTCACCAAATGGGAATCGTAGTCATAGAGGTAAACCAAATGGGGAAGAAGCCGTTCATCCCTGCCTTGTACAGGTCCATCCAACGGTTCGTTTTCCCAATCGCGATGCAGGGAAACCACGTAATCCTTTGTCAGTGAGAGGCCGAAAATACCACCAATACGCTGATCGGGCACAATCTTGCCACGGGAAACCTCATAACCTATTTCAGCTTCTTCCTCCCACAACAATTTGAAGGCATCTCCCTTCTTCTGGTACAAAGACAAATAAGGTATCGTGAATGAAGCACAAGCCAGCATGCCACTGACGGAGTCGTAAGCCAATGTCGTTCCGAGGTGTTCGCGCACTTCCTTTACCGGATAAACACCGAACGTACTCTCATGTCCACGGATATTGGATTTGAAATAGGCCTCGTCACCATCCTCTGTACGTTTCACGAAAACACCCTGTTGAAGTTCCGTCATCTTCGGACGAGCTTCCCGTTGAGCGGTGTCCAGAGGCCGGAAC
>OMDZ01001091.1_pt1 | contig 14009 bp, 11 predicted proteins | sample 1673641 | NCBI WGS metagenome assembly OMDZ01 (sample SAMEA103958117, study PRJEB25191) | human gut metagenome | biome: human-associated habitat [ENVO:00009003]; feature: intestine environment [ENVO:2100002]; material: feces | place: Germany | collected 2013/2015
CAGTGTAGGCGCACGGTTGAGCAGTACGGGGTGATCCTTGATAACTTCTTCAAGAGCATCCCATACAGCAGGATCCTTAGCCTGCTCTACCATCTTTCTTGCACTCTTTATATTGTTAGCAATACCACGCTTGTCAAGTTCCTTCATTACAAAGGGCTTGAACAGCTCGATAGCCATTTCTTTGGGAAGACCGCACTGATCCATCTTAAGATCGGGGCCTACTACGATAACTGAACGTCCTGAATAGTCAACACGCTTACCGAGAAGGTTCTGACGGAAACGTCCCTGCTTACCCTTGAGCATATCCGAAAGAGATTTCAGAGGACGGTTTGAAGGGCCTGTAACCGCTCTGCCGTGTCTGCCGTTGTCGATAAGTGCGTCAACAGCTTCCTGAAGCATTCTCTTTTCGTTTCTGATGATAATGTCGGGTGCGTGAAGCTCCTTCATCTTTGTAAGACGGTTGTTTCTGTTGATAACACGTCTGTACAGATCGTTAAGGTCGGAAGTGGCGAATCTGCCGCCGTCCAGCATAACCATAGGACGCAGATCCGGAGGAATTACGGGTATGCAGTCGAGTATCATCCATTCGGGACGGTTACCGCTGAGTCTGAATGCCTCAACAACATCAAGTCTTTTTAATAACTTGACTCTCTTCTGACCCTGCTGAGTATCCTCAAGCTCCTTCTTAAGCTCCTCGGACAGCTTGTCAAGGTCGATTTCGCAAAGAAGCTCCTTGATAGCTTCTGCGCCCATCTCGGCTCTGAAATCATCCTCATAACGCTCTCTCATATCAGCATACTCTTTTTCTGTGAGTATCTGCTTCTTTGTAAGGACAGTATCGCCAGGATCGACAACTATATACTTTGTGAAATAAAGAACTTCTTCAAGTCTTTTGGGTGAAATATCAAGTACCTGACCGATACGGCTGGGTGTACCCTTGAAATACCAGATATGCGATACGGGAGCCGCAAGCTCTATGTGACCCATACGCTCACGTCTTACCTTGTTGCGTGTTACTTCAACGCCGCAACGCTCACATATTTTACCTTTGAAACGGATTCTCTTGTATTTACCGCAGGAACACTCCCAGTCCTTTGTAGGACCAAATATCTTTTCGCAGTACAGACCGCCTCTTTCGGGCTTCTGTGTTCTGTAGTTGATTGTTTCGGGACGCTCAACAACGCCGTAGCTCCATGCACGGATCTGATCCGGAGAAGCAAGACCGATCTTCATTGAATCAAATGTTTTATATGCCAATTTACAGACCTCAATTCTTTCTATAGAAGTTTATGTGTGATAACACACGCTTTTCTGTCAATGCCTATGCTTAAATCATCGTCTGATTATTCATCAAACGAGTCGTCAGCGTCATTTTCGTTGAAGTCGATGTCAAAATCATCTTCATCGTCCTTATCGGCATAGAATTCGCTGTCTTCGTCTATATCCTTAGTTGTGAAACCGTCATCAAGAGAGCCGTCCTCGGCTACATACTCAAATGTATCCTCGCCTGCTGCCTGACCGTATTCATCGTCTTCTTCGTAAGTCTGTCTGAGATCAATCTCATTCTTGTCCGCATCAAGTACCTTGATGTCAAGACCGAGTGACTGAAGCTCCTTGAACAGAACCTTGAAGCTCTCGGGAACGCCTGCCTTAGGAACAGGATCGCCCTTGACGATTGCCTCGTAAGTTTTAACACGTCCTACTATATCGTCCGACTTTACAGTAAGGATTTCCTGAAGTGTATAAGCCGCACCGTAAGCCTCAAGTGCCCAAACTTCCATCTCACCGAAACGCTGTCCGCCGAACTGTGCCTTACCGCCGAGAGGCTGCTGTGTTACCAGTGAGTAAGGACCGGTTGAACGTGCGTGAATCTTATCGTCAACAAGGTGGTGGAGCTTGAGGTAGTACATATAACCTACTGTTACAAGGCTGTCAAACTTCTCGCCTGTACGACCGTCTGTAAGCTGTGTCTTGCAGTCAGAACGCATAGGAATCTTAGAGAAGTCTATCTTTGCGGAATCCTTATCCTTGTAGTTTTCACGTTCAGCCTCAGCCTTTTCAAAGCAAGCTCTGATGTCGGCCTCGTGAGCGCCGTCAAATACAGGGGTCATTATCTGCCAGTCAAGTGCCTTACAAGCATAACCGAGGTGTACCTCGAGAACCTGACCGATGTTCATTCGTGAAGGAACGCCGAGGGGGTTCAGTACAATATCAAGCGGTGTACCGTCGGGAAGGAAAGGCATATCCTCCTGCTTTAAGATACGGGAAACGACACCCTTGTTACCGTGACGACCTGCCATCTTATCGCCGACAGAAATCTTACGCTTCTGTGCGATGTAGCATCTTACCACCATATTTACGCCGGGTGAAAGTTCATCACAGTTCTGTCTTGTGAACACCTTGACGTCAACGATGATACCGCTTTCGCCGTGAGGTACACGAAGTGAATTATCTCTTACTTCTCTTGCCTTATCACCGAAGATAGCACGGAGAAGTCTTTCTTCTGCGGTAAGCTCTGTTTCACCCTTAGGTGTAACCTTGCCGACCATAATATCGCCCGAGTGAACCTCGGCACCGATACGAATGATACCACGCTCGTCAAGATCCTTAAGAGCATCCTCAGAAACGTTGGGAATCTCTCTTGTTATCTCTTCCGGTCCGAGCTTTGTATCACGGCATTCAAGCTCATATTCTTCTATATGGATTGATGTGTAGACATCATTATAAACGAGTTTTTCATTTATAAGAACGGCGTCCTCGTAGTTGTAACCTTCCCATGTCATGAAGCCGATAAGAGCATTCTTACCGAGTGAAATCTCACCCTGGCTTGTAGCGGGACCGTCAGCAAGAACATCGCCGACCTTTATCTCCATACCCTTTGAAACAGCGGGACGCTGGTTCACGCAGGTACCCTGGTTTGAACGCTTGAACTTTATCAGCTTGTAGCTGTGTTCAACACCGTTGTTATCGGTAACAACGATTTCGTCGGCACTGCACTTTGTTACAACACCGTCTTCCTTTGCTACTACAACCGCACCCGAATCAACGGCTGCCTTGTATTCCATACCGGTACCTACGATAGGATTCTGTGTTACCATAAGCGGTACTGCCTGACGCTGCATGTTCGCACCCATAAGAGCACGGTTTGCGTCATCGTTCTCAAGGAACGGAATCATCGCAGTAGCGACAGAAACAACCATCTTAGGCGAAACGTCCATGTAGTCTACACGGTCACGATCAACTTCAAGAATCTCTTCACGGAAACGTGCATTTACACGCTTTCTTGCGAATTTTCCCTGCTCGTCAAGAGGTTCGTTGGCCTGTGCTACAACGTAGTTATCCTCCATATCGGCAGTCATATAGGTTACTTCGTCAAGTACAACGCCTGTTTCCTTGTCAACCTTACGGTAAGGAGCTTCAATAAAGCCGTACTTGTTTATCTTTGCGAATGAAGCAAGGTAAGAGATAAGACCGATGTTAGGACCTTCGGGGGTTTCGATAGGACACATTCTTCCGTAGTGGGAATAGTGAACATCTCGAACTTCGAAGCTCGCACGGTCACGGGAAAGACCGCCGGGGCCGAGTGCTGAAAGTCTTCTCTTATGAGTAAGCTCTGCAAGGGGGTTGTTCTGATCCATGAACTGTGAAAGCGGCGAAGAACCGAAGAACTCCTTGATAGCCGCAACAACGGGACGGATATTGATAAGGGCGTTGGGAGTTACCTTGTCGCCTTCCTGTGACTGAAGTCCCATTCTTTCACGGATAACTCTTTCCATTCTTGCAAAACCGATTCTGAACTGGTTCTGTAAAAGCTCACCTACGCTACGGATACGTCTGTTTCCGAGGTGGTCTATATCGTCAACCTCACCGACACCTTCGCAAAGGTTGATGAAGTAGCTTACTGTTGCGAATATATCGTCAAGAGTGATGTGCTTGGGGATAAGGTCTTCTACTCTGTTTGAAAGCTCGGCTGTGAGTGCCTCAACATCATCACCGCACTTGTCAAGTATCTCACGCAGTACGCTGAAGCATACCTTCTCGTTGATACCGAGTGATTCTGCATCTATAGATTCGGGAATGTAGCCGGCTATATCGACCATTCCGTTTCCGAGAACCTTTGCAATTTTTTCTTCGGAGAAGATTACGCATTCCTTAACGCCTGCCTGCTCTACAGCCTGTGCCTTTTCAGCGTTGATGAACTCGTTCTCGTCAACAAGAATCTCGCCCGTGGTAGGATCTATGATCGGCTGAGCAGCCTTATGACCGGCAATTCTCGAAGCAACTCCGAGCTTTTTGTTGTACTTGTAACGTCCGAATCTTGCAAGGTCATATCTCTTTGCATCAAAGAAAAGATTGTTGATATGAGTATTTGCGGAATCGACCGTAGGAGGCTCACCGGGTCTTAACTTTCTGTATACTTCAAGTAAAGCCTCTTCGGTGTTCTTTGTAGCGTCCTTTTCCTGAATCGTCTGAACTATTCTGGGGTCTTCGCCGAACAGATCGATAAGGTCATCGTCACTGCTGATACCGAGTGCACGGATGAATGTTGTTGCCGGTATCTTTCTGTTTTTATCTATACGGACATAGAAGATGTCGTTTGAGTCCATCTCGTATTCGAGCCATGCACCTCTGTTAGGGATAACAGTTGACTTGAATAACTTCTTACCCGTTTTATCGTAGTCAAAGCCGTAATAAACGCCGGGGGAACGAACCAACTGTGAAACAATGACACGCTCGGCACCGTTGATTACGAATGTGCCGCTTTCGGTCATCAGCGGGAAGTCACCCATGAATATCTCATTCTCGACAACCTCTCCGGTTTCGTTGTTTCTGAGCTGTGCCTTTACACGAAGGGGTGCCGCATACGTTGTATCACGTTCTTTGCACTCCTCTATAGAATACTTGGGGTTCTCATCGAGACGATAATCAACGAAACTCAGTACCAGCTTGCCGTTAGCGTCGCTAATAGAAGAAATATCCTTGAATACTTCCTTTATACCCTCGTCCAAAAACCACTTATATGAATCCTTCTGAATTTCGATGAGGTTCGGCATCTTCTGAACTTCATTGATCTTGGAAAAACTCATACGGGTATTTCTACCCAGCTTTACCTGCTTGACATTCACCATGGGCTTTACCACTCCTTAATTTATTCACGGATATTTATACGCTCGTGTTTTCCGCATAATAAAGGGAAAATCTACACCTTTCGACACTGCGGGATTTCAGCCCGAACGCATATCAATCCATTATGATACATTTTAGTATTGTACCACATATAAAGGGCAAAGTCAATAGAAAAATCGCTTAACTTTTGTCTTATTTCTCATTTTCGTATCGTTGTTTTAACCGAAAATATGTCAAAATGCCGATTTTGTCATATAGAATTTACATATACATATTCCTGTTTTATATGACGATACCGCAAACCCGTCATGTAGGCAAAACGGATTTGCGGTATTTAATATAATGTTCGGAAATGCCCGATTTCAAACCGATTGAAATATTTATCACAGGCACAGGTGAAACGTTGGTCGGTATATTCCGTCACCTATCTTCCATTCACTGCTCAATACAAATCGGGGAGCGTGCCCTTAGTAACGGCATATTCGCTGTTATATACCTTTTTAAGCTGTCCGAAGGTATTGAACTTTTCGGTAAGGCAGAACGGTTTTGACCAGGTCATATAGGACGACCAGCCGACTTTTTCGGATACTACCGCTTCGGGACAGGGCAACGTGCCTGTTTCTCCGATTATCGTTATTTTCTTTTCAGACGTTATCTCACACAGGTTATAGTACATTTCGCTCTGCGAGGTATGCTCATGCTCAGGCGGATACATATCCCTTGATATGATATCCACGACATCATCACCGGGGTAGCACTCAGGAACCTGCGAGTTCCACACCCATATAAGATTGTCAAGATTGAATACGTTTGTGTATCTGTCATGCATAAGGCGGAACAGCTTTTTAACTGTATCCGCTCCTTTTTTGCCCCACCAGAACCAATCGCCGTCGCCCTCGTGGAAGGGTCGCCACAGAATCGGCACTCCCTTTTCGCAGAAGGGTCGGAGTATTCCTGCCATTGTATCCATATCCGAAAGCAGAGCTTTATTTTCAGGCGTACCGTCAATCACAGCCTTGCTTGCGTCAAAGTCGGTATTTTCGCTGAAAAACGATTTTGACCTGCCGTAAAGCGGAGAAAACCAGTGCCAGCACATAGTGATAAGTCCCTTTTTCTCTGCCCACTCCCACGCTCTTTTAAGAGTGCCGTAATTCTCCGTGACCTCTGTCATACATTCATCGTCTGTATCGGAATAATTGATATTCGGCGAATATGAAAGCAGTTCAAAACCAAGAAGTGCAGGCTGTTTTCCTGTGACCTTTTCTATAAGATGAAGCTCTTCCTGTGCCATAGTCTGCGTATGCTGTCCGGTTATGATTTTTTCATAGGTTATATCGGACAGATATTTAAGCACATTGCGTACACCCTGCTGTGCATTCGGGTTTGAAGGGGTATATAATTTATCGCTCATAAGCGTTCTCCTTTCGGGTAAATCTTTATGTAATGATACCATAAATAAGGTCGGTTGTCAATAGGATTATTCGCAGTATGAAAAAAGGAAGCGAAATTACACCTCCTTTTTTCAAAATTCAATTGTGAGAACTCAGCCATACGGATAATTCTTCATTTGAAACGGTGATTCAAGAGCTGATTCGAGCAAACACTCATCCCGCACTCCATCAGTTCCTCCGCTTGCTTTAATCAAAGAACTGTGTATTGATACAACCTGTTCTTTTGTAAGTTTTATCATTTCGCAAGCTCCTTGTATGCCCGGATATTCTTTTCTATCAGCTTTTTCGAAACGCTCATAACATCTTCATCTGATGCCGTTTGCAACTTTTCTGCTTCAGAAAACTCCATTACTATATAACGAGGAACGTTATTTTTCAGTATCACGGCAGAGCCGTTTTCATCGACAAGACGGGCAACTTTTGAAAAATTCTGATTTGCTTCAGTAATCGAAACCATCGTTTTAGTGTTTACGGTCATACGCAATCCCTCCTGCAATTATATTATATCAGAGTGTTAGGATAAATTCAACCTATTTTAATATTTTTTATAAAAAATCCGCCGTTATAAAAACAGCGGATTCTGCGAAGATGTTAACAAACTGCCTGCCTCAAGAAAAGCGAACAGGTGCTTACTGCCTCAGGCGGTTTCTTCCGAGAAGTTACCGGTGTACAGGCTGTAATACTTGCCCTTCTTTTCTATAAGCTCGTCGTGCGTGCCACGCTCGATAATTCTGCCCTGCTCAAGCACCATAATACAATCGGAGTTGCGCACGGTTGAAAGCCTGTGAGCGATGACGAACGTTGTTCTGCCGTGCATAAGTGCGTCCATTCCCGCCTGTACAAGCTTTTCGGTACGGGTATCTATTGACGATGTAGCCTCATCAAGAATCAGTACAGGCGGATCTGCGACCGCCGCTCTTGCTATAGATAACAGCTGTCGCTGACCCTGACTTAAATTAGCACCGTCGCCTGTCAGCATAGTCTGATAACCGTCAGGAAGTCTTCTTATAAAGCTGTCGGCATTAGCAAGCTTTGCGGCGGCTATACATTCTTCATCCGTTGCGTCCAGCTTGCCGTAACGGATATTATCCATTACCGTACCTGTGAACAGATTGGTTTCCTGTAAAACGATGCCGAGCGACTTACGCAGTTCAGGCTTCTTTATCTTATTAATATTAATCTCGTCATATCTTATCTTACCGTCCTGAATATCGTAGAAACGGTTTATAAGATTGGTTATGGTAGTTTTTCCTGCACCGGTCGAGCCTACAAATGCAATCTTCTGACCGGGCTTTGCATATAGCTTTATGTCGTGAAGCACCATTTTTTCGTCAGTGTAGCCAAAGTCTACACCGTCAAAGACGATACCGCCCTCCTGCCTTTTATACGATACCGTACCGTCAGCCTTATGAGGATGCTTCCACGCCCATTTGCCTGTGCGGTGATCGACCTCCGTAATATTGCCGTTTTCATCAATTTCGGCATTGACAAGCTCAACATAACCGTCATCGTGTTCAGGCTTCTGATCCATAAGATCAAACAGACGCTTTGCACCTGCTGAAGCCATTATCACGAACGTCATCTGCTGGCTTAGCTGTGAAATCGGGTTTGTGAAATTCTTGTTGAGCGTACAGAATGAAACAATAGTACCGAGAGTAAGACCGCCGAAGCCGTTTGTTGCAAGCACTGCGCCGAGCAACGCACATAAAACATAACTGATGTTGCCTATATTGGCGTTTATCGGCATCAGGATATTCGCATACTTGTTTGCCTTATATGCACTGTTTCTTAGGTTATCGTTTATCTTTACAAAATCGTCTATTGCCTCCTGCTCGTGACAGAATACCTTTACCACCTTCTGACCGTCAAGCATTTCTTCAATAAAGCCATCGACCTCGCCAAGATCGTGCTGCTGCTTTCCGAAATATTTACCTGATTTTGCGGCGAGCTTCTTGGTTACAACAAGCATCACAGCCGCCATACCTACGGCAAGTATCGTCATCGGTATGCTCATAATAAGCATAGAAACAAGCGAGATTATAACTGTAGTACCGCAGTTTATCACCTGTGGTATACTCTGACAGATAAACTGTCTGAATGTATCAATATCATTTGTATAAACCGACATTATATCGCCGTGCTGGTGTGTGTCAAAATACTTTATCGGGAGCTTTTCCATATTGGTAAAAAGGTCGTTACGGAAGTTTCTGAGCGTACCTTGTCCTACGTTTACCATTATCCTGTTATACGCATAAGATGCCGCAAGACCGACAACGTAAACAATCGCAAGTCTTAGCATTGCAAACGCAAGAGGTGTGAAGTCTGTGCTTTTAGCTGCAATCATAGGCTTGATATAAACGTCGATAAGCGACTGTACAAAAAGCATTCCGGCAAGCGTTGTGACCGCCTGCACAAGAATACATACAACTACGCAGATGCACGAGAATTTATAGTGACTGAATGTGTATTTAATAATTCTGCCGAGCAGTTTTACCTGTTCCTTCGGTGAAACATCGGGACGGGGTCCCATTTTTCTTTTATCCATTACGTTACGCTCCTTTCCTTAATTCTGGGGGCGGTCAAAGTCGCCGCCGTCCTTTGTCTGAGATTCGTATATATCTCTGTATATCTCATTATTGGCAACAAGCTCATCGTGCGTTCCTACACCGTTTATTCTGCCGTCGTCAAGAACGACTATGCGGTCTGCATCCTGAACGCTTGATACACGCTGTGCAATAATTATCTTGGTTGTACCGGGTATGCACTTTTTGAATGCCGCTCTTATCTTTGCGTCTGTAGCCGTATCCACTGCGCTTGTGGAATCGTCAAGGATAAGCACGGCCGGCTTTTTGAGAAGTGCTCTTGCTATACATATACGCTGTTTCTGACCGCCGGATACGTTAGTACCGCCACGCTCGATAACCGTATTGTACTTATCGGGGAAACGCTCGATGAATTCATCAGCGCAAGCCCACTTACAAGCCTCGATACATTCTTCCTCGGTGGCGTTTTCGTTACCCCAGCGTAGATTATCAAGTATAGTGCCTGAGAACAGGACGTTTTTCTGAAGTACTACCGATACCTGATCACGCAGGAACTTCATATCGTAGTCCTTTACATCAACGCCGCCTACCTTTACACTTCCCTGCTGTACATCATAAAGACGGCTGATAAGATTTACAAGACTGGTCTTTCCGCAGCCCGTTCCGCCGATTATTCCGATGGTTTCGCCTGACTTTATGTGCAGGTTTATGTCGGTGAGGACCTCCTCTTCGCTTGTCTTATGGTATCTGAAATGCACATTATCAAAGTCTATGCTACCGTTTGACATTAACTCTACGGGAGCGAAAGGCTCGGCAAGATCGGGCTGTTCACGCAGAACTTCGGTTATACGGCGCATACTTGCAACGCTCATTGTAATCATAACGAATATCATCGAGAGCATCATAAGCGACATCATTGAACCCATTACATAGCTGAACAGCGATGTAAGCTCGCCTATCTGCAAGGTCTTGTCAACAACGATAAACTTAGCTCCGAACCAGCAGATTGCCAAAATACAGGAATAGATCACAAGCATCATCACAGGGTTATTGAAAGCAAGGGTGCTTTCGGCTTTTTTGAACATATTATAAAGATTGCCGGAGGCTTTTTTGAACTTTTCGTTCTCATAATCCTCACGGACGTACGATTTCACCACTCTGATGCCTGAGATGTTTTCCTGTACGCTTGCGTTAAGGTCATCATATTTTGTGAATGCCACATTGAAAATCTTCATTGCCCTGAGCATAATTATCGCAAGAACTGCCGCAAGGAAAACTATAGCGCCGAGGAATATAAAGCTCATATCCGCATTTACCACAAAGCACATAGCCATACTGCTTATCAGCATAAGAGGCGCTCTCACGGCTATTCTTATTATCATCTGATATGCGTTCTGAACGTTTGTTACATCGGTCGTCATACGGGTAACAAGTCCTGCTGTACTGAACTTGTCTATGTTTGAAAATGAGAAGCGCTGTATGTTACGGTACATCGCCTCTCTTAAATTACAGGCAAAGCCCGACGATGCGCTTGCGGCATATTTGCCTGCCATCATTCCCGCAAAAAGACTTATCATAGCGAGGACTATCATAATTATTCCGTAAAGCAGTATCTTGTTCATATTGCCTTTCTCTACGCCTTCGTCAATCAGCAACGCCATTACGAAAGGGATTATTACCTCCATAACAACCTCAAGTGCCGAATAGACCGGAGCTAAGACAGAATCTTTCTTGTACTGCTTTACCTGCTTAAGAAGCTCTTTCACTTAATCAGTCATCCTTTCTGTTTCAAGTTATCTGTATTTATGTTGTCTATATTGTTCAGCAGCTTTTTCTGAAGCCGCATGAATTCATCCAGCTCGGAATCTGTAAAGCTGCGGAATGCCGCCTGCTCTATATTTCTCATATGACGGGATATAAGCCCTGCAGTTTCCTTGCCCTTATTTGTTGCGGTAAGATTTTTGTAGCGTTCATCGCTTTCACAGCCTGTACAGCTTATATATCCCGATTTTCTAAGCTTTTTAATAAGTGCGGAAACCGAAGGCTTTGAGATGCAAAGACGTTTATGCAAATCGGCGGCGAATATATCTTTTTCGGGGGAATTTGCAATATACATAAGCACTCTGCCCTGTGCCGCAGTAATATCAATATCGGCAAAAATCACGTTCAGGCTGTTTTCGATACGCTGATTTATGGTCTTGTTATCAATCATTATCGCCTGAATGTCGGTTTCATTCATAACGGTTAGCCTCCTTACCGATAATATGCTAACAGTTTATCTCCTTGATAATAATACACCAAACGGTCTTGAATGTAAAATACAAATATGTTATAATCAATAAAGAATATTTATCGTTAATTAAAAAAGGAGTTTGTTATGAATACTACTCAGCTTGAATGCTTTCTTGCGGTTGCGGAAACCCTCAATTTCTCAAAAGCGGCAGAAATGGTGAATATAAGCCAGCCTGCCGTCAGCCATCAGATTTCATCGCTTGAGGCGGAGCTTGGGGTGAGGTTGTTTCTGAGAACGAACAAAAGCGTTCAGCTTACAAAAGAGGGACTGATTTTTATAGGCGATGCGGAAACGATAGTCAGAACGGCGATGAATTCTATCCATCGTCTGAGTACCAATGTTAAGGAGAAAAAGCGGACAGTAGCTATCGGTGTTCATAATCAGTACGAGCTTAATGCGGCTGTACCTGTGATGAACATTATCGGGAAGATGTATCCGAATTTTGAGCCTGAGATTACTATGATGCCGTTCAAATCGCTTGATAATCTGCTTGAGGAAAACAAGCTGCAGATTATATTCGCTATCAAGTCTGAAAACGAAACCGCAAAAGCAGAGTGCTTTACTGCACTGTGCGAGTGTCCTGTTATGCTGATATGCCGGAAAGATGATGAACTGAGCGGAAGAAAAATCATAAATATAAACGATATAAACGGCAGACGTGTTATACTTATTAAAAGGCACAAATGTCCCGATGCGGCAATGGAAGGGTATATGAAGCTCGGTCTGCCGAATAACAGCAACGTACTGCTTGCGGACGGGTGCGAGGCGGCTTTTGCTATGGCGAAGGCAGGGCTTGGGGTAACCGCTTTTCCGATGATGCCGTGTATGAATGACAGCGAACTTGAATATATCCACATCGACGGATTGGCACCGGTGTTATTGGGGCTGTATTCAAAGAAGCTGATAAAAGGCGAGCCTGCTTTTGAATTTGTTACGGAGGCAAAAAAATTCTATAAAAATTGCCGATACCCTATTGACAAAACGAAAACCGTATGATAAACTATATACAGTTAGCTTAGGCTAACACGGTTTACATAAGACAACTTAACGAATAAACGGCATTTCGCCGTTTATTTAAACGGATATGGTTAGTTTAGACTAACGCATTTAAACAGAAAGGACAGGATATGAGCGTAGTAATAATCGGCGGTAACGAGCGCATGGAAACACGCTATGCGGATATATGCAAGGCTTACGGTTACGATAAGGCTAAAGTATTTGTAAAGGAAAACAGCTCGCTTAAGAAGAAGGTCGGCACTCCCGATTTACTGATACTGTTTACAAATACGGTATCGCACAAGATGATGCTGAGTGCAACACAGGAGGCGAAGCGCAACAGCGTTCCTGTGGCAAGAGTACACTCAAGCAGTGTGGTTGCTTTATCACAGCTTTTAGCGGAAAGAAGTGCATCATTATGAACAGATACTGTTTTGAACAATATCTGATTGACAACTGCTCCCCTACTCTTGCATCGCTAAAGACGGCGAATCTTTTCAATTACAGATACAGCAGTACGGATGAGCTTAACAAGGCTGTAGAACGTTGGAACAAGGAATTGTCGGGCAAGGGAATTACCGTAACAGTTCTGAGAAAGCGTAAGAACACGGCGCTTATATATGTATACAGGGCGAAACGTCTTGCTAAGGATTTCAGCCGACCGGGCGTTGAGCGTTTTATGAAATGTCACGGATACGAGAATACAGATATTGATTTGTGCCTTGAGGTACTTGGCGGCAAGCTGGCGAAAAGCGATTTATTTCCGCACGAGATAGGGCTGTTCTTAGGTTATCCGCTCGGAGATGTTATCGGATTTATTGATAACGGGGGCAAAAACAGCAGATGCACGGGCTGTTGGAAGGTATACTGCAACGAGTGCGAGGCTATGCGCACCTTTGCGAGATTTGACAAGTGCAGAGCTGTCTACCAAAAGATGTGGGCAAACGGCAGGAGTATCGTGCAGCTTACGGTTGCATAATATAAAAAATATCAGAATGAAAGGATTTTTATTATGAAAACAGCAGTAGTATATTGGAGCGGAACAGGCAACACTGAGGCTATGGCAGGCTCAGTTGCAGAGGGCGCAAAGAGCGCAGGCGCAGAGGTAAGCGTATTTACAGCGGCCGACTTCTCTGCGGATATGGTAGATCAGTTTGATTCTATCGCTTTCGGTTGTCCCTCAATGGGCAGTGAACAGCTTGAGGACAGCGAGTTCGGGCCTATGTTCAACGCTTGTGAAGCAAAGCTGTCAGGCAAGAAGATAGGACTTTTCGGTTCTTACGGCTGGGGCGACGGCGAATGGATGAGAAACTGGGAGGAACAGTGCATCGCTGACGGCGCAGTTATGGCAGGCGAAGGTGTTATCTGCAACGAAGCTCCCGATGACACAGCTACCGAGCAGTGCGTTGCTCTCGGTAAGGCACTTGCATCATAAATTCAGAATACAGCTTAAAGATAAACAAACATACTCCGTAAAACACCGCAGAGGAAATGCTCTGCGGTGTTATTCTTTCGATAAACCTCTTTTAAATTTAAAAATGGGTGTTTAGCGTTGCTTGCTCTGTTGGTTTTGCATCGTGCAAAACTTTTGGCAAGCAA
>OMDZ01001096.1_pt1 | contig 13952 bp, 10 predicted proteins | sample 1673641 | NCBI WGS metagenome assembly OMDZ01 (sample SAMEA103958117, study PRJEB25191) | human gut metagenome | biome: human-associated habitat [ENVO:00009003]; feature: intestine environment [ENVO:2100002]; material: feces | place: Germany | collected 2013/2015
GTGCGTCCTTTCTCATCGGACGCTTTTATCGCCTCGATACGGAAAGAAGCCAGTGTCGCCAAAGCGATAGGTTGCGAGACGTTGGTTATTAATTCCGGGGCGAAGAGTGAACGCTACCTTCGGAGCTTATACGCTTCTTTGCCTCCACAATCATTCGTCCATTATGGGAACTTTATCGGAGAGACGCTAAAGATCGCTGCCGATTTAGGTTTCAAGCAGGTTATCTTAGGTATCATGATCGGCAAGGCGGTGAAACTTGCGGAAGGTTTCCTGGATACACACAGCAAAAAAGTCGTCATGAACAAAGGCTTCCTTCAAGATGTAGCGAAAGAAGCAAAATGCGAGGAGGCGACCGTAGATGCAATCAATCGGATTACGTTGGCCCGTGAATTATGGGAGCTTCTTGCGGAAAAAGAACAAAATCGTTTCTTCCCATTACTTTTACAAAAATGTAAATCGTATTGCGCTCCTATCCTTCCCGACGGCGAACTAACCTTGCTGTTAATATCCGAAGAGGGCAAGGTCTTGTACCAATCTTAGCTGTAGAGACGCAGCGCGCACGCTACGTCTCTACACCCCCCAGACTGTAATAGCATTTCTTTTTAGCTGTTTATTCTTTTTTATTAGGGATTCTTTAAGAATACATATTAGGAGGATTTCGTACTTTTGCCCTCTAAATATTGATTAAAATAATGTTTAGATATCTTTTAATTTATATGGCCTGCCTTCTATTCGCCTTTTCCGTAAAGGCGCAAGGCATTTCCAATGACACGATTCCGAAAGAAGTGCTGATGCTGGATGGTAAGCCTATGACCGAAAAGCAAATACAACGTTATCATAAACAATTACATAAAGACTCCATACGGGCCAACAAAAGGATCTGGTGGTCTATCCTTGGCGGACCGTCTTACACGCCGGAAGCCTCCTTTGGCGTAGGTGGCGCGGTTTTGGCTAGCTTTCGCTTAAACAAGAATGATACGATATCCCAACGATCGTTTATCCCTGCGGGATTTAATATTACCTTAAACGGGACGTTCGTTTTTGCCGGTGCCGGTACCTTATTCTTCAACGAGAATCGCTTCCGTATTTATATCAGTTACGGTTATCGGAACGAACCTTCGCATTATTTCGGGAAAGGCTATGAGACGATCGAGCAAATCGAGAAGAGCGACTCGACAACGAAATTCCATAAGAGTTCTTTCCAACTATATCCCCGTTTCGTATGGGAAGTTAGGCCTCATTTATATACGGGTCCTCTTTTTGATATTAATTTCAGCAAATCAGATGATATCAACCCGGTGATGGCCGAAGATCCTTATTTCAATAAGTTCAAACGAGATTATGTCAATATCGGTGTCGGCGGCTTGATTCAATACGATACACGAAATGATGTGGCGACCCCAAGTTCCGGTATGTTACTAAGCGCGATCGCTAAAGTGTATGGAAAGTATTTAGGCGGTGCATATAATTATGAGATGTTCGAGTTAGAATACCGCCAATTCCAGCAAGTATTTCGTCCTCGTAGCACCTTGGCATGGATCGCCAAGACACAAATCGGTGTGGGGAACGTTCCTTTTACGGAGCTTCCTTCATTTGGTTCCCCTTTCGATCTTCGCGGATATTATTGGGGGAAGTACCGTGACAAGACCATGGCGTATGGGATTCTGGAGTATCGTCATATGTTCGGCAGCGTGGAGAAATATAAGAGCGGTAATTTCTGGGCGAAGTGTGGCACGGGTACGATCGGAAACGCTCCTATCGTAGACTGGAATAAATGGAAGTTCAACTACGGCGTAGGCTTACGTATCCAAATGCAACCCGGCAAGAACTTCCGCCTAGACGTAGGCAAAGACCCGAACCAAAAAGGGATGGCGGTTTATATGAATATGACGGAAGCCTTCTAAAACCAGAAGGCTCCCGTCTACGATCTATGGAAGTATAACCTTGCGTTAAAATTATCGTTTAAAAGCCGGAAATATCTTAATATCGATTTTTTTCACTAAGTTTGCGTCATCGAAGGGGTGCCATACTATATGGGCTGAGATCATACCCTTACTACTTGATGCGGGTAATGCCGCCGTAAGGAGACGGGTTGTTCACGCCGCAAGACGTATCTCATCTTCCGTTCGCGATAACCGAATATCGCGTGATTAGGGTCACGGAGGGGCGCACCACCTCATAGGGTACGGTTCCTTCGGCGACCCTTTTTTCGTACCAACCTTGAGTGCCCGATTCTGCAGAAACGGACGCACAAGCGGCTCGAACAAGCGCCTACGTGTCCGATTCACCAGAAACGGACATTTAAAGACCAACAATGAACCTCCGGATGTCCGATTCACCAGAAACGGACATCCGGAGTGCAGGAAAGCATGTGTCACGACAGACACAGAAGGGAACCGCAATGATCATCAACGGTAAGGAAGAGAACGTCGCCACGCCGATCACCGTGGCCGAACTGATCGAAAGCAAGGGCCTGCGCGCCGACCGCGTGGCTGTCGAGCTCAATGGTGAGATCGTGCCTCGCACCCAGCGTGCGCAGACGCAGCTCAAGGGCACCGATACGTTGGAAATCGTCACGTTCGTGCAGGGCGGCTGAACCACTTTCAAAATTTCTTGCGATTACGACCGGCACAATGCACGCGTAACAATCGCAAGAACATACAAAACACAACCAACCCGGCAAAAACAACGCACGAACGGAAAACGAGAATACGAGAACAACCATGACTTTTGAACCATCCGCATCGCAGGCGCAGATCGGCGCCCGCCAGCACGCTTTCGACAACCAGCCCGACCCGACCACGCTCGTCAGCCGCGAAGAAATCCGTGCGGCCCTGCTCGACCGTCATACCGCAGCCACGCAAGGCAAGCTCGACGCGGCGCACGTGGCCATTTGCGGCTGCGGCGGCCTCGGATCGACGATTGCGGTGGCGTTGACCCGCATTGGCGTCGGTCACCTGCATCTGATTGATTTTGATCGCGTGGATATGACGAATCTGAATCGTCAGCAGTATTTTTTGAAGGATCTTGGGCAGTACAAGACGGAAGCATTGCGCAGTAACTTGCGTCAGATCAATCCTTTTATCGATATCACCATTGATACCGTGAAAGTGACCGACGAGAACGTGCCGACGCTGTTCGGCAATGAGGATATTATTTGCGAAGCGTTCGACGTGCCGGAAAACAAGACGATGCTGGTGAATGCCGTGCTTGAGAATCTGCCGGACAAGAAGCTGGTGAGCGCTTCTGGAATGGCGGGATTCCGCAGTTCCAATTTGGTGAATACTCGTCGCGTTTCGAAGAATTTCTACTTCTGCGGCGATGGCGAAACCGCTCCGGTGCCGGGCGCTGGTCTGATGGCACCGCGCGTGGGTGTGGTCGCCTGCCATGAAGCCAATATGATCACTCGCTTGATTCTCGGCGAAGAAGACGCCTGACAGCGAAACGCAAACACAAACGCAATTGCAATTGCAATCGCAAATCGCAAATCGCAACGAATGACACAACACTAATCGCATAGTAAGGATTAACCATGAGCACCGAAAACACGATCACCACCGCGGAAAAAGACTTCGCGGCGGCACCGAACGCCACGCTCGACGAGCTGGTCGGCACCACCACGAACACCGCACTGCTGCCGGAACCGGATGCGCACGCGTATGACGAAATCGCCACCGGTGACGCCGATCCGTTGATCCTCGGCGGACACAAGTTCACGAGCCGCTTCATCCTCGGTTCCGGCCGCTACGATCTGAACCTCATCAAGGCGACCATTGAGAACGCGGGCACGCAGATCGTCACCATGGCGTTGCGCCGCTGCCGCACCACCGAAAACAATCTGCTCGATTACATTCCGAAAGGCATCACCATGCTGCCGAACACGTCCGGCGCACGCAATGCCGAGGAAGCGGTGCGTATTGCACGTCTCGCCCGCGAAGTGTGCCAGACGGATTTCGTGAAGGTGGAGATCGAACATGAGGCGAAGTATCTGCTGCCCGACAATGAGGAAACCATCAAAGCCACGAAACAGCTGGCAAAAGAAGGTTTCGTGGTCATGCCGTACATGTTCCCCGATCCGATTGCGGCGAAGCGTCTTGAAGACGCGGGTGCGGCTTGCGTAATGCCGCTCGGCGCGATGATCGGCTCGAATAAGGGTCTGCGTGCACGCGATTTCATTGAAGTGATCATCAAGAACTCCAATGTTCCGGTGATCATCGACGCTGGTATTGGCCGTCCGAGCCAGGCTGCGGAAGCCATGGAAATGGGCGCGGACGCGGTGATGGCATACACGGCCATCGCTTCCGCCGGCAATATTCCGCTGATGGCACGCGCGTTCAAGAAGGCGATCGAAGCGGGTCGTGAAGCGTATTTGTCTGGCTTGGGCAAGGTTACGGAAGATCATGCCGTGCCGTCCAGCCCGACGAACGAGGCCGACTATATCGGCTGATTTGCGCTGGATCCCGTAATGGGGATTCGCGCAAAGACCATGCTGAAAGGGGCGTTTGCCGAACGTACGTGATGCACTCACGTTCGGCAAACGCCCCTTACTTGTATCCTGCGTTACCTGCAAACGTTACTGCTGCAAGGCTTCCTTAAGATCGCGATTCTGGAATCGTTCGTGTAGCAGGCAATATCCGCCAAACGCAACCAGCCAAATCAGACCGGCAATCGCAGAACCAATCGTGTCCGTCGACAGGAACAACGTGACATACACGAGCACAAAGAACGTGATCGCAATCCAATCAAACACCTGCCAAGCGGGCATGACGAAACCGTCCGGTAGAAAATCGCTGCTCTGACGATACCTGTGGTGGGCGAGCATCGTCAGCACGTAAATGAAAATCACCACAGCGCTGGCGGCCGAAGCGAATAGCACGAACGCGCCGGAAATACCCGGAATCGCGTTGATGATCGGGGAGAACAGAATCATGCAACCCGAAGCGACGATCGCCTTCGCAGGCACCTTGTGGTCGGAAACCTCAGCCAAACGCGCCATCGCAGGCGACTCGGAATCCGAAGCAAGCTGATACAAGTGACGACCGGCCGAATAAATCAGCGAATTCAACGCCGACGCGGCAGCCGTAATCACCACGAAGAACACCAGGGCGGCGGCCCAATCAAGACCCGCATATTTGAACACCATGATGAACGGCGAACCGAACGAGCCATCGGAATTCTCGTGAAAGTTACGCCAGGGCACAATAGCCATGATCGCGATCAGCGCGCCCACGTAGAAGATCAGAATACGCATGATCAGCTCGTTCACCGCCTTCGGCAGCACCTCGCGCGGATTCTGCGTTTCCGACACCGTGACACCCACGAATTCGATGAGCTGGTAGGCGAAGAACACCATTTGGAAGCTCATGAAGAAGTTCATCCAACCGTTCGGCGCGAGCTGGAAGCCGTCGGTGATATTCGTAAGGCTCACCGTGGCACCCGACACCGTGCCGTCCACGCCTTCGATGTGCGTGGCGGGGTAGCTGAAGCCGATGATCAGCATCACGATGGCGGTGACGATCAGACCGACGATCAGCGTGATCTTGATCATGGAGAACCAGAATTCCGCCTCGCCGAACACTTTCACCGCAATCAGATTGATGCCGGTGAGCGCTACGAGGAAGCACAGTTCGATCAACCACTTCCACGAGTTCAGGTCTATGCCGAATGTGCCGAAGAACGTTACGAAATATGTGCTTACGGCGGTGATTTCGGTCATGCCGGTCAGAATGAGCACGATCCAATACGTCCAGCCGGCGAACTTGCCCCACCCGCGGCCGAGATAGCGCGTGATGAAGTTGATGAACGTGTGCTGGCTAGGATCGCTGTACATCATTTCGCCGATGGCACGCATCAGCAGGAACATGATCAGGCCAACGCCGATGTACACGAAAATGATGCTCGGGCCGGTCAGTGCGATCGACTTGCCGGAGCCTAGGAACAGGCCGGTGCCTATGGTGCCTCCGATGGCGATGAACTGGACATGGCGGTTTTTCAGGCCTCGCTCCATTTCATTGCTCTGGTCGAGGCTTTCGACGGATTTGATGTGCGCGGCGCTTGAGCCCGCGGAATTGGTGTTCTCGGAAGTCATAATGTTCACTACCCTACCCCGCGAACCGCACATTTTGCGGCACTGGCGCATCCCGTTTGTGGTCAACCGTGCCCATCCGACCACCTTATTCCCGTATTTTCGCCTCGCCATACCCCCCTGCCGCCCTATCTCGCCTATATATGGCAGATTCACGAGGTTGACCGCTACTTTCTCGCTTATATATGGCACTTGCTCACGGCAAAACACCACTTAGGGGGTACGTTTTGGGCGTATTTCCGCAGGCTGACTGCCATATATAAGCGAAATGGCTCATGACGCATGAGCAAATCTGCCATATAAGTGAGATACGCCCAACTGTCCGACACAAATCGCGCCTCGCTTGTCTGATTCTGCAGAAACGGACATCCACAGCACACTTTCAGTACTCCAGTTGTCCGATTCTGGAGAAACGGACATCCGCAACGCACTTTCGCCGCATTACTTGTCCGATTCACCAGAAACGGACAACTGAGACCCGTTTTTGCCTGTGTACTTGTCCGATTCTGCAGAATCAGACACTTACGCGGCATAACGATGGTCTGGGTCAGGCGGTGGCGGCGATTTGCCCGCGCAGTTCGGCGTTCGCGCGCTCCAGTTCGTCGATACGGCGTGCCTGCTGTTTGATGATGATGCTCGCGGTTCCCACGTCGATGCCGTCGTCGCCTTGCGCTTTGACGGGAATATGTTCCATCGTCCTGTTGATGATGCTATCGAGGTTGCGCCTCATCACGAACGCATGCTCATACCGGTTGACGAGTTGCGCGATGATCTCGCTGTCGCTCATGTTGCCGCTGCCGGTCACGGATTTGATGGCCGACGTTTTCCAACGATCCACACACCGTTCGATGCGCTTGTATCCGATGAGATCCGGCGGAAGTCCCGCTTCCCGGAAGATTTTGGTTGGCGATTCGCCTGTCAAGTAGCGGATGGTGCACACTTGCTTGAACGAATCGGCGTAGGTGATGCGATTGCGCGTTACGTTGGCGACCGCTGGCAGTCCGCGCAATAGTTGGATTTCCTCGTCGCTGAATGCTCCCCCACCTCGTGCCATGACACCCGCCTTTCCACTGTTTTCATGGATGTGCTTGCGATTGTAGGGTGCCATTGTCGTGAGATGCCCCCACCTGCAACCCCTGCATGATTGCTTTGTTTGACGCATGTTTTGATGCCTGTTTTGCCACTTGCGGATGTTTTTCATGCCAGATTTCGCCGTTTGGTACCGGATTTCACCCGCTTCGCTCCCGTATTGCCCCGTGCAAAACCTTCACCCCTAAAAAGTATGGAAAGGCACGAAAAGACACGAAAAGCGGGCATCCACGGATGGTTTCCGCGAATGCCCGCTTATTTCGTTTTTTCGCTTATTGTTTCAGCGATTGAGCGCGTATCAGTGCACGCGCTGGCGCGACTTGAGTGCGACGGTAACGCCGGCACCTGCCACGAGCAGCGCCACCACGGTGAAGAGGGTCGTGCCCGCAGCACCGGTGAGCGGCAGCTGGGTGACGTTCTTCACGTTCTTGACCTGGTATTTATCGGAAGACTCCTTCGGAGCCAGGCCCCACACATCCGTACCCTTGAACTTGACCTCACCATTCTCAATGATGACATTGAACTTGGCCTTGAGGCTCTGCTGGAAGCCATTCGGAACCGTGGTTTCGTTGACTTCGTAGGTGCCATCTGCAAGACCCTTGAAGGTCACTGTGCCGGTCTTGTCAGAGGTGGCGGTGAACGAACCATCCACACCCGGAACGCGGATCGTGAACGTAGCACCGGCCAGCGGATTGCCTTGAGCGTCGGTCTTGGTAAAGGAGAACCCGCTATTGGTGATGGTAGTGCTGTCAGTAGCTTCAGCACCATTGTCGGAGAGCACGACCGCGTTAGTCACGGCCTTGCTGCCAGAGGCTCCCGCTTCAGTAACCTTGGCAGCATAGGTCACAGTAATGAGTGCACCTGCGGTCTGCTTCTGGATGGAACTTATGGTGACGGTGAAGGTGCCATTCTTGTTTTGGGCCACGGTGTAATCCGTACCCTTGTTCAGGCTCTTATCGCCGACCGTCACCTTAAGGGAATCGAAATCCACAGTCTGGCCAGCAGACGGGGTATCCGTGTAGGTGTAGCCGTAATCGCTGTAGTACTGCGTGTTCTGCGGCACCTTGCTCGTAATGGTGTATGTCACTTTCTGGCCAACGGAAGCGGTGATGACGTCCTCTCCATTCACCTTCTTGGTCACGGCAGTGGTCTGGTTCTTAATGGCCACAGTTGCCTCAGTGAGCGGATTCAGCACGCCATCCTTAACGTTACCGGAGCCAACGAGGATTGCGATAGACGGAGTGGCAGCTCCATTGGTGCCAACCGAGTAATCCGCGTCCACAAACAGGTACAGGCCTGCAGGGAGCGTCACAGTAGCGGAAGTGCCATTAGCGGCAGCACCCAAATCAACCTCTTCTGCGGTACCAAGCTTGTCAGTCGTGGTCTTCAGCGATTCCACAAACTTACGGGAAGCGCTATTATTCCATGCACCATCTGCAGAATTGTCCACAGACAGCACGCCTTCGGCGAGCGCCCAAGCCATCAGATCGCCGCCATCGGTCGGAACCGTCTTATTAGTGCCTGCAACAGCAGCTTCGAGCGCAGCCTTGATGCCGGAGTTATCCGTCACCGTGCCGGCAGTCTGCACACCGTACGTTGCATTGCTACCAGTGCCGTACTGCACGTAGTCAGCGATCTTGTAGGCGTCCAGCTTACGATTGGTCAGCTGCTTGGCGTCCTGAGCAGTGAATGTGAAATTCACATCACTCTTGACGACAGTGCCGCTGCCGTCGGCCTGTGCGATGGTTGCGCCCAGGGCCATGCCGCCCAGCAACGTCGCAGCGGCGGCGATACCGGCGAAAAGTTTCCTCATCTTCATGAGAATCCCCTCTCCTTGTGTTGTTGATGTTGTGTTTGTTTCTGCTAACGGGATCCGAAGCCCAACATGCTCTGGATCCACAAAATTTGTGATGCACGGCTGGACTGCCCTGCGAAGGTTGGTAGGGCAGTCCAGCCCGAGGAACCGTCTCAGACGAGACGCTTCCTGCTGTTCCAGATGCCAGCCGCGCCAACCAGCAGTACTGCGAGTCCGCCGATCGAGCCGCCAACCAGCAGCCATTGACGATCCGTGGTTCCGCCCGTCAACGGCAACGCCGATACCGCCACATACGTATTGGTGAATGCGATCGGATCGCCGATTTTCTGCGATTCGGAAACGTTCTTGCCGTTGTCGTCGAGCAGTTTCGTCACGGATTTCACCGAAGCCGTCCATGCGCCGTTCGTTTCGGTAACGGCGACCACAATCTGGTATTTCGCGCCCGAATAGTACAAGGCTGCGATATTGCCGTTGCCTTCCGTAATGGTGTACGTGTAGTCGGCTTTTCCAGCGTTGTAGGTGATGTCACCGAACGTTGCGGAATGCTGGCTATCCGGGGAAGCAGCATCATAGGCGACCGTCACCTTGCACGACTGTTGCGCCTGTTGCGCGCAATCGGCCGGCAGCGGCGCGTTGCCGTCTGCGGTCAGTTCGAAATCGAACGAATCGCCTGCCTTCCAGTCGCGCCCCTCTAGGATTTTCTGCACGGTGATCACATTGGATAGCGTCGCGCTCTTCAACGTGTTGGTCAATGTGGCCGTCATGTTGCCGCCGTTGCCGTCACTCTGCCAGACCATGGCTTTGGTGAGGTCCACGCCGGTCGCGTTGCTCGCAGCATTGCCATACTGGTAGGAGACCGCGTAGCGGCTGTCTTCCGACGTTTCAGCCACGCTGTAGGTGTATCCGGGCTGCAATCTGCCGATCGTGGCCGTCCAATTATTCGACGCGTTCAACGTGATTGGATCGCCTACTTTTTCAGCCTGTGCGGCCGCTTCCCCGGTCTTCGTGCGCTGCAATTGGACCGTCACCGCGTCGCTCGCATGCTTGCTCGCACCGTCGGACCACACCTTGTTGATGGTGATTTGGCCAAGTCTGACTTGCACGACCGGTTTGGCATAGTCGAGCGTCTGTTGGGTGCATTCCGATTCCTGGTCGTTAACGGACGTGACCACGCAGTAGTTCAGATGCGCTCCGGCATTGGAGAAGTATCCTTGCTTTCCTGCGGATTCATTGCCGGTATTGGCTTCTCCCGTGTCCGGGTATTGCTGCTTGCTTGCGTAATCCGCATATGCGGCGTCGCTTGGTTTTACCTTGAAGGAAACGTCGATGGTTTCGTTTTTGTCGACGATCATGCCGTTCCCATTGTTGAATGTCACGGTAATCGTGCGATTGCCGTTGTCGTCGACGTTGTAGACGGCCGTATATCCGCTTACGGTTGTGCCATTGTTGGTTACCGTCACATATTGCGTGATATCGGCGCCGTTTGCCACATCGGCGAAATCGACCGGATCAACCCATTGAGACAGGGTGTCGGTGATGGAATACGCTCTGATTTTCGCGGTTGTGGTGATGGTGTTGTAGATCTGTTCGAATGCCTTCGTCAGATTTTCCGCGGACGTTCCGTCGTATTCCTTGCCGGTGACGGCGTTCGCTTCTTTGGCTAGGTCGCTCATCTTATTGGCGTCGGCCGAAACCTTCACCACATACAGGGCTGCGTTCCCGCGTTCGTTGGCTTCCGACAGAGCGGCCGCATAGTTGTAGCCGTAGCTATCGTCATCGCCCTCGCCGTGGATGTTTCCGTCCGAGCCGTCCGGGTCGGTTTTCCACTGGTAGGACTGGTCCAACCACTTATTGTTAGCCTCGCACTCCGCCTGTGTCCCGTATTCAGGATGGCTTTCCCATCCCTGACCGAACCCACTCCACTTGAAGCATCCGGAATAGGATGTGATTCTGAAGGTCGGATTGCCGTCAGACAGGAAGACGATATGCTTCTGCACACCGGAACGTCCCGACGACAGATCGTTCGCTGTTTTCAGGGCGTCTTCCCAGTTGGTTCCGCCATTTGGCCACGCACTGACGGCCGTGCCGATAGCGCCAGGGGAAGTCGTGAACTGCGAAGTTGTTCGCGCCCTGTCGCTGAACGTCACCACCGCCATCTGTACTTGCTGCTCAGCCGGAAGAGCGGCATTCGCGGCCGTCAGAAGCTTACTCGCCAAGGCCGTGGCAGCGTTTTTCGCATTCGTGTCACGGTTGCTGTTTTTCATACTGCCGGACTTGTCAAGCACCAGCACAATATCGGCAGGCACCGCGGTCGTAACCGTGGACGACGAACTATCGCCGGACGCAGTCAAATGCAACGCATACTGATCACCGTCTCCACCTTCGATTTTGGCAATGCTTTTACTATTCGCAGGCTGCAAGGTGGAAGTGTCACCGGAAGGATTCTGGTCGTCTTCCGCAATGGCGGAAGACGTGGTGACGTAACCCAAGCCGCCAAGCATGGCAATCGCAGCGAGCGCCGCAACCATGCGTTGAACAAAGCTTCCCCTCGGCTTTGCCTCGTTGTGCGCATGTCTCATATGCATCCCCTTAATTCACGTCTCTCATCGAATCGCGCCACTGACTCGCCTGGAGCAATCCGACACTGCTTCAACCCTGAAAACTAAAGGAAATCAAACAATCGCGCGCACACCCTACGTGCGGGAAAGTCGGGGTTTGGCAACAGCGCAACAACAAAATCCCTGCAACACATTTCCTACGGCGCAATCACCCGACATCACAAAAGGAAAAACGTGCGAAAAGCGCGATTATTCACGCAAATGTAACCGAATCAGCCACGCTTCGGCCACCAAGCAGCATGCCTGCGAATATGCCACGGCTTGCGTCGCAACCAAACCAACAACACGCCCACTACGAGAGTCGCAATACCTGTGATCGCACCAATCGCGCGGGCATCCTTCACCGCGTCGTTTTCGGCGGGAATCTCATCTGGAATGGCGGAACGTGTGGCCGAAACCAGCAGACGGTGCGTGTTGACGCCATACGGCGTGCAGGTCATCAGGGTCACGCGATCCTCACCAGGCACGATTTTCAGCTGCGACGTGTCGTTCGGCTCGATCACCGTGATACGGTCCACCTGATAGCCGAGCGTTCGACCCATCACTTCGATGTAGAAGTAGTCGCCGACACGCATTTCATCGAGCCGCGTGAACATGGCCGCCTCGACCAGTCCGCGATGCCCGGTGAGCACCGCATGCGTGCTCTTGCCGCCGACTGGCAGGCTGCTGCCGTACAGGTGGCCCGCGCCCGAGGCGAGCGCCGATTCGGAGGTGCCATGGTAGATCGGCAGTCTCACGGAAATTTTCGGAATGCGAATCGTACCCATCACGCCACCGCCGGAATCCAACAGACTCCGGTACTCCGCGTCCGCCGAACTGGCGCTTGCGGAACCAGCGTCCGCGGAACCGGCGTCCGCGCCTGTACCCGCACCACTCTGATTGTCCGATTCACCAGAATCGGACAACTGTGGTCCACTTTCACCCGCTTCATTGTCCGATTCACCAGAATCGGACACACTGGCACGCGATCCTCCGCGCACATCAGCGAACGGATCCTTCGCCTCACCCAAAATCGGCTGTCCGGATTCCGCAAGCCGCTTGTTATAGTCCTGGGCCGCGGCGAACGCGTCATCCGCCTGCGGATACGGCCAGCCCGCAACCGTATGCGCGGATCTTACCGACGTTCCCGACAGATCACGCGCCGACCGATACTGCAACATCGCCGGAAAACCGCCAATACAGATCGCAGCGACAATCAACAGCGCCGCAATCGCACGCATCGCCAGCGTTTTGCCGCGAGCGTGACGTCGTTGACGCATTTCGTCGGCAACGTCAATCGCCTCTTCGAACGACGGAAAGCGACTTTCCAACGAAAGTCGACCACCCATCGGAGCCTCTTCGGGTGACGGCCAACGACCGTCATGCCATTCCGCCGTTTCCTCCATCTCACGCAACCGTGCCGTCACCCGACAAGCTTTCGCAGCACACGTTCCAGTTCGTCGATGCGCAACGCCTGTTTCGCGATCAATTCGTCGCATTGGTTGATGATGAGTTGCGCTTGGGCGAGCTTCGAAAGCGCATCCTGCGATTCCGTTGCCGACGATTGCGCATCATCGCGCATAAGATCATGATGCCGAATGACGAGCAGGTCGTCGCGGTCCACCCGCTTGCTGTTGCGGCGGTCTCGTTCCTCCTGCTTTTTCCAGCGTGCAATGCACCGCTCAATGCGTTTGTATCCGATGAGTTTCGGGTCGAGACCCGCCTCGCGGAAGATGGCGGCCGGCGATTCGCCCGCATTGTATCTGCACATGACTTCGATGCGGAAACTGTCGGCATACCGGATATGCGACGCGCTCACGCTTTCCACTGCGGGAAGGCTGGCCAAATACGCGCGCTCCTTTGCGGTGAATTTTCCATCAACCATTCTTCCCTCCTATATTGCCTAAACAGCTTGGTTCAGAATCGTATCGGAGCTTTCCCATTGGCACCCTCGTTAAAACCCTCGAATAAAGCCCACCCTTCCCCCAATGAAAAGAAGGAGTTCCATCTTCAAAACAAAACAGTTCCGCCATTTTGCACAGATAGTAACGCTCATAGAATTACCCCCCCCCCCCCATAAAATTTACAAAAACTTAACCTTGCCCCAGAGTGCCCTTTGGCTCATCATGGGGCATCACGTCCTTGAACACCGTCATGCAGACTCACTAGGCTAGAAACATGACGCAAGAGCTCGTTTCATTGACTATCATCATGGCGGTGACGGCCGTCAGCCCGATTGTGGCGCAGCTGATTCCAGGAAGGTTCATTCCACAAACCGTGCTGCTGCTCGTCACCGGAGCCGCACTCGGTCCGTACGGACTGGGCGTAATCGAGGTGAACGACGCCGTGAAACTCTTGAGCGAGC
>OMDZ01001099.1_pt1 | contig 13922 bp, 10 predicted proteins | sample 1673641 | NCBI WGS metagenome assembly OMDZ01 (sample SAMEA103958117, study PRJEB25191) | human gut metagenome | biome: human-associated habitat [ENVO:00009003]; feature: intestine environment [ENVO:2100002]; material: feces | place: Germany | collected 2013/2015
CGAGCCGTACAAGTGTTGCTCGCGAGCCGTGCAAGTGTCCCACACGAGCGACACAAGTGTGGTAGGAAGGCTACAAATACATGTATCGTAGTGTCTACAGCCTAATCGGGAAAACAGGCAAACTTACTCGGCATTTTTCTTAAGCCACTCCAGTCTGCGCTGGTCGGGCAGGTGCTTCACCTTGAAGTGCTCGAAGGTAGCCTTGAACCCCTCGCCATCGGGACTGGCTCCCATCAGTCCGACCTGCATGGGGATATTATCCTGCATCCAGGCATTGCGCATCAGTATATATTCCTTGTCGTCGAAAGAATAAAACACTTCGACAGCATCAAGTCGTCTAACGGCCTTTATCCAGACACAATCCACTTTTTGATCCAGAGCAATGACACTCCAGTCGGAAGTTTTGTGAGTGACTACCGTACTCAAATTGAATTTTCCGTCCACAAACTCAATACCGGCCTTGATATAGTTCTCGTGATCGATGCGCAGCATGAGGCCTGCCTGGTCAAAACGCGCTTTATAGTCTCCCGTCACCTTCACCTTGGCTTCGAACTCGCCTCCATACGTGGCGTAGTAGAAAGGCGCATCGTCCACTGTAAATCCGTAGTGCGAAATACGCCAATAGTCACTCTGAGGCGTCACAAACATGGACAATGTACGCCCCTCTATTTCCCATTCTTCCGGTTCGTTGAACCACTGCATTTTTTCCAAAGACTGTGCCATAACCGACTGTAAAGACATTGCAACAAATAAAATTGATAATACCCGTTTTTTCATCTTGAACTTGTTTTAAAACTATTGCCAAAGGCCGATTGTAGCTTTTCCGGCACTTTTCTGATCGGTCTTTGTACAAATTGATTATTTTTGCAAAAGTACAGTCCCGCATCCAACTGTACAATGACAATTAATAACCATTTTGCCATGGAAATCATCCATCAGCTGAACAACGAACTACTCAAACCAGCGTCCGACGGCATGCCAGTGTGTCCCGACGAACTGAACTACTTCAAAGACATTGCCCGAAGCTACGCCTGTACCGAACAGGCCATTGCCGTACTGAGCGACATGCATACAGACACTAGCTACATTTACTATGGCAAGTTTGCGGAAACCCTCGGCCTTAAAGAAGACAGCAAAGTCGAACGGATCTACTCCATCTGGGAAGAAAAAATCCTCCAGCTTATCCATCCGGACGACCTGAACAGCAAATATCTGCAAGAACTCCGTTTCTTCCATTTCGTAAGGAAGCAACCCAAGGACAAGCAATCGTCCTTCTTTCTGATGAACAAGTTGCGTATGAAAAATCTCGCCGGAAACTATATCTGGGTACTGCACAGACTGTTCTACATCGCTATGTCTCCTACCAGCAACAACTTATGGCTAGCATTATGTCTGTACAACCCTCTTCTGTTCGACATATCGGCAAAAGGAATCGTAGCCAACGCCGTCAGCGGACAGACAATCGAGCTGAAAGACGACAACGACCTCAATATCCTCTCCCGACGCGAAAGGCAAGTCCTTCAGCTGATCAGCCAGGGAAGAACAAGCAAAGACATCGCCGACGAACTGTACATAAGCATCAACACCGTGAACCGGCACCGGCAGGAGATATTAAACAAACTGCAAGTGAGGAACTCCATCGAAGCCTGCAGAATAGCCAAAGAAATGAAAATTATATAGCCCCGTTTCCAATCTGTCAGCCTGCAACAGAATTTCCGGAAGACGTCAGAATTCTTTCTTCAACTGCTCCAACACCTCATCGACCGCGGCAAGCACCTCGCCCGTGCATTGTTTCAGGTGGTCGGTGAAAGGTACATCGCGGGCTGCCTCCAACTCGCGCAAACGTACGACCAGTTCCGTCGCACCAATCAGGGTGAACAGCGGTATCATCTTATGCGCTACGGCCGAAACCTCTTTCAGGTTACCGTCATCAAGACCTTTCTTCAAGCGTTCTCTATTCAGCCCGGTCTCGGTAGCAAAACTTTCGAGGATAGACTTCGAAGCCTCGGCATCGTTACCCGAAAAGGCGGTCAGTGCCGAGAAGTTATAACCATGCGGTGAAAGAGTGTCTGCATCCCCTGTTTCCGTTTCCGTCCGCTGCGGTATTTCCTGCCCACCCAGTTCGCCCAGCAGTTCCGACACCGTAAAGGGCTTGTGCAGGCATCCGGCAAAGCCATGTTCAACAAACTCGCTACGCTGCATATCGCTGCGGGCCGTAACGGCTATTACCGGAATCTCTTTTGCCTGAGGAATGTTGGAAGCGCGCAACAACTTTAGCAGGTCGAATCCGTTGATTGCCGGCATCTGTACATCCGTCAGCAATACATCGAACTGTTCCGTGCGAAGAGCATCGAGCAGTTCGTCTAATTGCAGACACAACACAGACCCGATGCCGCTTTGCGACAACATGGCTGCAGTCAGCGTCAGCTGGATGCGGTCATCATCAATCAGCAACACCCTCTTCAATGCCGGACTTTCCGGTTCCGGCTGTCTCACTTCTTCTGCAACCGGTACATCTGTTTCTTGCTTTTCGGGGAACGCCTGTTTCTTGCTGTCAGCCTCGCTCTTGTTCACCGGGAAGATAGGGATGCGAACCGTGAACGTACTGCCTTTGCCGGGAACACTATCCACATCGATACTACCTTCGAGCAGTTGCACCAGCATACGGACGATGGAAAGTCCCAAGCCAAAACCTTCCTTCCCCTGTGCACCCGGCAAGCGAGTAAACTCCTGGAAGATGCGTTCGCGATCGGCCGGTTCCATGCCCTTTCCGGTGTCGGATACGGCTACTACCAAACGACGGTTCTCGTAACGTGCCGTCAGCGTAATACCTCCCTTGTCGGTGAACTTGACCGCATTCGACAGCAGGTTGGTGATGATTTGCCGCAGGCGCAAGGGGTCGCAGATGTAAGTGCTGTTCAACTCGTCCGAAATCTCACGGCTCAGGGTCAACCCTTTTTCCGCTGTCAATGGTTCAAAGCTGACATAGATTTCCTCTAATAAATGGGCAGGATGGAAGGTCACACGGTGAACCTCGGCTTTATGCAGATCAAGACGATGAAAATCGAGCAGATCGACTACCAACTTCAACAGATGTTCCGACGAAGTTTTCATATTATCCAGATAGAAACGCTGACGTTCGTCCACCGTAAGCCTTGACAACAGATCAGCATACCCCATGATGGAGCCTAAAGGTGCCTTGAAATCGTGCGTAATGGCCAGCATCAGCTTCTCGCGCGTCACCAACAGGTCTTCGGCACGGCGACGGGCTACCTCCAGTTCTCGTTTATAACGGTTACTGCGCGCCACGTCGCGCCCTATCAGCACCAGGAAGAAAGCTGCCAGTAATACAGCCCCCACAGCCACTCCGGCAATGGTACGCGCCGAACGCTGACGAATCTCCTGCTGATATTCGGCCTCAGTACGGGCACGTTGAAGCGTTTCTTCCTCGTAATTCTTCAACAAGCTGTCGATTCGTGCCGAAAGCATGTGGTCCATTCGTTTTAGATTATAATTGCGTCGCCGCACGATAACGCTATCGGCACGCTTCTTCTCGGTAATTTCACGTAATTTGGCCTGTAAAGAATCTGTCGGATTGTAGACATCGATCACCGTATCGACGGCAAACTCCAGCGATGTCTTCACTTGAATGGCAGTATCCTTCTTAGGAGGCGAAAACACTTCGCCCAACCTCTTGAAAAAGCCTTTCTTCTTGGGCCGTGTCACCATCGTGTCACGATGCGTAATGACCCGCCGTTGCACGCGCTGCTGCACGACGACCGAGTCGATCCGCTCAGCAATAATATGTTCGATGTCGCTGGTCGAGAGCATCTTTTCGTTCATCTCGCTCAGCGTACGCAGCATCCGGATGGTATTCTCATCCTTCTCTTTGAGCAACACTAGCAGACTGTCGGCCCACTGCATGTCTTTACCCTCGGACTGGGTGAGCTTCTCGACCTCTCTGTGCACAAAGAACAAGGCCGACAGCAGCACCACCAGCAACAGGGCATAGCCCAAAATGATCTTCAGTTTCGAAACGCTGTTCATAAGTATCTACTATTTTTTGTTCTTTATGCCCAATCAGAGATTGAAAAGACATTCTTCAGTTCTTCTTGTTCGTATCCCAGCGGAAACGGAGCCACAGCATCAGGCCGGCACTGGTCAGGCCGAAGGGGAATGCCATCCAGACTCCCGTTACACCCAGATTCAACACGAATCCACAAAAATATCCTACAGGCAAAGATATAATAAAATAGGCAATAAAGGCTATCAGCATCATCGGCTTTACGTCCGAAATTCCGCGCAAGGCATTCGCGAAGTTAATCTGCAGACCGTCGCCAAACTGATAGATAAGGAACGGGAAGAACAGAGCCGACACCATGGCCGACACCTCGGCACTGTCCGTAAACCATCCGCCCACCCGGCTACGGCAGGCAAAGACAATACTAAGTAAAACGACCTCCATAAACAGAATCAGATGAAAACCGGCATAAGCCACCCGACGCACATTGGGCGTATCGCCCTGCCCGTGGAAATTGCTGACACGTACCGCTACCGCTGCTCCCATACCATAGAACATCATAAACGTGAATTGCGAAATGGTAAGCATAATCTGATGTGCGGCCAGTGCCATCGTACCCAGCCAACCCACCATCACCGTACTAAGACTGAACGAAGCAGTCTCCATACCCATCTGCAAGCCTACAGGCCAACCCAGCGCATTGAGCCGGCGGAATACGGCAGCCGACCAACCCAACCGCCACAGTCCTACCCTGTAGCGGGCAAAGCGGCGGCTGCGCCATACGATAAGGGCAAATGCTACCACCATCACAATGCGCGAAAACAGCGTACTCAGCCCCGCTCCCAGTAATCCTAGCTCGGGCAGTCCCAATTTACCGTTGATCAGAATGTAATTGCCTGCAATGTTCAACGCGTTGCCGCCCAGAAGCAGCCACATAGCTGTCTTTGTATCGGTAATACCGTCGGTAAACTGTTTGAAGCCGTTGAACAACAGAACAAAAAGTAGCGAAGCAAGCAACACCAGGTAGTAAGGACGGATAAGCGGCAAAAGCTCTTCGGGCTGTCCTAAGCGCCCGATATTGAAATAGAGTCCCCCCATAATCAGCGTCAGCAGTACGGCTACCAGCGCATTGGCTACCAGACTGCACAGCAAAGCCTGACCGGCTTCGGGGAAACGACGGTTACCGTAAAGCGCACCCACCACAGGCGTCAGTCCATAACTGAAACCGGTACTGAAAATGATGCATAAGTTGAAAAGATTGTTCACGAACGAAGCCGCCCCCAGTTCCTCTGTACTGTGGTGGCCTATCATCAACGTATCGGCAAATCCCAATATGATTACGCCCAATTGTCCTACCACGATGGGAAAACCTAAACGGACAAGGGCACGGTAATGACCACCGTAGGTCTGCATCCAATGTTTCATTGGTTATCTCTTTTTAGAATAAAAGTTCTTTAAGTTTCGCAAGCACATAAAAGATTGCGCAAGCCTATCCCTTCCGATAATGCAGCACCGAACAGTTTTCCTGCCGAAAAGCCTGACGTGCCACAGCCTGCAACTGTCCGGAAGTCACCGCACGATAACGCTCCACCGTCCGGTTGATGTCCTCGGCCTGTCCGGCCAGCTCGTACCAGGCCAGATTGGTAGCTACATTCAAGTAATTGATATTCCCGAATATCTGGGTAGACTCGAATTTGTTCTTCACCTTCTCCAACTCAGCAGCTTCTACGGGCTGTTGCTGCAACTGTTCCAGTTCCTTGCGTACAGCCGCCTCGGCCTGCTCAAGTGACACACCCGCAGCAGGTTTTCCGCTAATATGAAACAATCCGGCATCGCGCGAGCCACTGATATAAGCGTCAATACTGGAAAACAAGTTCTGTTCCTGCACAAGATGCCGGATCAGGCGGCTCGAACGACCGTTGCTGAGGATATCCGAAAGGATGTCGAAAGCATAGTAGTCGGCATCGTCCCGACTGCACATGTGATAGACCATGAACAAAGCATCCAACGGTACATTGCGTTCTACCGTTAGTCTGCGTTCCGCCTGTTGTTCGGGTTCGGCGGGCAGATGCCTTTCCGGTACATGACGATAAGGGACAGGAGCAAACCACTTTTCGGTAAGCCGTAGAGTTTCTTCCCACGAGATGTTGCCCGTCACGGCAAGTACGGCATTGTTGGGTGCATAATACCGGTAAAAGAAATCTTCCACTTCCTGCAGCGTTGCCTGTGCAATGTGCGAAAGCTCCTTACCGATAGTGGGCCAGCGATACGGATGTACCTGATAGGCCAACGGACGCAGCAGATGCCCCACGTCGCCATAAGGCTGATTGAGACAACGCTGCTTGAATTCTTCCATTACCACCTCACGCTGCACCTCCAGACTGTGCTCGCTAAAGGCTAGCCCCAGCATACGGTCGGATTCCAGCCAGAAGCCGGTTTCCACATTGGCTTTGGGCACCGTGAGGTAGTAATTAGTAATGTCGTTGTTGGTCCATGCATTGTTCTCGCCGCCGGCCAGCTGAAGCGGAGTATCGTAATCGGGGATATTCACCGATCCACCAAACATCAGGTGTTCAAACAAATGCGCGAAGCCTGTATGCTGCGGATGCTCGTCGCGCGCACCCACATCATAGACGATATTCAGCGCAACCATCTGCGTACTGGCATCTTCGTAATGCACCAGCCGCAGACCATTGTCCAACGTATGTCTGTTGATCTTGAACATTCCCCTTTTCCCGCTTTATACTTATTCCAATACTTCCACTTTGATAATCTTCACATCCTCTTCGGGACGGTCGTTGCGGTCGGTCTTCACTTTCTGGATTTTGTCTACTACATCCATGCCTTCCAGCACTTCACCGAACACGGTATATTCACCGTCCAGGTGGGGTGTACCTCCTACGGTTGTGTAAGCCTTTACCTGCTCGGGCGTAAAACGGAACTCGGGCATTTTGGCAACCTCGGCTTCGGCCTGTGCAATCAAGGTATCCTGCAAGTTCATCAAGCCTTCGTGGTCGCCGCTCTTACGGAGCTTATAGATTTCCTTCATGTGCTTTTGTGCCAAGGCGTTGAATGCATTGTTCAAGCGCATCTGTCCCATCTGCTGTTCCATGCTCAGCAAAGCCGAGTCACTGTATACCTTACCCGTAACGATATAGAACTGACAACCCGACGAAGCTTTCTGCGGATTCACGTTATCACCCTGACGGGCAGCCGACAAAGCACCTTTTTTATGGAAATATTTGGGATAGACAAACTCGGCAGGAATCGTGTAGCCAACATCGCCCGAACCCAGCATTTTTCCTTTCGGCGCATTCTTCGATTCCGGATCGCCGGCCTGTATCATAAAGTCCTTAATGACACGATGAAAAAGAGTCCCTTCGTAAGTTCCGTTCTCGGCCAGCTTGATAAAATTATCACGATGTTGCGGAGTCTCATTATAGAGCTTCACCACAATGTCACCGGCACTTGTTTCAATCTTCAACTTTGTTTCTGTTTCCATACTTCTGTTCTTCTTGTTTCCCGGCCCGCAAGCGGTCAGCCCGCCAACCAGTAATATTAATAATAGTATAAAATGCCTTTTCATCTTACTTTTTGTTTAAATTAAGTTTGCAAATATACGACTTTCGGGCAAAACGTCTTACCTTTGTACTTTAAAAGAAGTAAAACAGAAGGCTATGAAGTCAATATTGATCGTAGAAGATGATATCACTTACGGCATGATGCTGAAAACGTGGCTCGGAAAGAAAGGATTCCAGGTCAGTTCGGCCAGCAGCATTGCCCGTGCACAAAAACTCATCGGTGAGTCAGAATGCATCGACCTGATATTGTCCGATTTGCGACTTCCCGACCGCGACGGCATAGACTTGCTGAAATGGCTGGGTGAAAAAGGCCAGTCCATTCCCCTGATTATCATGACCGGATATGCCGACATCCAGTCGGCCGTACAGGCGATGAAATTAGGTGCATGCGACTACGTGGCCAAACCTATCAATCCGGACGAACTGCTGAAGAAAATAAACGAAGCACTCAGTACACCGGCTGCCCCCACCCATCACCCCGTAACTACCAAAGAGAAGAAAGAACATCCAGCCAACCGGACAGAGCATTCGGCCTTCCATACTGATTTTCTGGAAGGAGAAAGCGATGCGGCCAAGCAACTGTACACTTATGTGAAACTGGTTGCACCCACCAACATGTCCGTACTTATCAATGGGGCAAGCGGAACAGGTAAAGAATACGTAGCCCACCGCATTCACCAGCTCAGCAAGCGGGCCGATCAACCGTTTGTGGCCATCGACTGCGGTTCCATACCCAAGGAGCTTGCTGCCTCCGAGTTTTTCGGCCACGTGAAAGGTGCTTTTACCGGCGCACTGACCGACAAGACCGGAGCTTTTGTTGCAGCCAATGGCGGAACCATCTTTTTGGACGAAGTTGGTAATCTGAGCTACGAAGTCCAGATTCAGCTGTTGCGTGCATTGCAAGAGCGCAAAATCCGTCCCGTAGGTTCGAACAAGGAAATCAACGTAGATGTCCGTCTGGTGACAGCTACCAACGAGAATCTGGAACAGGCCATCGAAAAAGGCTCTTTCCGTGAAGACCTGTATCACCGCATCAACGAATTCACCCTGCGCATGCCACAGCTGAAAGAACGTCGCGAAGACATCCTGCTCTTCGCTAACTTCTTTCTGGATCAGGCCAACCGCGAAATGGACAAACAGCTCATCGGCTTCGACGAAAAGGCCTCGAAAGCCCTGTTGGACTATCACTGGCCGGGCAACCTGCGCCAGATGAAAAACATTGTGCGCCGCGCCACCCTGCTGGCACAGGGAAAATTCATCACGCTGAACGAACTGAGCGAACTGAAGGAAATAAAAGAGCAGGCTGCCCCCGTGCCGAACATGGCCCTGCGCAACGAAGAGACTGAAAAACAGCAAATCATCCATGCCCTGCAACAGACTGGCAACAACAAGAGCCGTGCGGCACAACTGTTGGGCATTGACAGAAAAACACTCTACAACAAGCTGAAACTTTATAATATCACAGATTAAAAAAGTGTGGACTTATTCCACACTTTTTCCACAATTCCACACTTTTTCCACACTGGGATTTTTTCGCCTATTTTCCCTTTTCATCTAAGGATCAACCAATTATAGAAGAATCCTGAATCTGGCACGTATTTTGAGATTAAAATAATGTAGTGAGATGTATACACCCATCCACAACTACAGCAAAACAGGAAAAGAGTAAGCCCAAACCTAAATTATAGAATCTAAAAAAAGCAAATGAATTTATGAGATTATGACAAAGTATTAGTAGCAGCCCTGTTTATGTTTGTTTGTGGTGGTGCGTCTCTGGCCAGTCGTGGCCAGGGGCGCCCAAAACCAAGCATCAAACGAAGGTCGCCGAATAATAGTAAGCACACTGCTATATAAAAGCCGTTCCCTCCTTGTCTATTCTGGGGAACGGCTTTTATATTTTTCATCCGACCGGCGCATCATCAGCTACCGGAAATGACAATCAGATATCTGCCGGAAAGGCATGCCACAAATTACTATCGGGAACAGGCGCTACCACCTCAATAAGTTCTTTCGAAACCGGATGTACAAAACGGACCCGACGTGCATGCAGACAAATGCTTCCATCGGGATTGGAACGCGGAAAGCCATACTTCAAGTCGCCACGGATGGGACAGCCCATCTTAGCCAACTGGCAACGAATCTGATGATGGCGCCCGGTCTTCAGATCGACTTCAAGCAGACAGTAATTGTCCGAACGCCCTATCAGGCGATAGTGCAGAATGGCTTTCTTGCTGCCGGGTTTCTCTGAATCGTAAGCATAGCTCTTGTTATCATACACATATCCCCATACGGCCGTCAGCGAATCCCGCAAAACCCGGCCCAGGTTGGCTACCGTGCGGTAACGACCGAAAAGATCGACAGCCGCCTGCTCCGTACGAACGGTATCGTACTGCTGCTTCAAAAGAGTCTGCTGCCGGTAGTTCTCCAGCAGGCGCCCGGCACATCCGGCCACCTCCGCCTCCATGCGCTGCGCCCGGAGCAGAGCCTCGTAATCACGTGCCGGAAGATTCTCACGGAAATAACCGTTGAACACGAGATTCCGACTCTGCTGCGATTCGGGAGTCTGCGTGATAAGAGATTTTTCCGTTTCGGCCGCCGGAACATAATCGGGATGTTCGGTCAGCCAAGCCTGCTCGATGGCGTTGATCCGGGCCGCGACCTGCGTACGGAGTCCCTGGGCAGAGAGCATTTCGCTTTCGAGCGAGAGAATCTGAGCGCCGTAAGTCTCCTGTGCGGCCGGATTTTCCCGCAGCATCGCACGCAGTCCTGCAATCCGGGTCTGCATCTCGTCGATCCGGACCTGCAACCGACTGTCCTGATCCCGAAGCGCAACGTATTCCGAATTCGACTGCAGGGCAGGAATACCGGGCCCCGCCGGGTCGGAAGCTCCTCGCACGATAACGACCGAGAAGGTCAAAAATAAACCGATCAATAACTTATGCCACATCATTTCCACCATCTGATTAACAAGAATTGCAACAATCCGAATATCTCCAGACGTCCCAACAACATAAGCGCCGTGAAGATAAATTTCACGATCGCCGGCAAATCACCGTAGTTGGCCATCGAATTAACCCCTCCAAATCCCGGACCTACATTGCCGATAGAAGCCACGCACCCCGAAAAACTGGTCATCAGATCTACGCCGAAAAGCGTACAGAGAATCGTTCCGATGAGAATGAGAAGCAGGTAGGCCACGATGAAAAGCGACACCGTATGCAGCACGCCCGCTTCCTGAATCACACCGTCCATCTTGAGCCGGATGACGGCATTCGGATGCTGCTGCTGCTTCACCCGGATGTAAAGCATCTTCAGAGCCATCAATGCTCGATTGGCCTTCATACCACCCGAGGTGGAACCCGCACAAGCGCAGATCAACGAGCCCAGTATCAGCAAAATAATTGCGAACGGAGTCCACAGGCTGGAATCGGCCGTAGCGAAGCCGGAAGTCGATGTCACGGAAACAAACTGGAACGACGCGAAACGCAGCGATGACCTGAACGTAGGATAAATATCGGCGATATATAAACTCAGGGCGATCAGCAGGCTTCCCAGAATCAACATTCCGAGATAAAACAAAGTGACTTCGCTACGGAAAATATTGTTGCGCTTACCGGTAACGGTCGCATAGATCAAACCGAAATGGATGCCTGAAATACCCATCGCGAAGATGAGTACCATGTCGATCATCGCACTGTCGTAAAAGGCGACACTGGTATTTTTGGTTCCGAACCCGCTGGTCGCACAGGCCGACATCGAATGACATACGGCATCGAACCAGTTCATTCCGGCGAATTTCAGCATGAAAGTGAAAAATATCGTAAGTCCGACATAGACGAACAACAAGATCTGAACCACCATCTGAGCCCTGTAACGATAATTGTCCCGGGCCAGGGTGGACATCTCGACACTCGAAAGCATCATTTTGCTGGTACCCAGTGCAGGCAGGATCACCAGCGCGAACATCACCACGCCCATACCTCCGACCCAGGTCGAGGACATCCGCCAGAACTGCAATCCCCGGGGCAGCGCCTCGACATTTTGCAAAATCGAAGATCCTGTGGTCGTAAAGCCCGAAACAGTTTCGAACCAAGCATTTATCACGCTGAACTCACCGCCCCAGATCAGGTAGGGAAACATACCGACGACGCAGGCGAGCAACCATGAACCGACCACGATGCAAAACCCCTCCTTATTGGTGATCCGATCCTGCTTTTCCACGAAAATGAGCGGGAAGCCCCCCAACAGCGCCGTCAGCAGAGCCGAGAGCAGCAACGGGTAAAACGCGGAATCCATGTGGTTGACATAGGAGATCCCTGCCGAAACGAACATAAAGAATGCCAACAACAGCATAATCATTCCCACGTATCGCAATATCACATTGACCCGCATGACTCTCTACGCTTTATTTTGTTTCAGCATGGCGACGAGTGCCTCGATTTTTTCCTTGAGTTCCAGGATTTCGTCCTTACACTCGGCTTTCACGGCAAAGGGTATCCTGAAGGTCAGATACTGTCCGAGCCCCTTGTTCATCGCCACGATCGGATTGACACAGTAGAGCATCGTAAAGTAAAAGAGCATCAACACTGTAGCGATCATCACCACCAGCGATATCAGCACGGGAGTAACGGCCCGGTAAGCGTTTTTCTTGAGCTGCTCGGCCCGCGGAGCCAGCGAACTCTGCGTCGAAGTCATATAGTCCCGAACCGCCGTGACGACCTTTTCGTACTGTTTTTCATAATATTCGTTGTACCACACCTCTCCCGACTCGTCCCCTGCCTTCGGGGATTCGGTCGCGAGAAACATCTTGGTCAGCACCAGCAACTCGGTAGTCGCACCCGTCAGGGAGTCGAGCGCCGAGCGGTCCAACGCTCCTTTCTGGGCCGTAGCCACCGCATGTTCCAACCGCTGCATTCCCGTGCGGCACAGGCTATCGTAACTCGCATCTTGCAGGATCGCCAAATGCACGATCGCCACGTTTTGATCATGCACGGCGCCGAGCATCTCCTTGGCGAGCTCCACATTCCGCTGGTTGGCTTTCAAAATCTCCTCGGTGTCGTAGCTCAAGTGACTCAGCTCGAAAAAAGAGATCATCCCCGAGGCGAACAACAACCCGACGATACTCAAGAAAGCAATGGATATTCTTCTTCGAATTCCCGTCATACGCGTTTAACTGTTAAAATCGTCCCAAACCGCCCGTATCGGCAGGGCAGTCCCCCCACCCGAACATATCCGGAGCGATGCAACAAATATAATGCAAGGCAAGGGCAAAAGCAAACTTGTTTGAATCTTACCGAGCTACAAGCCGTATTCCGAAAAACAGTTCAAGGCGTAACCAATGCCGAATCCGGCAGACTACACCGCAACTCGTTCTTACAAAAACGACCGGACGGTACGGCAAGCCCAGCCGCCGCCCGCCCGAAATACAGGCCATTTTCGCAAAATACAATGCGGCCCGGAGGCAAGGCCGCATCCGGCCGGAATGCCGAAACGAAATTCACCCGAACCTTCGCCTGATACAAATATACGAAGAAATCGCTAATTATCCACGATTTCGCCTTCGAGATCGTTCGCATCGTCCATACGCCCCAGCCGCACCCGGCAAATCGTGTTGATCCGACTCCGGTCGTAGGGGGCCTTGACCCGGCGGTAGTTGCCCGTATAGCCGAACATCATCCCGCCCCGCATCGTGCTCTCGAACAACACCTCGTCCGTCGTACCTTCGGCCCGGGCGCAGAATTCGCCGTGCAGTCGGCGGCAAAGCTCTTCCAGCTCCTCCACGCGCCGTGTAGCCACCGAAGGCTGCACTTTGTCCGGAAAATCGACGGCCGGCGTGCCGGGACGCTCCGAGAAGGGGAAAATATGGAGGAACGCCGGAGCGATCCCCGTCAGAAAATCGCAGGTCGTCCGGAAGTCGGCCTCCGTCTCGCCCGGGAAACCGACGATCACGTCGATGCCGATGAACGCATCGGGCATCCGCCGGCGCACGGCGGCGATCCGATCGGCGAAGCGTTCGGTCGTATAGCGGCGGCGCATCCGTGCAAGCACGCTGTCCGAACCGCTCTGAAGCGGGATATGAAAGTGATGCTGGAATTTAGGTGACGAAGCGCAAAACGCTATTATCTCATCCGTTAAAAGATTCGGCTCTATCGAAGATATACGGTAGCGTTCGATGCCTTCGACTTCGTTCAGGGCCCGCAGCAGATCGATGAACCGCTCACCCGTCGTGCGTCCGAAATCGCCCGTATTGATCCCCGTGATGACGATCTCCCGCTGTCCCGCAGCGGCGATTTGTTCGGCTTCCTTCACCAGGTCGGCGA